>Ga0066187_1000621_pt1 | contig 11588 bp, 10 predicted proteins | sample WorMetexBAHAMAS1_FD_58706 | JGI IMG/M metagenome (GOLD analysis project Ga0066187, IMG submission 58706) | Marine gutless worms symbiont microbial communities from Max Planck institute for Marine Microbiology, Germany - Inanidrilus exumae... | ecosystem: Host-associated > Annelida > Digestive...
TGCAATCGACGGTGCAATCGACGGTGCAATCGACGGTGCAATCGACGGTGCAATCGACGGCGGGATCGACGGCGGGATCGACCAATGAGGTGTCGAATATCACCGCCGATGACGGTTTTAAGTTCTTCGGGAACGACGGTCCCTCCTTCGGCGACCTCATCGACGTGATCAATCCCCTGCAGCACATTCCCGTGGTCGGTGCCCTCTATCGGGAAATCACCGGGGACACACTCGACCCCGCTCCGAAGGTTGCCGGAAACACCCTTTATTTCGGACCGATCGGCGCCTTGACCTCGGTCGTCGATGTTTTCGTCGAGGAGACGACGGGCAAGGACGTCGGTGGCCATGTCATGTCGGTTCTCGACGAGGACCGAGAGGAAAATGCCCTGGCCGGCCGGTCGGCCGCCCCCACCGATGTCGGCAGCGGTGCCCAGGCGCCTGGCTCGACCGGCTCCACTGCCGGGGTCGACCCGATTACGGCCTGGGCCGCTGCCGAAATGGGATACCGGCGGGCCGAGGCTTTGAAACAAGGGTTCGAACCCGCGAAACGCGAATATGATTCCTTGATCGCGGCCCATGCGGCACCGCAAGAAGATCCGTCGCTCGCAACGGCGGCAATGGGTTCGTCACCGTTGGCCGGATCGGAACGAATGATCCTCGACCGCCCGACGGCGGAACCGGGGCGCGGACCGGTGGAACTGGCCGCTGCCGTCCGTCCCGACGGACGCATGAATGACGGGCCCGGCCCTGTTGATGGGCCAGTAACGGCGGGTGCAGCCCCGGTTGACGACCCGGTCATGGCTTGGGCGGTGGCGGAAACCGCTCTGTCGCAAGGCACGCCGGCGAGCGCAAAGGCGTTCGAAAACGCTTCGGCGGCGGCGGCGCCGGCTGAAGGCGGCGGCTGGTTCTCGAGCGTCATGCTCGACGCCCTTGACAGATACCACCCGAATCCGGCGGCGGCCGTGCGGCCGGGGACGAACGACCGGGCCAGGATGAACTGATTGATATGGGATTGATGCACCAGGAGACGTCATGGATCTCATCGTACTGCCCATCGGTGTCGTCCGTTTCGACGGGGCGTTCTATCGTTGCGCCTTGGGCAGGAGCGGCACGTCGGCGGTAAAACGCGAAGGCGACGGCGCCACGCCGGTCGGGCGGTTTCCGCTCCGCCGGCTCTGGTACAGGCCCGACCGCATCGGCCGGCCGCGAACCGGGCTGCCGGTTCAGCCCATCGAGGAAGACGACGGCTGGTGCGACGATCCGTCCGACCTCTGTTACAACATGGCCGTCAAGCGCCCCTATGACGCCAGCCACGAGGTTCTGTGGCGTGACGATCCCCTTTACGACCTGATCATCGAGGTCGGGTACAACGACGATCCCGTGGTCGCCGGGCGCGGCAGCGCCATATTCATCCACGTGGCAAGGCCCAATTTCGAACCGACCGAGGGCTGCGTGGCCCTTCGGGTCGATCACCTGTTGGCGATCCTCGAAACGGTGGCGCCCGAGACCTGGATCGACATCAAGGGGCCGCCCGCCTAATCGGCCGGCCGATAGGGCGGCCGTTCGCCGAAAATCGCCGTGCCGACACGGACACTGGTGGCGCCGAAACGGATCGCCGTTTCATAATCCGCGCTCATTCCCATGCTCAGCCGTTCGAGGCCGTGACGCCGCGCGATCTCGCGGAGCAGGGCGAAATGAAGGGACGGCTCGTCATCGACGGGCGGGATGCACATCAGGCCGACGATGGGGAGTTCGAGGTCCTTGCGGCAGGCCTCGATGAAGGCATCGGCATCGGCCGGCGACACACCGGCCTTCTGGTCTTCCTCGCCGGTGTTGATCTGAACAAGACAATCGGGGCGCCGTCCCGTCTCATCCATGACGTGGGCCAAATGCATGGCCAGCTTCCGCCGATCGAGCGTCTCGATGGTGTCGAACAGCTCGACGGCGCGCCTCGCCTTGTTGCGCTGCAAGGGGCCGATCAGGTGCAGGTGGGCATCGGGGTAGCGTTCCTTGAGATCGGGCCACTTGTCGATGGCCTCCTGTACGCGGTTCTCGCCGAACACACGGTGCCCGGCCTCGAGCGCCGGGATGATGCGCTCGACCGCGTGGGATTTACTCACAGCGACCAGCGTGATATCCGCCTCGGAGCGGTTATCGGCGCGGGCGGCAGCAGCGATCTTGGCCCGGACATCGGCAAGATTGAGGGCGATGTCTGTCATGTCCGATGTCCTGAAGGATGACGAGGTGCCCCACCCGGGGGCGGTTTGAGACATGACCCTAACAGACCTGCCGGTCCGGCTCAATTTCCCCACGCGGCGTCTAGGCGGTCTGCCGCGACTGATCGCCATGACCGATCCGCGCCGGGACAGCGACCCGGTGGCTCAGGTCGAGCGGCTCCCAGCGGCGGCGGCGGTGATCTTTCGCCATTACGGTGATCCGGACCGGGAGCGCCTGGCCGCCGCGGCGATGGCGGCGGCGAACCGTCGCGGCGTCTTTCTTCTGGTCGCCGATGACGGCGATCTGGCCCAGCGGATCGGTGCCGATGGCGTGCATTTCCCGGAACATCGGATCCGGCGCCGGGACCGCCGGGTATGGGCCGCCCTCGCCCGGTTTCCTCTGGTGACGGCCGCGGCGCACTCGCGCCAGGCTGTCGTGGCGGCGGAAAACGCCGGCGTCGATGGCGTCATCCTGTCGCCGGTGTTCCCGACACCGAGCCATCCCGAGCGGGCGGCCATGGGGCCGCTTCGCTTCGCCTCAATGGCGCGTGGTGTGACGGTGCCCGTCTATGCCCTTGGCGGCGTTACTGCGGGACAAGCCAAACGCCTGGCTGAGGCCGGCGCCTATGGGCTCGCGGGAATTGGCCTTTTCTCGGTCGACCGAAACGGGTAGGACTCTAGAAAGAAGAATCCGATTGGTTTAAGAAATGAGGTCACGGGCATGGCTTGGCTGTGTCCAGGGTGTTTTTACTGGGAACTCGAACGACGATGAAGGTGCTCGCAAGTCGAATCGTAATGGTCGCCGGTTTGGCGGCCGGGCTCATGCTTGGAGCGTGTGAGAACTATGAAGCGGGTGAGGTCGAGAAGACTAACCCGAAGGAACCCGACGTCTGGGACGACTGGGAGAACCGCGATACCATTTTCGGGAAAGGCGGCCTGACCTTTTTTGGAGACGATGGTCCCTCCGAAGGGGGCGGCAACCTCGGGGTCAACAGTTTCCTGTGGCGGGCGTCTCTCGATACGATCTCCTTCATGCCGGTCAATTCCGCCGATCCTTTTGGCGGCGTGATTATCACCGACTGGCACTCGACGTCCGAATCACCGAACGAACGGTTCAAGCTCAACGTCTATATTCTCGGGCGGACGCTTCGTGCCGACGGGGTGCGGGTGGCGCTCTTCCGCCAGGTCCGCGATGCCGCCGGCGGTTGGCGGGACGCGGCGGTCCCGGAAGCGGCGTCGACCCAGATCGAGGATTCGATTTTGACGCGTGCCCGTCAGATCAGAAGCGCGACGCTGGTCGAACAGGATAACTGACGGCCCGGCGGGCGTTCTCTGTTTTAACCGCGGTTCCGCAAAAAAATCGGTCTTGAACGGCTCGGCGCCAATGAGTACCCATCGCAGACACCACTAGACGATAACCGGGAACCCACGGCTCATGGCGCGATATAACTTCAAGGAAACGGAAGCCCGCTGGCAGCGGGTCTGGGAGGAAGACGGGTGTTTCACGGTGACCGAGGACTCGGATCGCCCGAAATACTACGTGCTCGAGATGTTTCCCTATCCTTCCGGTCGCATCCATATGGGTCATGTCCGCAACTATACGCTCGGCGACCTCGTGGCCCGCTACAAGAAGGCTCGGGGGCTCAACGTTCTGCACCCCATGGGGTGGGACGCCTTCGGTTTGCCGGCGGAAAACGCGGCGATCGAGAACAAGGTTCATCCGGCCAAATGGACGCGCGAGAACATCGACACCATGCGCCGCCAGCTCAAGACCATGGGGCTCTCCTACGACTGGTCGCGCGAGCTGGCAACTTGCGAGCCCGACTACTACCGGCACGAACAGAAAATGTTCCTCGATTTTCTCGACAACGGGCTGGTCTACCGCAAGGCGTCGTGGGTCAATTGGGATCCGGTGGAGAACACGGTGCTCGCCAACGAACAGGTGATCGACGGGCGCGGCTGGCGCTCCGGCACGCTGGTCGAAAAACGCGAGCTGTCGCAATGGTTCCTCAAGATCACCGCCTTCGCCCAGGAACTGCTGGATGACCTGGAGACGCTAGAGCGCTGGCCCGAAAAGGTCCGCATCATGCAGGAAAACTGGATCGGCCGTTCGGAAGGGGCGCATATCCTGTTCGACCTGCCCGGGCGCGACGACAGGCTCGAGGTTTATACGACCCGCCCCGACACCCTGTTCGGCGCGACATTTTGCGCCCTGTCCGCCAACCATCCGCTGTCCCTGGAACTCGCCGAGAAGGACGGCGGCCTTGCTGAGTTCGTTGCCGATTGCAACCGCCTGGGCACCAGCGAAGCGGCCATCGAGACGGCGGAGAAACTCGGCTACGACACCGGGCTCACCTGTACCCATCCGCTGCTCGGCGATAAGGAGCTACCGGTGTTCGTCGCCAACTTCGTTTTGATGGAATACGGTTCCGGTGCGATCTTCGGCTGCCCGGGGCATGACCAAAGGGACCTGGATTTCGCCCGCAAGTACGGTCTCGACGTGATCCCGGTGGTGGCGCCGCGTGACGTCGACCCGGCCGGGTTCACCATCGGCGACGAGGCCTATGTCGGCGACGGGGTCATGATCAATTCGCAGTTCCTCGACGGCCTCGACGTTCCGGCCGCCAAGGCACGCATCATCGACGAATTCGAAAGGATCGATGCCGGCACCCGGGCCGTCAACTACCGGCTGCGGGACTGGGGGGTCTCCCGGCAGCGCTATTGGGGTTGCCCGATACCGGTGGTTCATTGCGCGGACTGTGGCATCGTTCCGGTTCCCGAGGCGGACCTTCCCGTCGTCTTGCCCGAAGACGTCGATCTTGAGGCGGCCGGTAATCCGCTCGATCAACACCCGACCTGGAAATACGTTGATTGTCCGCGATGCGGCAAGCCGGCGGAGCGCGACACGGACACCTTCGATACGTTTTATGAGAGCTCCTGGTATTTCGCCCGTTTCTGTTCCCTGGCCCCCGATCAGGCCTTTACCCGCAAGGCGGTCGACTACTGGCTGCCCGTCGATCAATACATTGGCGGCATCGAACATGCCGTCCTGCATCTTCTGTATTCACGGTTTTTTACGCGGGCTCTCAGGAAATGCGGTTACCTGGGGATCGATGAGCCCTTTGCCGGCTTGATGACGCAGGGCATGATCTGCCACGCAACCTTCCAGGACGAGAAAGGCGCCTGGCTGCTGCCCGACGAGGTCGAGCGGCACGGTGAAGACGATTTCGTGTCGCTCAAGACCGGTCAACCGGTGACCGTTGGGCGCTCGGAAAAAATGAGCAAATCGAAAAAGAACGTCGTTGACCCGGAGGCCATCATCGATGCTTTCGGCGCCGACACGGCCCGACTTTTCATGTTGTCGGATAGTCCGCCTGACCGGGATCTCGACTGGACCGAATCGGGCATCGAGGGGGCCTGGCGGTACGTCAACCGGCTATGGCGGATGGTTGACGAACCGGCGATGGCGCTCCCGGAACGGGGATCGCCGAAGCCGCAGGCCATGGCCGCCGCGACCGAAGAAGTTTATCGCTTCGCCCACAAGACCATAGCCGCGGTGACCGATGATTTGGAGAGGTTCCACTTCAACAAAGCGGTAGCGCGGATCCGTGAGATGACCAATCAACTCGACCGTCTCGACGGCGGGGACCCGGCAGCGCCCTGGGTCTTGCGCGACGGTTTGGAAACGCTGGCCCGGTTGATCGGTCCGATGATGCCTCATCTAGCCGAGGAGATGTGGCGCCGCTTGGGCCACGAGAGCCTACTGGCGGCGACGGATTGGCCACGGTTCGAGGGCAGTTTGTTGGTCGACGAGAAAGTTACCGTTGCCGTTCAGGTAAACGGTAAGCTGCGCGGCACGATTGATGTGGCCAAGGACTGCGCCAACGAAGAGGTCGAAAAAGCGGCCCTGGCCGTCGATAATGTCGTTGCCGCCATGGATGGCAAGGACCCGAGGAAGGTGATCGTTGTTCCGAACCGTATCGTCAATGTCGTTGTTTAAGGCGGTTTTCGGCGTTCTGCTGATTGTCCAACTCGCCGGATGCGGGTTTCGACCGCTTTATGGCGAGACCACTCGGCAAGACGTGATACAGGAGTTTTCCGAGATTCAGGTCGCTCCGATCAAGGACCGGATTGGCCAGCAACTGAAAAACGAACTTGAGCTGCTCCTTCACTCGCGAGGAAAATCAGCCAAACCGCGCTACCGCCTTTCGGCGCGTCTCAATGAGTCCAGGAGTTCGCTTGCCGTCAAAAAGAGCGCCATCGCGACACGCGCCAATTTGCGTTTGGTGAGCCGGTTCCGGCTTCAAGGCGCGGGCAGCGGTTCTATCGAGGAATGGACCAACACGATCACGGTCAGCTACAACATCCTCGATTCCGAGTTTGCCACTCTGATGGCTGAAAAGGACGCGCGCAAAAGGGCCGTCCAGGAACTGGCCCAGGAAGCGCGGGTTACGCTCGGCGCGGTCCTGGGTGCGGAAGAGAAAAAGGCGCGGTGAAACTATCCGGCGGGGAATTGCAGAACCAACTGAAGGCGGCGAAGCCTTCCTGTTCCCATTTTCTGTTTTTCGGACCCGATGCCGGTCAGGTCCGTGAGCTGGCAAAAACCTTTTCGCAAAAATTCGTGACCGATCCGGATGATCCTTTTTCGGTCACCCGCTTGACCGGTGGGGAAATCAAATCCGACGGGGCGGTCCTTCACGACGCCGCGTTTTCCTTGGCGCTGACCGGCGGTGATTGTGTGATCATCGTCGGCGAAGCGACCGACGCGACCACCGCCGCCCTCGAAGACGTGTTCTCGTCGACCTCGCCGTCATGGCCGATTATCGTCGAGGCTGGCGAACTGTCGCCGAGGTCCAAACTCAGGAAACTGTTCGAGGGCCGGAAGGATGCCGCGGCTTTCGGGTGTTACAGCGAAGAGGGCCGAAATCTCGAGAAGGTCGTTGCCGATATCTGCCAGGAGTTCGGGCTGACCATTTCGCCCGATGCCCAGGCGCTACTTGCCGGCAACCTCGGGGGCGACCGGATGGTGGTCCGCCGTGAGGTCGAAAAACTGTGCCTTTACGCACTGGAAGACCAGGATCGATCGGGGCGGATCGAGTTCGAGAGTGCCCGGCGTTGTATTGGTGATTCCCGGGAATCCTCGATCGACGTTATCGTCGATGCGGTCGGGGAGGGCCGGCAAAGAGGTGTGGGAGACGGCCTCGACAAGGCCTTTTCGGAAGGCGTGTCAGCGATCGCCGTGATCCGCGCCGTGCAGAGACATTTTCAACGCCTCCAATTGGTGAATGCCTTCCTGTCCTCGGGGATGACCCGAGACCGGGCCCTTGGCCAATTGCGGCCGCCCGTGTTCTTCAAAAGGAAAGAGAGCTTTCTGCGTCAGGCGTCGCGCTGGAACGGTAAACGGTTGGATTGGGCATTGGGAATAATAACCCAATGCGAGGTCGATTGCAAATCGACGGGCATGCCCGCTGAGCTGCTTTGCAACCGGGCCTTGATGCGTATCGCCTTCGCCGCCTGACGGCTGTCCCGGCCAGGCCCGTTGGACCTGTCACGCACCCGATACGGCCCGGCAGGCGTCAGGCCGGCTTTCCGTGCAGGCGCCCCAGAATTTCGTCCAACTGATCGAGCGACTTATAGGAAAGGGCTAACGTACCGCCCTGTCCCTTCGGTGAAATGGTGACCCGCACGCCGATGAGGTTGGTTAGGTCCCGTTCCAGGGCCAGGGTATCGGCGTCCTTGGAGGGCCCTTTCGAGGTCGTCGGTTTCGCCGGTCCGCTTTTGGCCAAGCGCTCCGTTTCCCGGACATTGAGGTTTCTGGCGACCACCTTGCGGGCCAATTCCACCGGATCGTCGGTGACCAGGATGGCGCGGGCATGGCCGGCGGTCAGACGGCCGTCGTCGAGCATGGCCTTGACCTCGTCGGGCAGGCCGAGCAAGCGAATGGTGTTGGCGATGTGGCTGCGGCTTTTGCCGATACCCTGCGACAACTCCTCTTGGGTATGGCCGAACTCGTCCATCAGGCGCTGGTAGGCCTCGGCCTCCTCCAGCGGCGACAGGTCCTGGCGCTGCAGGTTTTCGACCAGCGCCACCTCGAGGGCCTCCTGGTCGGTGAACTCGCGGACCAGGATCGGGACCTCGTGCAATTGCGCCACCTGAGCCGCCCGCCAACGCCGTTCGCCGGCAATGATCTCGAAATGCGTGGCGTCGTCGGGATGACGGCGCACGACGATCGGCTGGATGATTCCCTTGTCCTTGATGGACGCGGCCAATTCGGCGATGGGCCCGTCGTCCATCAACCGGCGCGGCTGGTAACGGCCGGGTTTGAGGTATTCGATGGCCACCTGTTTGGTCGAGCGGACCTTGTCGAGCGCCTGATAATCTTCGGCCTGGTCGCCCAAAAGCGCCGCCAGGCCGCGGCCGAGCTTTTTGGTTTTCTTGGGAGTCATCAGGCGGTCATCCGTTTCTCGCGGTGGATGACTTCGCCGGCCAGGGTCAGATAGGCCTTCGATCCCGGGCATTCGATGTCGTAAAGCAGCACCGGGCGGCCATGGGACGGCGCTTCCGACACACGGACGTTGCGCGGGATGACGGTGTCATAGACCTTGTCGCCGAAGAATTCGCGGACGTCGTTGGCCACCAGGTCGGAGAGATTGTTGCGCTTATCGTGCATGGTCAGCACGATGCCCTGGATCTCCAGACCCGGATTGAAGGCCGTGCGCACCCGGTCGATGGTCTTGACCAGCTGCGAAATTCCCTCCAGCGCATAGAACTCGCACTGCAGCGGCACGAGCACTGCCTGTGCGGCGACCAGGGCGTTGACCGTGAGAAAACCCAGCGCCGGCGGACAATCGATGAGGATATAGTCGTAGGCACCGATGCCATGGGTCAATGCGTCGCGCAGCCGGAACTCACGGCGGGAAAGATCGACCAGTTCCACCTCGGCGCCGTAGAGGTCGGGGCCGGAAACGATGATGTCGAGGCCCGGGATCTCGGTTTCGCGGGTCGTGTCGAGGAGTTCGCGGTCCTCGATCAACAGGTGATAGCTGTTGACGGCCCGGTCGTCGGCGGCAAAGCCGAGCCCGGTGCTGGCGTTGCCCTGGGGGTCGAGGTCGACGATCAGGACCTTCTGGCGGATGGCGGCCAGCGCCGTCCCCAGATTGATCGCCGTCGTCGTCTTGCCGACACCGCCTTTTTGATTCGCCACCGCAAGAATGCGGGTGCCGCGGGTTCTGTCGAGCGCAGTTTCGTCAACCACGGGGGGCAATACCTTCCAATTTTGATACGGTTCCGTAAGAATCACTGAGACTCGGTGACTCCGTGGCCGTCATTGTCCATCGTTTTCGGGACTCCGTCAATTCTTCGCGGGCTTTTTCCCCTTCGGAAACAGGCATACCGTTTGCTCTTTGAGAAACGGCTCGGCGAGCCCGATCAGGCGGTCCAAGGGTGCCACGGCTCGAGCCGTGATCACATCAGCCCTGAGATCCGGCAGGGATTCCGCCCGACAGCGGTGAACCACCGCCCCGGCGGCCAGAATCCGGTTGGTTTCCGTGAGGAAGGCCGCCTTGCGGCCGTCGGCCTCGATCAAATGGACGTTGGGGCCGCCCCTGTGCTTGATCAGGACGGCAAGGACGAGGCCGGGAAAGCCAGCGCCGCTTCCGATATCGATCAACCTGTCGACCTTATCCGGCAAAAGATCGAACAATTGGGCCGAATCAAGGAAATGCCGGGACCACATGTCGTCGACCGTGGCCTTGCCAATCAGGTTTATGCGCTTTTGCCACTTCTGAAGGTTCTCGCCATAGGCGCGCAGGTCTTTCGATTCCCCTATAGAGAGTCCTAATTGATCTTGTAGATCGGAAAACGTCATCATTAAGGGGCTCTGCATGAGCCAATTTCTTTAAGCAGGGTCGAATTGTTTCACGTGAAACATCGGGTCATTGATTTCGGGAATCCGCATCCGCCCTCAGGCGCTCATCCGGGTGCCCGATCGTTTGACGTGGGCGAGTAGAGCCGTCAGGGCGGCCGGCGTCACGCCGGAGATGCGGGCCGCCGCCGCCAGGGTCGCCGGCTGCGCCTCTTTCAGTTTGTCCCGGACTTCGTTGGACAGGCTTGCCACGCTGTCATAGTCGATGCCGGCCGGGATCTTCAAGGCCTCGTCGCGGCGGAAGGCGCGGATATCCGCGTCCTGGCGCTCCAGGTAGCCGGCGTAGGTCGCCTCGATCCGCAATTGCTGACGCAGATCCTCGGGCACGGCGGCGAGCTCGGGCCACACCGCGATCATTCGCTCGAAATCACTGTCCGCATAGGCCAGGACATCCATGGCGCTGCGCCGCACGCCGTCCTGGTTGATCCTAAAACCATGGCCCTGCAGTTGCGCCGGTGTCTGGTTGAGGGCCTCCAGGCGGCCGGTCCACAATGCCAGGTCTTCTTTCTTGCGCCGGAAGGCCGCCTTGCGCGCACTGCCGACGCATCCCGCGTTATGGCCCATTTCCGTCAGGCGCTGATCGGCATTGTCGGCCCGCAGCCGGAGCCGGTATTCGGCCCGCGAGGTGAACATGCGGTAGGGCTCGCGGGTGCCGAGGGTGACCAGATCGTCGACCATAACGCCCATATAACCTTCCGCCCGGTCGATGATCAGGGGCGCCGATCCGCCGGCCTTTCGCGCCGCGTTAACCCCGGCGAGCAACCCCTGGGCCGCGGCCTCTTCGTAGCCGGTGGTGCCGTTGATCTGCCCGGCCAGGTAGAGGCCCGGCACACGCGTCGTCTCCAGGCTCGGTTGCAGCTCGCGGGGATCGACGAAATCGTATTCGATGGCGTAGCCCGGGCGGACCATGCGCGCCTTTTCAAGACCGGGAATGGTCTTCAGCAGGTCCAGTTGCACGTCCTTGGGCAGCGACGTGGAGATGCCGTTGGGATAGACGGTGGGGTCTTCGAGGCCCTCCGGCTCGAGGAAAATCTGGTGGCGCTGGCGGTCGGCGAAGCGCACGACCTTGTCCTCGATCGACGGACAGTAGCGCGGGCCGGTGCCTTTGATCTGGCCCGAATACATGGCCGAACGGTCCAGGTTGCCGGCGATCAGCGCGTGTGAGGCCGGCGTCGTATGGGTGATGTAACACGAGATCTGCGGCACCGTCACCGCGGCGGTCAGGTAGGAGAAGGGCACCGGCGGATCGTCGGCCTTCTGCTCGGCCAGCCCGTCCCAGGCGACGGTGTTGCCGTCGAGGCGCGGCGGCGTCCCCGTTTTCAGGCGGCCCAGGCGGAAGCGCAAACGCTTGAAGGTATAGGCTAGGCCGACGGCGCGGCGGTCGCCGACCCGGCCGGCCGGGATCTTCTGATCACCGACGTGAATGAGACCCCTGAGAAAGGTGCCCG
>Ga0066187_1000622_pt1 | contig 11588 bp, 9 predicted proteins | sample WorMetexBAHAMAS1_FD_58706 | JGI IMG/M metagenome (GOLD analysis project Ga0066187, IMG submission 58706) | Marine gutless worms symbiont microbial communities from Max Planck institute for Marine Microbiology, Germany - Inanidrilus exumae... | ecosystem: Host-associated > Annelida > Digestive...
GGTGTAATTTGCAGGTAAAACTGTGTGATCCATGTCTGAGTGCATTAGAGGTAGTTATGACAATGCGCTATACAAATCAATGTATACTTTACTTTACTACTTTATTTTACATGTCATCAGTAGGAGCTATTCTCTGTAAGTTTCACTGAGATTGCTCAAGTAGTTCGTGAGATAGGGTGTACACAAGATTTGACCTTTATGGGCTGCTGCAACCTTGACCTGTGACCTCCAGAACTAGTCAGGTCATCAGCAGGGCCTCGCAAATATTTCAGTAAATGTCATCGAGATTGCTCAAGCCGTTCATGAAACATCGTGGTAACTATTTATGTCCGGACGTACAAACGAACATGGCAGACAGACAGCCCGAAAACATAATGCTCTTGCCGGCATTGTTGAGTGGCATAGGCATAAAATCAGAGAAAAATGCCAACTTGGCACAGGTCGAAGAACATCTGGCAACAGAATGTCGACAAGAATGTTGTAGAATGCATAATCGGCGTGACGGACGTATTTCTGCAGCGCCTCGACTCGTCCGATGATGTTCATGACTGTGGGAGGCAATGTGTCTTCAGGCTCTTCGCTAGACACACACACACACTGGGCACGTTTAACAGGATTAAAGTTTATATCAACAAAAAATTCCTATATTTTTGTAACTAAAATTAGCAGCTATAAAAATATTTTCACAATGCACATATGACAAACATCTCCATGTTCATCATTCACCAGCTGTAAGAAACTTTTTGCAGATGTTCTAGATCAAAAATGGGGTTGGCTGGTTGGAGTTTAATGGCACTTTCAGCCCAATTCAGGTCATATCACGCCTTTAAGTTAGAACTATATTACAAGTATTAAAATTTAACAGACATTAATTTTTGGAGAGATAACTGAAAACAGAAAAATATAACAATAATTGTAGATTAATATTAAATAAGCAAATTGAAATAAGATAAATTATTTAATTTAAAAAGTACAATTTGTGTAAGATTTCTTTTTTACTTTGACTGGATGTTAGGGATGTGACAGAGCCAGCCAAAATCCGCATCCGTCGGATGTGGATTTCATGTGCAAAATCCGTCGCATGCGGATACGGATTTGTCGCGCGATGAAAATTAATACTAGCTATTATAGCTACTGCGATTCAACTTTGTCTTAGTTAATTAAAATTAAACAGTTACAAAGAAACTAGTAGTGAATAATTAATATCATTGTGATTGCTTTCTAAAAAGTAAAGAAAACACAACAACAGATCTCTCCATCAATCAACAATAATTGTAGAGTTGGACCAAAACAAAATTTTCGAATCTGTCATGATCGGATTTTAAGTAACCGACGGATTTCGGATTTTGGAAAAAGTGTCGGATTCCGTCGGATTCGTAATCTGTCACATCCGTACTAGTGGACGTATGATTCAAGAAGTTTTAATGTCAGTAAAGGAATAGTACAGATGCCATGTTTGATTATAAAAAGTACATTCTGACAGAGAGAAGCTGATTACAGTTTGCACATGTGTGTTCAATAAGATACGAACGTGTTTAACAAGTATGTCCAATGCGTAATCGGTTATACATGATCTAGTTCTTTCGTTGATACAAAATAGGCAGAGTGGAGTAAGAAGGAACAATGAAGTGAAAACATCGTACTCTGAGCTGTCCGGAGAACTGCTCCAGAACTGCTGCCAGATGTCGGGAATGGACGCCAGCTGCATGTTCTTGACAGCCTCCAGAATGTCCTTAAAAAAACAACACATCACAACAGTGGTCACTCATCAATGATTGTCCACTGCTTGCTACTTTCCACTGTCAGTGACTGGCTCTCCAGTTGCTGCCACTTGTACTTGGACGGTCTGCCACAGCCAGCACGTCACCTCGGCAACTTCTCTGCCAGTATTCAAAGCATGTGTGAAAGTACTACCTAGTGATGGCACAATATGGCTGTGGGGGGAATGATGTATACTACACAAAATATCGCGATATTCAATACGATGTGCCATCACTGGTCCTACCTCTTCTCACATTCCTTCCCATGTGAAGTGACCGCAAAGTGACTCATCATTTTGGACACTTCACTCATTCGTGCATTGCATTGCATGGCACAGCAAGCAACCTGTCAGCCATCTTATCTCTACAACCTCCTCCAAGTATACCAGCCATCACGAGCTCTCTGCTCTTCAAGCCAGCAACTTCTCCAATCGCCATGCATATCCACTGATTTCGGTCGGCGTGCACCTTCAGCTACAGTTCTCCTGCTATATGGAATTGCATTCCTACTCCCCTTAAGAATTGTTCATCTCTGTACAGTTTTAAAGGTTACCTAAAATCTCATCTCATCTCATATCCCAACTCAATATAAATTATTAATACAACACATCTGGCCACCTGGCGTCTGCCTGCACCTCCGATTCATGCATGTCTGATTTTTGCATATTATTATTATAATTAATGTCAGCAAATCAAAGGCCAAAGGCACTGCCGTTTGTATGACTTGCAGAGGCTGCTACACAAACGGTGAGGAATTGATCGATCGACTGACTGAGGTTTTATGTCCCACCCGATACCAATTAGGACATTTCAGAGACGTTATTCCCAGACTATCTCTTGGCTAAGTACAGAAAAAAACTAAAACAAACACAACAAAGCAAACATGCACGCATAACAAAATATATTACAATATAAAATAAACCAAAAAAACTAAAGTCAGGTTTGGTCGCCTCCTACGCTCTATGGCCTGGAAAGTAAGAGGGCCTATTCTGGTTTCGGCGCTTCAGAAATGTGTCACTTACTTACTTACTTAGACACTTACCCACTTACTTAAGAGCCCCGGGACTCACATGGGGCACAGGAATTGATCCCACTGCCATTTTGTCACAAGTGCATTGGCCTAACAATAATTATATCATAAATGGCCACATGAACATCAACTTCGTGTCCAATGGGCCGCAGTACAATCCACGTAATGTTAAGTCACAAATTTATCACCACAACATTGCTTCAGTATACATCACAACAGTGAACAACTCAAACTGCGATTCTGGAAAAAGATGGCAGAAGATTCACCTCGCAATGTGCGATGTACATTAATTCGAATGTGCTGAGGTGTTCGATGGTGATGCCCTCAGGTAGAAGTTCGTTATCATCCACCTCCACAGTGCCGAGCTCCAAGACAACGGCGGAGACGTCACCAAGAAACTGCTGATGCTGCATCTGCAGAGCTGACGGCATGTTCGGCTCCCGCGATGAGTGCGTGTCATCAATGCTACGACGGTAACAACACTTAACCATCAACCGAGGACCACACGGTCAACTCCGACCTCAAATAATCATCCTGACAACACCGCTCACACTGACTGAATTATTAGTATTATTTTATTTATTTATTGTCATTATCATTATTACTATGTTGGCTGTGTCCACAGCAGAAAACGTAATATAATGGTGTGACGTATGTCCGCCTGTCCCATCGGCATATTCACCGTGACTCACCAGAATAAACAAACAGAAAAAAATCTTAACTTTACTAAGTATGCCCTGCATTTATACAGAGCTGATTTAATAATACTTATAGGCTTGCTTACTAGCCATGCTGATTTCAATCGGCATCTGACTCTTATGCAGATCCGAACTGACGCCACTTGTCCTCTGTGTCAGGAGGATGAAGAAACAGTACTCCATTTGCTAGGAGAGTGCAGCACTGTTAAATGCCTGAATATCCTAGATTTCCCATACCCCAGTTATGAGGAACTAGGTAATGTGCATTGGCAAGTCCTTTCGAGGCTTGCAAAAGCTACAGTGTTTTTAACCCATTTGGGGATGTGGGGTTGCGCATTAGGCCCATCAGAGGCCTCAGCACAGATGACAACATCTACCCAAAAAAAGAAAAAGTAAGTAAGTAAGTCAGTCAGTCAGTAATCTTTATTAGTGCACATATCAAACGTATATGCATGAACATTAAAAGCAGAAGTCAAAACATTACAATGCTACAAAAAACACAAAGAATAAAAACAAACATTATAGGAAGGAACACCACAACTAGAACTAAGTTTATAAAGCTCATCCTTATATATGGATATAACATTATCATTAATATAATTAAGACGATATATGTGAATGGTACAGGTAAATGCTGACAACAATGTTTCACCTGTTTTGAATCTCATCATCATCAGGTGGAAGGTTGTTCAGTGTCGATGTAGCCTTGAGTCGGATGCCGTAATAATGGTACTTTGAATGACCCCTGCAGTGAAAACGGCATTACAGTTTCTACAGCCAAATGACATGGAGGGTATTCAGTCAGTCTGTCTAAAAAGTTAATTTTATCTGATATGATCAAAGCATTCGATCAGTGATGCTTGCGTGAAATTCTCCGAGTTCCAGGGTGGGCCCAACGAGGAAGTCTGCCAATATGCTGACTAACCACCATTTACCAGCGTCAACCATGTTAGATGCCTTTTGGCCACGTCGTACCAGCTAATCTGTCAATGGACCATAACCGAGCTCTCCGGGCCTACTTGAATCCACTGCTATAAGTTAGTTAGTTGGAGTTTAACGTTCCTTTTCAGCCCAAATATGGCTATATTGGAGACGAGATCCCACTGCTAAAACTGATTGGAACCGTCGTCCTAGACACCTTCATCACACATGGCTCCAGATGGTCCAGTCTGATCTTGCACTTCTTTGCATCTCTGACTGGAAATGGCTTATCATCGAGCACGGAACAGACGATCTTGGAGCAATCTTGTGTGGATGGCCACGGCCTGTGGACAAGCCACATGATGGCAATGCGGCCTTTTGCCAAATTACTTTGGACCTTGTTCTTTATAGTTCTATGCAATGGACAAAGTTGGCTACTGTAGGCGTCACCTATAGGGAATTGAGGGGACGCACCCCAACATTTTACCTGGAGATATACCCAGTGGAAGTCCCCCTCGATATGTAACCTTTGTTCTCTTACATGTTCAAGAGAGACAGAAATGAGTTGTCAGTTTGTATCAAACTGATTAAGTTTTTTGTTTTTACGTCCCACCCGACACAAAAAAGGTCACTTCGAAGACGTTCTTCCAAGCCAATCTCTCTGAAAAACTAAATCAAACATAACAAAAGCAAACATGCATCTGGAACAAAATATGGTACGACATGAAATGAACACAAACAACAGAAGCCAGGATTGGTTGCCTCCTACGACCTCCGGCCTGGAAACGGAACGGGCCTATTCTCAAAGAAGTAAAAAAGTAAGAAAAGATAAGCAACTGCACTGGTACACAACTGCAACCACAAAGCTGTGACAACCTGGTGCCGAGTCGTCGCGTCTTGATACCCGTGAACACAAGCCGCAGCAGCTTGCCGAACGACGCTGGGTTCATCGGCACTATGTTGCCCAGCCGATGGCGACAGTAACGAAGATACTGGCTGTAGATAACACTCCGCGGCATGCTGAAACATTCTGCTGCCTCATAGTTCTCATGCAGGAAGTCCATCTACACAAGTTGTCAATTTATCAATCAATAAATTTATCAAAATCTTATGACATTTCTGTAATTTTGGCACCATTTAAAACAAGCGTGCAAGACTTACTTATTTTCAATTTATTCAACGCGTAAAAAAAAGAGTAAGTAAATATAATTTATAGATTTGCACAATGGGTAGCAGAAGCTGAATCTGAGGTGCAAGATGAAAGCAGCTAAGGGACCAGAAATGCCTGCTGGAAATAGTGGGTCTTGAGTAGACAACAAAAGGTATCAGGGCAGGCAACAGGTACACATTTGAAAATTTGAAGGGATGCAATTTCAGGTTTTAGCAGCAGGCGCCAAATGAAGTGCGAGAAGAAAGAACAGAGAGCTGATTGATATCTGACAACCTGAATAAATGGAAGGCTGATTGTAGGTATGCAGGCTGAGACATGAAAATTATGAAATGCTATCGACAACAGGCCGAGATGACATGGTGCTGTTTGTTGATATAACCGCAAAAAAGGTGCTTTCAGATTCATTTGTGTTAAGTTCACAGACCCGGCAGCATTTTGATGCAAACTTAAACTTCTATATGCCGTCCCTTTTCATACAGTATCACCACAGGCAATCAAAAGTACTGAGTATTGAGTGACGGGTTTTATGTCCCATTCGACACAAAATGAGTCACTTTGAAGACATTCTTCCCAGCCAGTCTCTTGGCATTGTACTGAAAAAACTAAATCTAACACAATGAAAGCAAACATTCACCATTAACACAAAGAAACTATAATGCAAAATAAAACACCAAAAAAGTAAAGCCAGGTTCAGTCACCTTTTACAGATTCCAGCCTGGTAATAAATCAGGTCCTAATCTTATAGCCCTGAAGCCCACAATGGGCCAGACAAACGAGAAAGAATAAAATTAGACATACATTACCTCCTCCTTACAAAACTTGACATCAACATGTGACTGGAGCCTTCCTTCTTCATTCTAATAAGCAACAGTAACAGGTAATAAATGTAATGTTTGTATACTCGTAATTGCTACAGTCTGCAAATGAAAGACTTCAATAAAACAGCTTAATGTTATATTGCATCAGCACCTTCTCAACTACGGCAACATGAAAAATGTTTATTATTATTATTATTACTGGTATTAAAACCATTAAAACGACCTATAAGAAAAATGCCACAGACTGCAACTAATCAAAATACCGGGTAAAGCAAAACAACAGGAAAATGTACTTCAGTAAATTTTCCTGCAAAGTATTTTTATTTCTAATTTGGTACGTCAATCAACGGACAGCAAATATAGTTTGTCATCATTTACAATAAACGTATTCAAAGAACCGTGTTGGAGAACTCATATTAATCTGACACAAAGATTCCATTTATCTATCTATAGTATCAAAATAACATGTTACATTAACAACTTCAACATCACTTGGGAAAAATCAGGTCTCCTCAATGCATACCCTTCGTTCACTAACAATAACAACCATAACAACCGTTTTATGGCCACTAAATGGGTCAACCCGTGTTAGCCAGCACCCATGGTTAAGAAATGTAGGACTTTTGCTGGAGCAGTTTTACTGATAGCAGCTAGCAAACTTTGACTAGGAGAAGCTGCTAAAGTTATCCTCAACGTGTCTGGACCACACTGCAATATATTACATCGTAACATATAAATATTTCGACTGGTTGACTGAAAAACAAGGAACTCAACATTACCGTCGTCACATCACCGGTGTTTGAGACGTCATGCTCCGTACCATCATTCACGTACAGCAGCAGTGTTCCATCCTGCTGTTCCATCAGCACGTGATTGGCTGCATCCACTGCCGCTTCCTCACCCGACGTACCAGGCAGAGCCTGACATCATCAATCCCATCACACTGATGACAGCAACAATCTCAAACGTCACTGCCAAAATCAAAGCACTTACTTACTGTCACCAATGTCAGCATGGCTACCATCCATTAACCCATTACTACAGGCATGTTTTTCATGCCCTACAAGACACCAGTTGTAACTGATCTAGTAACTTACTGAATACACAATGACTTAGTTAACCATCCTCCTCTACGGCTTGCACACCGGAAACTAATCTGGTCTGATATGGTACCAACCAACGTGGTCACGCAGTGGAGAGAGGTCTGAAAGTCAGTATCTGTGGTCAACCACTCATTAGTGACCAATCCTACTATCTGACAACAGGGCTTCGATCTCCCCCGTCGGTCATGGTCCAAGTTAAACCGTTTCCACACTGGACAAGGACAGTGTGCTGCAAACCTCCACAAATGGCATCTTGCCACATCGGACAAGTGCCCATGTGGTGAGATACAGACGATGCGCCACACAGTGGAGGCTTGCCCACTTACAAAACTAGCTGATGATTGCTTACTGCAGCTCCACTCCGCTGACGATGCTGCAATCAAATGGCTGGAAAATAAAGCGATGAAGTGCTCGCAAAATGTAATGAACTGACTACATTTAGATAATAACGTAACTGAGTCAACCACAACTGGGATTTGCTAACCAGAGACTGGCATTGGTTTGAAGTGGTGGAACGGTAGCTATCACTGTTCTGTTACTTGGGTGACATGCTAAGCATAGATGGAAATGCTGATTTGCAGAGGCTAGTACATAAATTTGGGCAGCTTGTTCCTCTGCTTACTGATAAGTATGTCTCCTTTCTTATGACAGGGAAGTTGTGTACAATGTTGCATGTTATATGGCAACAAAACTTGGCCAATGACGACAGAGAACGAGGTTGGACAAAGTACACTCTGCAGTCAGAGTGTGGTTGCAGAAAAAGACTGTCAAATCCGACATCTACACAAGAAAAATGCCATGAAACACAAAAAATGGGGGAAAGTCAATTAAGGATATTGCATAATATCCACAAAAGATATGGAGTGAGTGTTTCCCGGTACCAGCTAACCCGGGTCATCCTGAACAAAGGGCCATTAAATGTCGTTATTTACCTACTAAATGAAATTTAAACTGGGTTCAAGTAGCCACAAAATTGCAACCAAATAGTACCACATCTCCAAAATGGCTAATGCTACTAATGCTGCAAATCACTCCAGGTTACACATACATACAAACCTGTGCATCCTGCTGATAGTATAGTCCAGATACAGGTATGTACATGGCTGACTGCTGGTATTCCCCATAGTCACCACCTCTGCAATCATCATCATCATCAAAACATATGTAGTGAGTCATTATTACCATGTACTTTAGTGGTCTCTGGAATTTGTTTGAGTGGGACTACCCAGGCAATGAGGTGGCGCGCTGGCGCAACGGGTGGAGCGTTAGACTTGTGATCAACAAATCGTGGGTTCAAATCTTACTCGGTGCAAAGCTGTGTAACAACCTTGGGTAAGTTGTTCACACCTATGTGCCTCTGACACCAAGCAGTATAAAGTGGTACCGGCCAAGGGGCGGTGATGCTCTACAACTGGGAAGGTAACCGCAGGCCTGGTGGAAAGTAATGGCAGCCTACCATCGGATGGATGACTTATAGTCACCTGTACACTGGGATAAGCTCCGGGCCCAACACTCGGTAACAAGTATGGGAAGCCTTTACCTTTTTTATTCAGGCAATTACTTTTAAATGAAATAACCTTCACCTCACCCCAGGTATCTGGCACGCTGGTTCAGACAGACACTATCTACCTACTTCAACGATGAAGGTCAAGGTCACAGGTCAAAATTCACAGTCACAGACTCACAGGAGGAAAATGTAACTAAAGTGGTCAATACAACCTCATGCGAGGACTTATCTAGCTACAAATTAATTCAACAACAGCAATGTATTACAGAGTACTAAATATGAACACAAAATACTAATCATGGCAACACATACACCACAGTTTCAAACTAATACTACCAAAAAATATAAATTGTACAACTGACCACTAGGCTAAACCTGTACTGCAGTTTAGACAATGCAAAGACAGATAGGTGAACATTAATCAGCAATATATAACAGAAAAACTATCGAATACTCACTGCCCAGCTGCAGCCTCATAGACAATTTGACTCATAACTGTGGAGGAGCCTGCAAAATGCAAGTACTGCAATAAACAATAAATAAAATATGCATATGTTACTACATTTTATATCACTTCTGGACAGTAAGCTTATAATTATTTTTTGTAGTTTATTTTAATGTATATATTTATTGTCAGTGAGCTGGTCAGCTGCCGCTCTAAGCTTTTATGGCAGGATTGATTGAATCATGTCAAATTGTAACAACTGACTATTTGCATGCATATAAGTCACTTGCACACACAGAACCGCTCTCCATGTTCAATGTTCATCTTCATTCTCAGGTGGTCCATCAAACATCAACAAAATAATCTTTATACCACTCCGTGTCATGTATATGCACATTTTTTCATAGCTCTTAAAAAGAAAAAAAGAAGTATTTTACAGGCCAGATGCAGAAGACTTATGTTGCGGGACTGTATTGGCATCAGAGAGCTGGTGAAAAGACAGCACATTCCATCCATCAGAAGTCTGGCATTCGATTAAGAATGGATGAAACCACAACAGTAGACGGTGTCAGTGCTTTAAGTTCCATTCAGTGTTCTGACAGTGTTGGTGGGGTGGCACAAAGGACATCCAACTCATAAAAATATTTTTGTCATTTATCCCTAGGCCTAAATGTTTTCTTCCCGGACCTATTTGAGGAAGTAAATCGAGGAACTGGCTAAAGGTAAAGGTTAACTATGTGAACAGAATATTTTTCCTGTTCACTGCAATCTATCTATCAAGAAGACCACACACACAGCATGGCTTGGCTCTTTACATGGGAGCTTATCCCCTGAGCCAGCAACAATTAAATTCACCGAGTTCACTAAAGCCACCAAAGTCTATACAGACAGTGGTGCTGCCAGATAATGCATACTGTCCAACATAGTCAAAATTCACGACAGTTTCTGGTTCCAGCACAGCTGAAATATGTGTTTTAAATGTATTACCAGCATTACAATTTACACAATATGCTGGAAATAAGTGCCGGCTGTTAATCATTCTGTTACTAAAAGCAAATCTTCTGACATCCAACCTGAATGTTCTTTTTAACAATTTTTTTTCTCCTGTCCTCTCAGATCATCTGCTTTAATATCAACAAATCTTAATTAATTGCCATTGATATTATGTATGTTTCACTTCAGAGTCTTCTTTGTTCCAACATATTCAAACCTATCATTCTACTTCAAAGTTTTAATGTCCTACATAAACTTTGTGGCCAGCCACTGAACCCATTCAATCAAGTAATTTTTTAGCCAAATAAGGATTCCATACTTGTATGCAATATTCCAAATGTGGTCTAACAAGATTTGTATAAGACTATAACTGTTTCCTTTGATCGTAGCATATGACTTGTGCTAGCCAGATGCCTTTAATCAGAGTTCGTTTCCTGTGGGAATACTCTGGAATAGTATTCCAAAATTTGTTTTGACCTTGGAAACAGTGTTCCCATATTTAATTTGGTTGTAGGATACTCGATGCCATTCCAACGTTTGTTTTAAAAAGACGGGACCATTTATATTGCAAAACAGAGACTTCGTCGCAAAATACACATAATCTGTCACCATAACAGTGTTGATCATTTATCCACAGTATTTACTACCATTTGTTAACGTTCTGGTTTTTGTGTTTTTCCGAAACCGGATACGTTGGATGTGTTCATTGGCCAGCTCAGGAATAACAACTCCTAAATTCAGGTATTTTCAGACCAAAGTTGGAATGCAAGTTTTTCGCATTAACGAAAACACCGTGGTCATGATGCCATCACTGCTGTTTAATGATGCCGCAAGTTTGATTTTAAACGGCGGGTTGGCACTTCCAGTATGAATTAATCCCAACATTCCGTAATTGGCAGTGGCGCCATAATGCACCAGATAACGCCATTTCAAGACAGAAAATTAACATTTTCTAGGAAGGGTACAGTACCTCCCACAAAGGGTGATGGATATTCCAGAACCAATCATCAACAGATTATCACAGGCTACGTGTTCGTGAGAAACTTCAGTGCAGCAATTTCCACTGTAGATTTGGTTGGATGTTTATCACTCACCTTGTCACTCACCTTGTGTGGCCTCACCGGTCAGAAAACCCACCAGGG
>Ga0066187_1000623_pt1 | contig 11583 bp, 9 predicted proteins | sample WorMetexBAHAMAS1_FD_58706 | JGI IMG/M metagenome (GOLD analysis project Ga0066187, IMG submission 58706) | Marine gutless worms symbiont microbial communities from Max Planck institute for Marine Microbiology, Germany - Inanidrilus exumae... | ecosystem: Host-associated > Annelida > Digestive...
AAAGTAATGAAGAGAGCACACCGGCAGCTTCGGTGCAGGTGAGGGAAAGCCCTCCTTGTAAGGAAAGCTGTGAAAAGAGTGGAAGAAAGAAGAAATACAAGAAAAGTCCTTTAGCAGTGTTTTGTGAGTTTTTTAGCTCTTCGAGAGGTATGGAGATTGCGAATAATGCATTTGATACTGGTACAGAAGTGTTGTGTGAGGTGGTTAGCATGCTTGCGGGGTCTTTGGGGTCATAGAATCATGGTTGATTGGTCCAAATATTGTCATCTAAGCTCTGCCTCTAACTGATCTCTCTGGAAGAGAGGCGCGTCTATAAGAGCATGCGTTTTCTTAGAAAACTGTTGAGAAAGTGGTATGGCGTGTAACTGTTAGCGCAAGCAGTTTTCTCTATTTGCCCTTTTTATCGTCTGTGTGATTAGTGCTCAAGCTACGTATCTTTCGATCTGCCAACAGTGCAACGCAGCTGTCAGACCAGACGTTAAGGGCAGTTTCTACCATATCGAAGAGTGAGTAGATAGGGAGGATCATTCCCATGAGTTCTAGCGGCATTCCCAATGCCATTAAAAGGGCTGTGGTCAAAAAAAAGCACCCCATCGGAACCCCAGCATTTCCAATCGCTGCAATTGTAGAAATGAATATCCAGAGAATAGCTTTCCAAAGAGGAAAGGCAAAGCCATAACTTGCACAGACAAAAAGAGTTGTGGTTAAGATAAATTGTGCACATCCATTCATATTTATGATAGAACAGGCGGGAAGTGCAAAATTTGCGGTTCTCTCTGATATGCCCACTCGGTTTTTAGCGCAACTGAGGGTTAGAGGGAGTGTGGCGCTGGAAGATTTTGAGAAGAAAGCCATGGTAAGGGCGGGAAACATACCTTGGGCTATACGCTTGGGAGAATGCCCCCTGAACTTTAGCATAAGTGGCAAGGTGATAAAGCCTTGAATTAAATTTGCCCCTATTACACATATTGCGTATAGAAGGAGTGGAAGGAGTTGTTCTCTGCCCATTTTTATATTTTCTACAAAGACAACAGCAAAAGAGAAGACTCCAAGCGGCATGATGAAAATGAGCGTTGATGTAATTTTCAACAAAACATCGAAAAGCGCTTTAAATAGGTCACGCAAGATACACACCTTCTCTTCGGGTAGTTGTACGATGGTTACGCCGAGCACGGTCGCAATAAATGTCATGCCTAGGACATTATTTTCCAAAAATGGTTGGACAAGGTTAGGTGGAATGATTTTTATGAGAAATGAGAGGTAACCTTCTCGCGCAGGGGTAAATGTAGATGGGATGATCTCTTCTGGTTTAACTGGGTGTACGATAATAAAGAGGATGAGCGCAATTGTTGCAGCGATTATGGTGGTAGTGATGGTATATTTTAGGGTGTTTTTCAACAAAAGATGTGTCTCCTTCCAACTCTCCATCTGGGTAAGCGTGGAGATGATGGCGAGTAGGATCATGGGGAGGCTGATCAACTTGAATACGTTTAGAAAGAGCGAGCTTATTGTGTGTGCAAAGGTGTGAACTAATGGAACAGACGTGGTCACCCCTAACGCTACCCCTAAGACGAGAGCTAAGAGGATGCCAAGATTAAATATCCGTGACGATTTCATACTAATGGCGAAGTCTAACAGAAGAAAACTGCTTACGCCAGAAGTTTTTGTACTCTTCCCTCGACTCTCCGTGGTCTTGTTTAAAAGGACAAAGATTCTATAGCGAAAACCCTTTGTCTTTCTATCGCTTTTCATTTTGTCTTCCAAATATTTTTGGAATACCGATGAAGGAAGGGGGAGGGTAGATCTGTCTGGATATCCATATTTGTCAATCTTCCAGCTTAAAATGAGGAAGTTCTATAAAAACAGGGACTTGTAAACAATAGCTGAATGTTGCAAAATGCATGCGATTGTGGTAACCGAGAGAGTTTTTTGGGTGTTTGTGTTTCTGCAGTATCTGAAGTTGTCGGTGAGGTATTATTTACCCAGGGCTATCTTTATGTCTGTCCTCTATCTGTTGGATGTTTTAGGGTCTTGCAAATAGCCACTGGCATAGAGATATGTGTGCGAAAAGTTATTGAATTTATTTTACTCACTCAATACGGCAGAGGCTCTTTGAAAAGATCTATTATCAAGTTTGCCACATCATTTTTAATTCTCAACTGCGTGATTCATCTACTTAGCAGGCGCTTTTTGGGGAGGGCTGTCATAGCCCCTGTGGGAGCACATGCCGCTTTACTTGGCTTGGGCTATGTCATAGTCGGTTTGCTACTTGGACGTTTTCTAAAAGATGACCCGTCACACGTCCAATTAGTAAATGAAATGACAAGCCAATATACTGATGAACTACCAACTGTAGAATGTACGCCTTTAATTTATTCTGGGACCCACACAATAACATCTGTAACAGGGAGTAGTAGCTTCCAACCAGAAACTGTAGTGGCGCCTCAACCTCTTAGTGAAACACCAACTGCAAAATCTGCTTCTTCAACTGATTCCGGGACTCCCACAATAACGCCTGTCGATAGTTCTTCGAAATCACATTGTAATAACACGGATGGGGGAGGGGGTAGTAGTTTCAAATCAGCAGCTGTAGTGGCGCCTCAACCTCCTAGTGAAACACCAACTGCAGGACCTGCTTCTTCAACTGGTTCCGTGGCCTTCACAACAACGCCTGTCGATAGTTCTTCGAAAGAGCCTGATAAAAAGAGCAAGAAAAGAAATGTATTGAGTAGATGTATGCGATTTGTTAGAAATGGGATTGGAGTCTATCAGCAGCCTATTCTCGTGCTAGCACCCATTTTTAGAGGACAAACTCACAATTCATGACTTAACATCTAATTCTTTCTTCTGAGATTCCAATTGCCTAGAACGAAAACGATTTCCAAACATTAGTTTAAATCTAAAGATATTCGTTTCTACTAACGATCTTGTATGATATCCAACCTCTTACTTCAAAGCTTTTCGACCCACATCTTCCCCGTCAAGTTTTTTTATCCGTTCTACTTCTTCGTTCCCTGCTTTCATTTAATGGCATTCTTCTGGGGCGGAGTTACCAATTTTATACAACGGGTTTCCTGGGCTTTGTAACAGCTTTCCTTGTCGTATGCGGCATATACATATGCACTTTTTGTGCTTTTGGGCAATTGACGAATAAATTCTTCTCCCAATTCTGTATCACTGACATTACTCTCTGTTAATTCATTTAGAACTATTTGGTGAAATTTTGGACACTCCCCAACGTGAACTTTTCTCCAGATCCTCCTTTTTGATGCCACGTGCATTTTTCTTGTCTATTCTCCCCCCACATAAATATTAACCACAGTAGACTCAATTACTATGTCCGTTACGCCTTTATTAAGCCATTTGAGCAGCTTATCTAATTTTATCTTCAAAGTTTTTGCTCTTCTGAAAATTGAGGTGTGATTTTGATTTCCCTGATTCCATTTTGGGCGTGTTGAGAAATAGAAGATGAAGAGAGTATGTTCAAAATCCATACGCAAAAGGAGCAAGATATGTTTGAAACCAATGTAGAAGATTTAGCCTGGAGAGAACCACCCTTATCAAAAACTGCTACATACAGTAGATTTTAAGAAATTATGTAAGCCTCTAGAAATCCTTTTTTGTAAAGGCTAGGGAAAGCAGAGGTTACCGATATTGAATCGGGGTTTGCAACACTTAGTATTACGGTGGATGGAAGACTTGAGCGATCGAGAACTCGGGCGATTTTTGCTAAGGAAAATAATGCTGGAAAATTTTTTGCGGCTTTTCTCTAATAAAAAAACCAAAGGCTCATTTCAGAAGTATTTAACTTTATGGACGCATCGCAAATTGCCTCCAAGGTAAGCCTATGGAATGAGCGAGACAAGGCAATAAAAATTCTTAAGACTTTCAATAACAAGACTGCAAAGAAGGTGGTTACTGACACATAAGCAATGATTGGATGCAAAGGCAAAAAGAAGTTTTGGTATGACTACAAAAGACATACAGCTGTCTGTATGAAATTTAGGTTAATTACCAAAGTTGCTATAACTCCGGCAAATGCGCTTGGATAGACCAAGGTTTTAAACATATATGACAGAAAGAGGGTGCGGTGTTTGATGACACAAGGGTTATTGTAGCAAGGAAGCCTCTAGTACCATAAAACGAAACGGATGTGTCAGTAAAGTAATTCTAAAAATAATATGGAGGGCAAAGACTTTGAGAAAGATCGACGAATTACAAATTAAAGAATGCCGTACTAAGGAGTATTTTCTTTCGCAATGTAAACGAGCTCGCTACATAGGAATTGTTAAGAATCAATTCCATGGGATAATGCAGAGAGTGCTTGTGTGGCTGATGGCGTAGCTTCAGATGCTGGCCTCCCTAGCACAATCAGAAGGTTTGCGATCAAAAGAAGCATCTCATTGGGACTTTGGCGCTTCCAATCGTTGCAATTGTAGAGAGGAACATACAGATGGTATGTTTTCCAAGTGACGCATGTTGTTTTTGCAACAATAGACTTTAAAAATTTTTTGCAAAAATGTAGAGAGTATAATAGATAGAGAGTAATGGAGCCGGCATGTGCCCGGGGTCGCGAGTGGTGTCATGTTAAAGATGACAGGCTTGCCTGGGATGCTTGTAAATCTTTAAATGGGGTGCTATTGATGCCTATCAACTTGAGAGGAAGACATTTTCTTACGTTAAAAGATTTTGAGGCTGAGGAGATTCATTATCTACTCAATCTATCCGGAAACTTGAAGGAAAAGAAACGTCTTGGAGCTCGTGGGGAGCTTTTAAGAGGAAAAAATGTGGTCTTGCTATTCGAAAAAGCCTCAACTCGCACGCGGTGTGCGTTTGAAGTTGCGGTATGTGATGAGGGGGGAGCGGTGACCTTTCTCTCTAATAGTCAGATGGGAAAGAAGGAGTCGATAGAGGATACGGCAAAGGTATTAGGTAGATATTATGATGGCATTGAATTTCGTGGATTTAAACAGGCCACGGTGGAGGAGATAGCCAGGCACTCAGGAGTTCCCGTCTGGAATGGGCTAACCGATCTTTACCACCCTACTCAAGTTTTGGCTGATTTCTTGACGATTCAGGAACATGTTAATAAGCCTCTAAATAGAGTGAAATTGGTCTTTGTGGGAGACACGCGAAACAATATGGGGAGTTCTCTCATGATCGGTTCGGCAAAGTTGGGAGTGCATTTTGTGGGACTTGCTCCCAAGAGTCTCTTCCCCTCTCCCGAATTTGTCAAAGAGATGCAGGTGCTTGCGAAGGAGTCCGGGGGGAAGGTAGAGTTTTTTGAGAGTATAGATCAAGCCGTGAAAGATGCGGATGTGCTCTACACAGACGTTTGGGTTTCGATGGGGGAGGAGTCGTTGTTTGCTGAGAGAATTAAACTTCTTAAACCCTATCAAGTGAATATGGACATGCTAGAAAAGACGGGAAACCCTCACGTAAAGTTCATGCACTGTCTTCCATCATTTCACGACGCAGAGACAGAGATTGGTCAAGGGGTTGCAAAGAAGTATGGCCTCTCTGAAATGGAGGTGACAGATGAGGTCTTTCGCAGTAAACACTCGATCGTTTTTGATGAAGCTGAAAATCGCCTTCATACCATCAAAGCGGTAATAGTGGCTACAATATGAACTTAAAAATGCGGGGAAAACTTCTCATTGCGCTCGGGGGGAATGCCCTTCAAAGGAGTGGTGAAAAGGGGGAGATAGAGGAGCAGCTCTCCCACGTTAAAGAGAGTGTCAACCAGTGTGTGAAGCTCGTTGAGGAGGGCTACTCTTTAGTTATCACTCATGGCAATGGCCCACAAGTGGGAAGTATCCTTCTAAAGAATGAATATTCTAAAGACAGGCTTCCAGTCATGCCTCTAGACGTGTGTGTAGCAGAAACGCAAGGAATGATCGGCTATATGATTCAACAACAATTGTATAACAGGTTGAGAGAAAAGGGAAGAAGTGAGGGTGTCATCGCTTTATGTACACAAACTTTAGTTGACCAAAAAGATCGTGCATTTAAAAATCCTACTAAACCAGTTGGTCCCTTTTATACCGAGGATCACGTGGAGGGGCTGCGTCAAGCTAAAGGATGGTGTATGGTTGAACAAGTGGGTAAGGGTTTTAGGCGTGTGGTTCCCTCTCCCATGCCTGTAGATGTTGTTGAAGCGGATGTTATTAAGCAATGGGCAGGAAAGGGAGTGGTTATTGTCGTATGTGGTGGGGGGGGAGTTCCAGTGATAAAAGAAGAGAATGGAAAGTTACACGGTGTAGAGGCTGTGGTGGATAAAGACCATACGGCGGCTCTTCTCGGCCATAAGATAGGGGCCGAGATCCTGATGATTTTGACAGATGTGGAGCAGGTCTCCCTCAACTTTGGAACTCCTAAGCAAAGTAATTTAGATACGATGACGGTGAAAGAGGCTGAGAAATATTTGCAGAATGGGGAATTTTGTATGGGAAGCATGGGGCCAAAGGTGGAGGCGGCGTGCTCCTTTGTGCGAGCGGGGGGAAAAAGAGCGTTGATTACCTCCCTTGAAAATGCCCAAGAGGCGCTTGAAGGGGTGGCTGGGACTTCAATCATAAAATAAAAAGAGAACATGTCTTCAAAAAGAAAGTTACATAAGGATCTTGGGTTAATCTCTCTAGTTTCTATTGGGGTGGGAGGAATTATCGGTTCGGGCATTTTTATACTGCCCGCGAATATGGCGGCTATTGCAGGCCCAGGGTTGATCCTCGCTATTCTCCTCTCCGGGGTCATCACGACATTTTTAGCCCTTGCTTATGCTGAGCTAGGGGCTGCGTTCCCCATCACTGGGGGGCCATTCTCTTTGCCTAGATTGGCTCTAGGTGATTTAGGTGGATTTGTCATGGGGTGGGGCTACTTCCTCTACCTATTTGTTGGAACGGCCGCAATTATAGATATTTTCATCGTCTATCTTGGCTTTTATATTCCAGGATTATCTGTGGGCGCGACCCTTACGCCTCTTGGAATTGTGGTGGCTTTGATAGCGATTTGGGTCTTTACTATTGTCAACGTCTTCGGAGCAAAGTGGGGTGGAGTCTACAGCGTCATCACTACGATTGGAAAGTTAATTCCCCTGCTGCTGCTCTGTATCGTTGGATTAATTGTGATAGATTGTGGGAATTTTATTCCCTTCATGCCCTTTGGCTGGACGGGTGTGACACTCGCTGCGACGCTCTTTTTTTGGTCTTATACTGGGTTTGAGTCCATTGTTGTCCCATCAGAGGAGGTAAAAAACCCGGCAAGAAATATTCCTCTAGCCATGATTTTAACGATGGTGATCACGATGGCTGTCTATATCTTGGTAGCGACGGCATTTTTGGGGATGATCGACTGGGAAGGGCTGGGTATTACGCCCTTTAGCTGGGAAAAGATTGGATGTATTGGCTCTCCCCTCGCCCAGGTTGCTCTCTCGTCGTCGACCTTAAAGGTAGGGTGGTTAGCGAGCATTATCACTGTCGGGGCGATTATCGCCACGGGGGGAGCCTCTGGGACCTGGGTGTTGATTCAGGGGAGGATGCCCTACGCGATGGCTAAACAGGGCCTTTTTTGGGAGAGGGCAGGGACGATTAATAAGTATGGGACGCCCGCATTTTCTCTCGTCTTTACATCGATCTTGACCTCTCTTATCGTTATATTGATTCCCCACTTTGTATCTGTCTCTCTGATTGCTTCGATCACTGTCATTGTTCCCTACTCTGCGGCCGCATTGTCTTTGCCTATCTTAAGGAAGACGAAGAAGAATGTGCCGAGACCTTTTAAGCTCCCCTGCCCCAGGGTGGCGACTCTTGTGGGTTTTGTGTTTTCTTCTTGGTTGATTTATTGGGCCTCTTGGCCGTGGACGTTGATTGGGACACTCCTCGTTTTCGTTGGATTTCCTCTATTTCTCCTCGTGAGAAGGGGTAATTTGGAGTACATGCGCAACCTTTGGATCGTAGTCTATTTAGTGGGGATTGTTATCATCTCTCTGATTGGAGATCCCCATTTTGTCTTGGAAAACTTTACTCCATGGAAGCCATTTGGGATTTTAACAATGCCTTATGACCTGGTTGTGTTAACACTGTTTTCTATAGTTATTTATTATTGGGGATATAGATGTAACGTTACAAAAAAATGGGGGAGTTAATTTATGAGTAGAGATGGGCAAATTCACGCTGAGTGGGATCCTCTCGAGAAAGTAATAGTGCACAAGCCTGGAATAGAGATGTTTATAGGGCTTTTGGAGCCTTATGGGTCATTGTATGCACGTGCTTTTAGTCGAGATGGGGCACGCTATGAACATGAATGCTTGAGTAGGAAGCTCGAAAAGGAGTTTAATATACAGGTAGTACATTTGAAAGATGCTATCGTTAAAAAGGCACAGGAAGAGCCCCGGGTCAAACAGAAGCTTATTGAGAAAGCTAGGGAGACGCTTGAGTATGATGGAGACAAAAAGTATATTGAGGGAGCTAGAAAAGAATTTGATATAAACTGTCAGTATTATGATGTAATGCACTTTTTTAATATTTTACTCACAAATCCCTTAATAAGAATTAAGAAAAAGCGGGGGACGAGGAATATTGAGCTGGAGATCGTCCAAAGGCAGCCATTGGCCAATCTATATTTTATGCGAGATCAGCAATTTGTGACGAACAAAGGGGTCGTTGTATGTCGCATGGCCAAGCCTTCGAGGAGAAGAGAGACGAAAATAACTAAGTTTCTCTTGGAAGAGGTGTTGGGGTTACCTATTTTTTATGAGATGAAGGAGCCTGCGATGGTTGAAGGGGGGGAATTTTTTCCTATGGGAGATTTCGCTTTAATAGGAGTAGGGGACCGAACAAATCGGGAGGGTATCGATCAACTTCTTTCGCTTCCTCTTGATTATCAAGAGATAGGGGTTGTGCATCAGCCTGCAAATCCATTTATTCCTTCGTCAGAGCCTCACCCTATGGCCAACATGCATCTCGACACCTATTTTAATGTAGCTGGAAAGGGGCTCGTCATAGGCTCGGAGGCTCTTTTTAAGGTTGCGAAACTCGATGTGTACCACAATGAAGGTGCTGGTGTCTTTGTTAAAGATCCGACACAACTAACGCTGTATGACTACATGATAAAGAAGGACTTTCACATCATTGACATCTCAATTTTGGAGCAATTGTCCTATGCTACGAATTTTCTCTGCGTTAAAGATCGAAAAATTTTAGCGGTTGAGGTAGAACGGGTGGTACCCGAAGTGCTTACAGAGTTGAGGTATGCTAAGCGCAGGAACCCAAAGAAATATTCTGGACTTTTGGCGCAGGTAGAAAAGGATTATAATGAGCTGATCAGCAGTGGGAATTTTTTCCCCCACAAGAAGGAGATATATCAGCATTCTATCACGTCACGTCTGCTGACACTACCAAACCTGACAGGCGGATTTGGGGCTGCACATTGTATGACATGTTCGCTCACTCGTAGACACATGGATTGAGCGGTCTTTCTCCATGCAATATTGAAACGGAAATCAAGCATTGCAAGACAGGCCGTTATGGGAAGATTTCACCTACTCTCTGTAAAAAACAAAGAATGCTCTAGGGAGCATACGGGTTATTGCCCACAATCTCAAGCTATTGATCAGGGCACAACGTGTTCTTTTACAGGGAGTTTAACCTGTTCTGACGTGGCGTAAAATGGAGTAGGTGGAGCGGCCCAAATCGTAAAAAAAATTTTTTTAAAACTATGGTTATGGGCATCACGGAAATATTTTAACGAGCTCTTTATTTCCAAACTTTCTTTGCCTCTAGAAAAACTCTTAAAGGGCGACATTTTAGTATTGCAGTGTTTGCGATATTATTACTTTGCGCTTACAAACTAATTTTATATGTTGCCACTAAATTTCCGCTTGAGCTAGAGTCTCTGTTCTGTTTAACTTTTATTGGAGGTTTTTATGTTTGATATTGTGGCAACAACTGTATCCTCAAGCGCTTGTCTTGGGGCGCTTTCGCGTTTTGGGGTTCTTCTCCCCGGTTCTGCACAGGCACAGCTCTTGACTCAGCTCGTGCTCACGTTCCTGCGGCAGAATGTATTTGGTCCCTATTCATCTGATAAGAGCTGGTGGCGTCAGGCGACTGTCTTAGGCGCGGTTACGTTTTTTGTGACTTATGGTGTGTTGTTTGCTGTGTGTCCGCAGGCCGCTGCTGCTGTTGGCTCTGGGGAATTTCCCTTTAGCATTCTGCTGTCTCCTGCTATTCTTGGTATAATACAAGTGGCGATGTACATGTTATCACCACGAGGGTCAGCTCTAATATGTAAATATGTGCCCTTTCTTTCGTCCTGGATACGCCATATTCATCACGACATCCTCGTGAGGACCGAGGAAGAGCTTAAAGAAGTTCAAGAACGTATTGCTAAGTTGAAAGTTCAGATTGATAAAAAAGATAAAAATAAAGAAGAGGAGGAGGTTAGCCGCTTAAAAGAAGAACTTGTTAGAGCAGAATTTGAGGCAGAGGCACTCTTTCTTTCGGTAAGGCTGTTGAATATGCGAGATCAGAAAGATTGTTGTCTGACGAAAGAAGAAAAAGATAATTTTGAATTAGACAAAGGTTTGTTTCGTGATTTATTAATACAGAAATTAAAAGATGGTGAAGGAAGTGCGGAAGCAACAGGAGGAGTAGAAGTGGTAGAAAGAGCAAGTTCTGATGATTTAGAAGGTAGAATAGTATAATGATGTGACGGGTTCGCTCACTCGCAGACACATGTATTGAGCGGTCTTTTTCCGTGCAATATTGAAGCGGATAGCAATCATGGAGCGGCAGCTACAGGTTCTTATGATAAGATTTCGCCTACTCTCTCTGTAAAAAACAGAGAAATGCTCTAGGGATCATGTGGGCTATTGCCCACAATCTCATGCTGTTGATCGTGGCGCAAAGTGTTCTCTTACAGGGAGTTTAATCTGTTCTGACGGTGCGTAGAATGTAGTAGATGGAGTGGTACCCAAGTGGCAAAATTTTTTTAAAACCATGATTGTAGGTACCACGTAGACATTTTAACAAGTTCTTTATTTCCAAGTTTTCTTTGTCTCTAGAAAAATTCTTAAAGGACGACATTTTAGTATTGCAGTGTTTGCGGTGTGTCTGCAGGCTGCTGCTGTTGGCTCTGGGGAATTTCCCTTTAGCATTCTGCTGTCCCCTGCTATTCTTGGTATAGTACAAGTGGCGATGTACATGTTATCACCACGAGGGGCAGCTCTAATATGTAAATATGCGCCCTTTCTTTCGTCCTGGATACGCCATGTTCCTTACGATATCCTCGTGAGGACCGAGGAAGAGATTAAAGAAGTTCAAGAACGTATTGCTAAGTTGAGAGTTCAGGTAAAAGATGGTACACAAAATGACGAGAATGAATTGGCACGCTTAGAAAAAGAACTTTTTGAAGCAGGGGTTGTGGAAGAGGCGCTCAAGGCTTCGGTACATCTATTACATATTCGGGATGTGTTGAGAAATTAGGGGTTTTGGATTGAAAACTAACCAACCACATGCTTCAACAAAAAGTTTAATGAAGTTTGATGGGTTTTTAGATCAATTATGACCAAGTTCGTTTTCACTTTTCGAA
>Ga0066187_1000624_pt1 | contig 11577 bp, 8 predicted proteins | sample WorMetexBAHAMAS1_FD_58706 | JGI IMG/M metagenome (GOLD analysis project Ga0066187, IMG submission 58706) | Marine gutless worms symbiont microbial communities from Max Planck institute for Marine Microbiology, Germany - Inanidrilus exumae... | ecosystem: Host-associated > Annelida > Digestive...
AAAACAAAATTTCGCCTGCCTCTCAAACTGTCGCTACTGCGCGGATCGCGCCCAAAATCTCCCCAACAATGTGCTCAGAGTGCTCTAGGTTTCATCCAAATGGGTTCACTTTCGGCGGAGTTATAGCCGAATGCGTTATCACCGCCAAATTGCCCTTAGAGTGAATCCATCCAATATTCGGCGGGAGCCTATCTTCCAGCCGAATAATCAGCAGCAGTGACCTGGCCTGGAGCACCTATAGCAAATTTCTCCTAATTTCAAATAAAACATGCATTTTCAGCTAATTTAAAACATATTTACCTATTCAAAGTGTTACTAATCAAGTCATCAACAACCAGCAATTGGTCATATACTGTGATATTGAAAACTGCATTAACTACAAGCCTGCAATGTAAACAGTAGACAGCAACTTCGCCCCAGGTGCCGCCATCTGCCAAACTCGTCGACACATAGGCCTAACGCTGTGTGCGTGACTTTGACCCATTGGCCCCCTTTTGTAAAAACATGACGTCATCCACAAAACCGGAAGTACATAACGCATTGCACTGTGGTCAGGAAAACTGAGCCCCGGCCATAGTTAACATGTACAGAAGATTTCGTGAAATTGGACATGTGATTATTGAGATATGCAAGCGGACAGACAGACAGACAGACAGACGAAGATAAGTATCATAAATAAAGCGCTATACAAGTCCGCAGCTTACTTTAATTTACGGCTGCTGGCGGCATACTGCGCCTTGGTTCCTATTTTACTGAGCTGCGTAGAAATTACGCAACGTGCGCGATCAACACTTAAGAAGTGGTTGTTGTTAATGATTTACACGGAATGCACGCTCGTGTTTGTAAATCGTCGTGCTTCGTGACAGAGCAACTACGCTATAGGCCTATACATTACATTTCTACTTACGAGGAATTTACGTGTAAATGACACGTAAATATCATACAAAAAACTGGCTGTGAACTGTCCACACGAACTGAAATAGCTCTTGAGTCCGCAAAACTAAATGACATTCAAGAGTATTTTAGTCTATTTACGATGGGAAACGAGCACTTGAGTCAACTCACCGACATTCGGACGGCTCCCGACAGTAACCTCGACAACCGTCAAGACACACGGCTGTACATTGCAAACAGAAACAGGCATAAAAACATCAACCAGTAATAAGCTCCGAAAACATGGAACAACTTACCACAATCGGTCCGCTCAGCTGACAGTCTAGACATTTTCAAGCGAAAACTTAAATTTTATCTTTTTAACTCATGTTTTAATGTTTGAATTTGTGTATTCTTGTAATGCCTTATCGGACCGGTTTTTCGCTGTAGATAGGGCACTAAACTTCTATTTTATGATAATGATTATGACCACATCAGAAATTCCCCAGTGTATCTTAGACAGAAAAGATAAATAACTAGAAAGCGGGGCAAAGCCCATCGTGTAGTCCGCCCGGCATGCGCAAACGCGACTGCATTTCTTACTTACCTATAGACTGGCTACGGTACTGCCACCTAGCGAATGACCGTTAAAACCAGCGCACAGCGAATTTTAGCCTATGTGCAGTCACCGCCCATGGAAATGAGACACAAGATCTCGGGGTTACTGGACCAAAGTTCACCAAATTTGTAGCCCTAGTAACTGTTTTATCAACAGTGTTAACGTGGCAATCCGCGTTGCGATCCGTCCACCCGTTGTCGCATGACAGGGGCGACATTTAAATAAGAAAGTAACATTGGTAAAACGTAAGGCCGATGGCGGCATCGCGATGCCGGGCGGGCTAACAACAAAGTTAGAAGGAGAACGTGAGAGTCAGAGTTGGACAGCATACTGAGCACAAGCAGACTCCGTTGACTGGGCCATTTTGCGTAAGTTCATCCTAAGTTTTTCTTAAGATGTTTCTATGTCACACTTTATCCTAAGTTTCTCCTAAGTTTGTCCTAAGATTATTCGACGTGCCACGGGTGTCATTTGATCGGTATAAAGTACGACTACAAATGTACGATGCGCATTCACCAGTTGAATGGTTGCATCAAGCTTACGCTGTCAGTGTCAAAATCAATCTGTATTTAGTCAGGCCAAATTATAACCTAAAATCAACAATTCGTGTATCTACTAAATAACACACTGTTAGCTGCATCAGCGTGATGAACTCAAATAGTGCACTATCGGACGAACCATTTGCATCCGCGAGGGGTGACAAGTCGGCGATGCGACCTTTTGCCAAATTACTTTTGACTCTTGTTACTATTAGAGTGACAAATTTTTATCGAATAATCTCAATGATGTAATGAATCCCAAAAATTTCTCTGTGATCTAAAACATCAAATAGGCCTAAACGTGCTATATGTCGTGGATATATCGACTTTACAAACTGCTGGGGCCGTCTTTGGCGATAAAACACACGACTACAGAAAGTACAAAGTAGCGTCTACGGCACGTTACAGCCGTCGACGGCCGTAGCACGCCGTCGACGGCGGTCGACAGCGATCGAACGTGTGCGAACGCGGGGGATGGTCTCAAAAATCTAGTACTGAAGGCGCGCTACGGAGTACGGCCGTAGCGTCACGGCCGTAGCGCGCCATAACGCGCCGTAGACGGCCGCAGTGAGAACGCTACTTAACACGACAGCCGTGCTGGGCGTACGTTTGTGACAATAGTTTCCGCTCCAGCCGCTCTTGCAGAGTTTCGTTCCGTCGACGTCGCAGTCGTAATGACCAAAGCGATCGTTGCGCGGTCGACAGAACTCGGTGCAGCCGGGACCGTGGAAGTCATCATCGCAGACGGCGCGGTAGCGGTACGTGACGACCGGCAGCAGCGGTGATGCTGGACGGAATTCATCCCACGTCCATGAGCTACCGTCGTCGCCTCCATCACTGCTGCTGCTGCTGCTGCTGCTGGCGTTGAGCAGTCGCTGAGCTGCCAAGCGCCAGATCAACGTTCGCCGACTTCCTGCAAACACAGACACAGGCTTCACCATAGTGAAAGTATAAGCGCCGGCTCAGCTATTTCACTGCAATTAGAATTGATACGCAAAAAAGCAACTTTCTTTAAAAGTCAAACAATCAGGTAACTTAACGCATAAATTTGTTTTGAACATGAAACCGGAACTATCGATAAAAAGTGTGACGTAATTGTGCTGCGTACGGCGTGATCTTGCAACTACGGTTGGTGATCAATCAATTTGATTACTAAAGGTCATTAGAAATGACCGTCGAGTCGACCTACCATCGAGTAAGGCGAATATAAATGTACATTAACTTTGTCTCTATTTCGTACGGTTTATGTCTTTTAACCACATCTTTGTATGAATTCGTCACTTTCCACACATCTCTTCGATGAGGTATTCCCTAATGTTTTCTGTTCAATATTCGTTGTTAGAAAACTATAGTTCCTGAGTTCCAATGTTGATTACTTGATGATCAGCTCTGTGGTTCCGACATAGTACACGGATGTGACGAACGGACAGACAAACATCACGCCGACACATCTACGGGACGCCGTCGTGATACTCTCGACACTACCGGGAAGAGCGCATCTGCGGTCGGCGGACAGCGGTCAATACGACGTGCCACGGATGTCATCTTTGGCTGGTTCAAGAGCATTCTCCGTCGCCGGTCCACAAGCCTGGAATCAACTCCACGCATCTCTTCGCCACATAAACTATGTCGCAGCTTTCAAGCGTCATCTCAAAACTATACTTTTTACGGCGGCGTATGGTGTAACTGATAATTAACCGCTTTTAACTTAATATGTAAATGGTAATAATTATGTAGCACCACTTCATTTTACAATTAACTGTTTACGTGTTCAGCGCCGCTGTCAAATATTGTAAGGGGCGCTATACAAATACCTCATTGTGCTTGTAATCGTGATTGCCATAACATATGCTGTGAAATGCAGGCGCGTCGTGCGGCAAAAGCACAGCTGAAAAACAAGACGCAGTCTCAGACGGCAGACTTCGCCCCACGTGCCGCCACCTTGGCGAACTGGACAAAACATAACTCGTCGTCTTTGATTCTGCCATGCCGGCCCGTTCGCTCTAGCGTGAAAACATGACGTTATCCACAAAACCGGAAGTACACAATGTATTGCACTGCCGTCAGAAGAAGACCGAGCCACGGCCAAGATTAACATGTATAGAAAATTTGGTGAAATTTGGACGTGTGGTTTTGCGATATGCGAGCGGACAGACAGACAAACAGACACGCTGATCACAATACTTCGCATCCATACCGAGGGCGAAGTAAAAATTGATGATAAGTAATTTAATCGACTGCAAAAATCTATCGTCGTGGGTGGTGGCTATGTAAAAATTCTCTTCTAATTACGCCACTATTTTCCGCGTCAGTTGATCTCTTCAAGTCACTTTGTGTAACTTCTCCCATGTCGATACTTTGTGGCTGTGATGATTCGTTACCGGACGCTGAGCAGTCAGCGAAGTCGATCACACCTCAGTCAACGAACGTTGTTAGACCGACGTGTCAATGTCGTTCGGATCTGCCTCCATTACTGTGTGTTGACACGCGCAATCAAAAACTTACTCGATTGGCATTTTATCGATACGTCAACAACTGGCAACAGCTGTATAAATACTGAGAGCGTACGGTCCGATATCGACTCCGTGTCAGAAAATTTGCTATATTCTTCTGCAGCCTATGCATTACTATAGACCACCCACTGCAAGGCATCAAGCTGACGCCGCTCTCCGTCCCTTCCGCCGCGCGTTGACTTTGTTGTTTAGACACACACACATACCCTGGACCGGCGCTAGCTAATTTCAGCATGAATAGCCTACGCTGCCGCTGATGCCGCAAGCCTACCGCCCACTGCAACAAATCACGTGACGCGGTAGACCTACTGGAGAAACTCCGCCCAGCGTTATAGAGTCTGGCGAATTATTAGTATAGATGTCGAGCCCCGGCCTTTCTGCTTATGAACACAGAGCGGTATAAAGAGGATCGAAACTGGTGTATAATGTCAGACTGGCTGCTATATACTCAGTATTCGTCGATGCGGGTGTATGGTAATAAATGCGTGCATTGTAATCACGGAATGACAAGTGCGGTAGTCTCTAAAGCGAACAAGCTTTCTTTATGTGCCGTCGCTCGTTGTTGTGCACTCGGTCGATGAACTGGTGCAGTGATTGTACATGCGCGTTCCGTGCAGTGACAGCCATTAATAAACATGCTAGATCGGTATTGTATACGGTGAGGGCGATGACCTCTTCAAGTGTGTCCACTTCAATAGCATACAGGGTGGTCAGCTTTACTAACGACATTCCGTGAGTATTATCGAGCGCTGATCAACTTCACGCAGTTCAATATATCACACGGTACACATATATTACCGTCACGTGGCGACTCTCGAACCTCGAAAATGTATAAATAAAATTACTCAAAAGTAATTAAACTAGACGGAACTCGGTAGAGTGCAAACAATACATCCGCCACGCCAAAACGAACAATGGCACAGTGTTGTTGCCGGTGAGCAGCCGGTATAGCGGTCTAAATTTTCCCGCACTGTGGCGTAACTGTTTTTTCCGACTTCACTTCCACTAGGCCTATTCACATCGATCGACAACCGAACTACCTGCAGTTACCACAAAATATCCAGAATATGTCCTGGATCACTCCACAATTATAATAACTATTTTCTTACCCATATTCTACCAATTCCCACAAAATTTAATGAAATTCCATACATGAGTTTTTGAGTTATTCTGCCAACAAAAGAACAGACAGACGAACGGCGGTGAAAACGGTACCCCGCCAAAAGTCAGTCAGTCACGCACCGGTAGATGAATAAATTCATTGCCGTGTAATTATCTGCTATACATCTCTTGACCTCTGTGTCGGTATGTACGTGCTTCCCTGAGTATGTCGAGAGAAACTCAATAGGGTGGTGGGCAGGAAAGAATATAGGGAAGGGAAAGGGACTGCGTCAGGGGAAGAGAGAGATGAGAGAATAGACCATAGATTATGAGATAATTATTATGTTACCTCGTCTCTGGAAAACACAGAGAAGATGTGAGAAAGGGAGGAAAGGGAGGCGAAAGAAGTAGCGAAACGCACAGGTACATGCCTGTCTTGCTTTGGGCACAGAACCGATATAAAGGAAATTTAAGAAAAAGAGGCCGACAAGTAGATACTAATAACCAGAATCAAAGAAAAGAAAGTGATTATTGAATATACCTTGAGATGGTCCATTACCCGTGTCGTCGTGCCACGCTTCAACTATGACGGAAAATGAACCCTGCAAAAATGCACATTATACACAATGTGCAAGCACTGCTGTGGCGCCAGATGGCATCGGATAAATAGAGACATGAAACACGCCGACGTGACAAAGAATCATATGTAGATCTATGCAGTGGCTAAAATGATTCCGACATCGTTCGACATTCATGTGCTGCACGACTTTACAAAGGCGTATCGCGTATTGTAAACAAAAAAAACATTTACGCAGTGTTTTTTCAGTTATTCTAACCACATTTATGCGTTTATACACATGTCAAGAAAGTCATATTATCCACTATCACATTGTCATTGACTGATTTCTAACTTCACTACGCGAACTTTTGGAGCTCCTATGTAGATTATTGGTATTTTTGACGAGACTTCCCAGTGTTTAGTGCTGTTCGGTCGAAAAACTGCCCGTTTTCGGACATATGTCGATGATTTTTAGCAATAAAAAAGATTAAATAGCAATTTTAATTTTCACAATCCCTATAAGGCTATCTGCGTGATTATGTGTCTTTTGAACCATCACACGCCAAAATCGGTCGAGGGATGTGACCTGTCGGCCTATGGGAAAATGGTATAAATTAAATCACGCTATATTTCATCCATGTTACCAGGATCAACCGTCGACGAATTTGCACGAGTCCGAACAGTGGTACGTCTTGCGAATCAACACAGACGAAATGTTTCTAATCGACTGAGGATGTCGATTACGTGGAGGGCCAAATATTGGTCTTTCCCGTCAAAAAATGTCGTCGTTAACACGCGGAATGGCGCTACAGTACAGCCCGTCACTTGATTGTTACCACTATAAATGGTAACAACGGGCCAGATTATAACCAAATGTAAGGGCGACAGAGTCCTAGCTCTAATACGACAAATATCACTTTGATAGGACTCTAACTAGAACGTTAAGCACATACGCGTCGCATACGCCCAGCGACAAAACGTGCACGTTGTAACTAGTAATTCACCGGCCACGCGAACTCGAACGGAATGTCGACGTTGCTGTGCTGGATCAAGTCACCGAACTGATCGGCGGAGGTGAGCACGCTGCCGTACGTACAGTCCGGTCGGTCCGGTAGCGTCGCCTGGTAGTGACTGAGACAAACGCGGACGAACGTCCGACAGCGGCTTGGACAAACGTCGTCGTTGACCGGCCGCCGCTGACCGTCCTCGCAACAGCGCCCGTCTGCCGTCACGCCCAACTCGTTGTTCCACGGCCCGACACGCATCTCGAACACTCCGGAAGCCGACACCTGCACACGTCGCCACTGCGAATGAGAACCACAGCTAGAAAAAGCCAGCACTCACAAGAGTGCATAAACCCACGCCGGCACTATTTTTGTGCCTCCTGACCGTAACCTTTGACTGTACTTTTATGACCCCAAAATAAATGGGTTTCTTGTACTCACGGTGGAACATTTCCATGTCACGTTTAATGATCCTAGCTGCATCGGGTTTTGAGATTTCGTGCGGAAAAACAGACAGACACACAGACAAACGGAGGTAAAAACCTCACCCCCGCAACTGCCGTCCAGGGGTGGATCCAAAAATTGGTTTAGGGGACCACCTTCAGTGTCTGTTTGTCCGTGCCCAACAAGTCGAGCTACGCGGCGCCACTGCTAGACTTTGCGTGGATCAGTGCTGAGTGTTTTGGGGGCGATCGTTACTCAATTTTGTTTCAGGTATTCGCTATAGGGGCGTCACTACTATGCCGCGCGGGCTACACGCTGAGCTCTGCCACACATTTCTAATTTATAAGAAAAAGAAATTAACGCAAGCAGAACATATCCTTGATCGACGACAGTTTTTCTGGTATATAGGATATAGGCCAATTATTGGTGGGGCAAATTGCATGGTGGCCCATCCAACCAAACTTTTAGGTGGGCCGTAGCCAAGAAACCCACCCTACGTCGTCGCAATGGTACAGGCGTTCCCACGCAATGCAACAGACAGACACGTGTTGACAGCATGTCTTGCACTTGCATACAATACAGCGCAACAAAAAAATCTGGCAGTCACTCACACGGATGTCATAAAGATAAAGTACAATGCTTGACGGGTCTGGCGCTTTTTAATCGCTGACGAGCGTCTAACAAGGTTTTACGCAGACGTCGGCATCGCTGTTTCCCACCGCAGTCGCACTGATGATCTCGACGGAAGATAAAAAGCGCGCGGACATTTTTATACGGGTTGGTTTATCCACGTGTTTGACTACGCATTTATCAACTACGCGGTGGCAGCAAGTAATTACGATGTACAACCGCCGTGGGAAAGCCTGTAGCGATTAACGATGCCACGCGTTCGGTGTATGACAATTAAAAATACAGATTTAATGATTTCTGTCCGACGGTCAGCGCATCCTAACTACCTCGCATCTTTCGCATCGGACGTGTGAGACAAGTGAACTAACTTCGAAGCATAGCTTTCCGGGCGCTAAAAACGAAATACAAATCGTTAAATATCGCGATTTTTCCTCAAAGACAAAAGTCGTTTCGAACGTACAAAACAACTATGCTTCGAAGGTCACGCAAGATAATTGTGAATGGTGCTATCCGATATCACATATTACTTCCTAATGGCGTACCACAGTAGATCATCTGTCTTGTATTATTTCCGAGATAGCAAGATAGTGGTCGAATATCGAAATATTACATAAGTTTACAATCACTATTATTTAACGCCCCTGTGGCCCTGCTAAGATCGACCTCTTCGGGGTTTCACAACGACGCCTGTGTATGACAAATCCAGACTGATGCTGCTACAAAGACTGGAGCCATAAGAAGCTGGATGATGATGATGATATCATGTTCAACCACTTTAACGCAGAATAACAGTCGGTGATTATGACAAGCAGGCAGACTCGAGAGCTCTTCCAGAAACCTATTAACTATCTGCAGTTGTAGCATCGATAGACTTCCAAACGTATAAGGAAGTAGAATAAGCAACAGGTTTGAAATATGGGGCCCTACCATTGTTGACAAAATTACTGCCGGGCTAGGGGCCCACAGGGATCGACGTCCTTACTTTGCAGTAACCAGAGAAAATGCAAGTAGGCCTATGTCGGTCCTGCTTATTGTCAGGCCGAAATGTACGCTCATGGCCGCATCGCATACAGCTCCCTGGGTAGTAACGATGTGTGCCCTATTAACGTCGCCAGTTTTTCACACGGAGCGTCCACCTAAGTTGACAACCCAAGCAACGGTCAACTTGCAGTTGTAAAACTTTCCAAGTCCACAGTTTTGGATGAACTTCTAGAAGGAAGTACCCTTATCTTTGAAAATACCCGAATTACCTTATAGCACAGTGTAGGATAAGCTAAGGGTAGCCTCTGTGCCGATCGATGCGTTCAGCTATTTTGATAGAACTCCCACTTGTGACGGACGGACAGACAGACAGGCAGGCAGGCGCAGGGCCATAGCTAATGCCGCGCTAGCACAGCGTCGCGCGGGTAAAAAACAAAACACACAAGAGTACCTGTCGGACCTGCATGAGCACGGCAGTGTGTAGCACGAACACCACGACACTTGACGTCAGGTGACGACGACTGGGACGTCGATGATCACGTATTGTGAGCGCCATTCCATCGACTCATAATGTCGTCAGCAGCATCCCAGTCTCCGCCGGCACTGCCGCCCCGCCCGTCTTCCGCATCAGTCTTACATCAGCGGCAGTAGCATCGCTGACATCATCTCGACTCGACCGCCGCGCAATTCTACAGACATTGTTCTTCGGCCCGCCGATCAGCGGTTTCGATGCGGTGATTTCCACAATGCGACCTCAGTTAGTCGCATGCATTCGTCTGCCGTTCAGCGGACCACTCGGTGCCGATATAGACGTCGTGTCGGCGACGCTCGGGCGTGTTAAGATTGACAGCCGCAGCGAGCAGAGAGCGTCAACGTGGCATGCGTGTCTATGTGGGTGGTCCCGTGTACACTTCATATAGGCAATGTGTCAATATAAATCATCGACCGAGTGCGCTGATTATGACTAGCAACGTTGAACGTGTTACCGACGACCACTGCAACACAGGTTACAGAATACAAATGTTAACATCTTTATTTTATCTCGCAAACAGACAGAATGACAGACAGAGAAGATAACTTTAACTTTTGCCGGCCCCCCTGGGGACGGAAAATTTTTTTGTCGCTTCGCTCGCGAATGCGGGCCCCCATTAGCATTTTTGTAATTCTAACACTGGGGAAGGACAGTTTTTACCGACGGTATATACCAATTTGATGTGATAAAAAACCATGCGCAAAATATTGTTGAATGGGTGAAAACCAGGAAAGGGCTTTTACCCTATTGAAAGCTGACTATCTGATATCAGATTCGGAATTCGACATCTCCTCCGGTTGAATTAGACGCTGTTTGAAATGACAGTGGATGTGAAGCTTACTTGTCTGATTTGAAGTACCAACAATTAAAATACTATTGCGTAACGTCTGAAATGAATTTCATCTGGAGAGACTTTATTCGCTATATCTATCTCATCGTCTACGCATAACTATGCCCTATTACAACGAGCCATATTCGAGAACGGTTTTGCGTATATGAAACATTTGTCCTAATATGAATAATTTTAATAACAGATGCTAGATTGTTATTTTTGTAGCTGCTGTATTGTTTAATTGTTCCTGTTTGTTGTTTAAAAACATATTACTTTTATTTTCATTTTGTGTTTTACTCAATATGCATTCTGTACAATATTCTACTGTATAATGGGTAAAAATAGGCCTAAATATAATTCTTCTTTTTGGTAGAGGAATTGGGTCCGACAATAAACAACCAATGAATGCAAGTGAGTGGCAGAGTTGCAAGCTTCACCGACTGACTGGCCGATCGTCCAGGCATGCGGTCGAAAGGGTTACGCCGCCGTCTCTGAAGTTTTTCGACTGCCAAAAACCAGACATCACAACGCTGAACTGAATCGCCTGCGCCGTGTTCAACGAGGCGGATCAAAAATAACAGCTGTTGCACATAACTTATCGCCCTCGAGCCGCATTCATCACGTCGTCGCCGGCTTTTTAATCTGCGCGGCATGGTGCCGTGGATGCGACTGAACTTGAAAAGCACCGTGCGACAACGAAACAGTGTCTATTATGACACAAACGCAGCAGTAGGCTATATCTGTCTCAACGCCCTTCGAGCAACGAAACATATGTTAGCCTCTAGTCGCCCGTCACAAGCATAAGTACAGACTCGCTGTACAGTGTGTGTCAGTCAAATTTTCACTACGATGATTATGTGTTAATTACGAGCGAACAAGTCATGCTAAACTAAGTTGTTTTGTCCTGTTCTTTAGCCGTCCTTTATCTCTGTCTAGTCATTCTAACTGAC
>Ga0066187_1000625_pt1 | contig 11562 bp, 11 predicted proteins | sample WorMetexBAHAMAS1_FD_58706 | JGI IMG/M metagenome (GOLD analysis project Ga0066187, IMG submission 58706) | Marine gutless worms symbiont microbial communities from Max Planck institute for Marine Microbiology, Germany - Inanidrilus exumae... | ecosystem: Host-associated > Annelida > Digestive...
GGACGGACGGACATTTGAGACCCACTTTATTAGGTCGACTCGGAGGATTCGACCTAAAAACCGGACATTCTGCTAATCAAGATAATCTGGAAAACAGTGTGTAAAAATAGTTTGTGAGTGTATGTAATCATGTTGAAATGTTATCAACACATCTGCAACGTACAGTAGACAGAGTGACTGCATCACTGGCAGAGCACGTGGTAGCACCATTTGCAATTTTCTCCAACTTCGGCAGCAACTTCAATGGCGTTTGCTCAGAAGATGAGGAAGAAGGCTTCAGTAATTCCTATCATTCAAATACAAGCCAGCACTGTGTCATATCCGAAACAACATATCCGAGGATACGGCAAAGTCAACTGCTTGCTCAATGATCCACGGATGGCTGGATTACTGCAACTGTGTCCTGTATGGCACAATGGCCACGAATCTGAACAAGTTTCAACGCGTTCAGAACTCTGCTGCGTGAAACGTACGAAAATCCAGACATTCTGATCATGCAATGACGATCCTTACCTACCTACACTGGCTGCTGACCAAGTATCGAATACAGTAAAAGATCACAGTCATTGTCTACAATGTCCTCACCACGCAATAACCCAGATACTTGGCTGACATCACTAGGTTCCATGCTCAGTCCGGTCATCTTCGCTCTAGCAACAGAAACCTACTACAGAAGGACCGCACCAACCCTCCTTTCTCAAGCCACACCTATAGTCTGGAACAATCTATCTACCACAGCATGCCATTTCAGACCTTTTCAGTCTAACTACATTCAAGTGTCTGTTAAAAACAAAACTGTACAAACGTGCATTTACTGCTGACCTGTGATGTAACATGCACTTGCCATTCTTCACTTTGTGAACGACTCAATGTGCATCATCAACCGTATAATAATAATAACAATAAAAACAACAACAATAATAATAATAAGCTGACAATACAATCCAATTTTTTAACTCCCTCGGGTACATAGATACCGAGGGTAATAATAATAATAATAACAATAATGTGGGAGAACCGTCCATAGCTCACTATAACAAAATAAAGCAGTTGGAGATGGCAGACTTTACGCCTGCCCCACAATAAGGTCACCCGCCATGCCACATTATCAAATCATTTGCTGCCAGCTGTGGGCAAGTCGATATCGCTCAGACAGGGGGTGTCGGTCACTCGTCGATGACCACTCTCACCAAGCCATTGTGTATATACCATTGCGTAAAACATGGCATTATCTACCAAACTCGAAATACATAAAATGTTGCGCTGTGTCAGAGGACGACCGAACGACAGCCACTGCTATACTTAATAACCTTGACAGCACTTTCATCTTGGACTTGCTGACAACACTGGACACATCAATGCATCCAACTTTTCTTGACATCAATAATTTTCACTCATCAACTAATACACACGAGTTACGGTTACACAGTTACGGCATCAGCTTACTAGCAGATATATTTGTAACATGCTACACTAAAATATTACGCTATGTGGCAACCACCAAATAAGCTAAATATGATCTGCCTCTTATCTGGAACAAGGAAAATTACAGAACATATATGATTGACTACTTGCATTTTACATATTCATATTGGAGGTAAACATAGCATCTATTGATTACGTGCTATTGTTTAACTGGCCAATTTTCTACAGTTACTCCACTGAACCCTTGTAATTTGTAAAGCAGTTTTTTATAGGCCAGATGCCCTTCTGTTACCTAACCAAGTGTAGAAACATTCAATGTCCACAGCTATCTCCAACACATAATGACAGATGTATACTTACACGCAACAGTACATTCCGCGACGGAGCCATTCGAGGGGTTGTGACCTTTAACTGAACTCCGCCACTCGATGTCAGTGTGCCCAGGCTCTGTAAAGATGCAACAGTCATCAAAGACGGAACGTCAGATGTTTGGCTTTGATGAAGAGAAGACGACGGCGTTGTTAACTGATCGACACTATTTGAATGGGACGTGAACGATGGAGGAGACCACAAGTGTGAAACGGACGTCAGTTCAGCGACACTAAACGTGAGCGGCTGTGCAGACGGCGACGCCTGCTTAATGCCAAGCGTGTCCTCGACTGAAGTTATCAGCTGCACAAATGGTGGCTCTACCTGATTACTCAGTGTCAGTGAAGATGGTCTCCTACTCGGGACAGACACTGGACTGTTGTATCCAAACATAACTTCGGACATGGATGATGATCGGTCTGCACTGCTAGTTTTCTGGGAGTCCAAAATTATGCCCTGACTCATTCTGGAGCCATCTTCTAACGGTTCACTGACGGAAGAGGAACTGGCGGCAGTTTCGGATCGATCCTCTAAAAGCTGTTTCAGTATGATGGCTGGTCGCAGATGTCGGCCGGACATGTCAAACATGCGTGCGTCTGCCAATCCATATGCTGCGGCAACCGCTGGAGATGCTGACGCAGCAGGAGAATGCCGAGTAAACTGCGTTAATTTATCTGGAACAGCAGCAGAGGCAGCAGCAGCGGCTGTCTTGTCGCCAGTAACAACCTCATCACTGCCCAGCAGCAGGTCCTTCAGACCGACATCATGTGAAGTCTGAAAAGGCTCCACGGTGGTAGATGTTGACTGAGAGGCAGCCAGAAGTGGGCTGGTAGGCGTACCATGCTTCAGGCGCCGAAGGTGCTCAATCAATGGCACCGCTGGAGGTGAACTGCAGAGTGGCCGACTACCGGTCTGCTGAGACCCAGCTGTAGAGAAACTGGGCTGTGCACAGTGCAGACTTGATGAACAAGAAACACTGGCAGACACTACAAATGCATACAACAGAATCGATTGAGTTGAAGGTTTTACGTCCCACATGACACAAAATAGGTCATTTCGGAGCCTAACGTGTGGTAATTCTGCTTAAGGTCTGGTTATTCAAAAACTGAAAAGCTAGTAAATAAGACATGGTTTTAAAAATAAAACTTTAAACTACACCAATGCACATTCCTCACAAATTTCTGGGATTTTACTGGAATCAATCTGCTCCTACTCAGATACACTTTACACCATTTCTCAGCAGTTCTATCAATGTCTTAATCCATACGTAATGTTCAAAATGGGCGAAATTGCTGTTTGCAATGTTTTACAATAGAAATTATCGGCACAGATAACAACACACCAGGTGTTTGAATCAGCTGCTGCTGCGGCTGTAAACTGCTGACAAGATCTCTCGTGACTGTGTCCTCTGCTGATGTTGGGAATGAAAGCCGTGTCAGTTCAGGCTGTACAGCTGGCTGTGCGCCGGACAGCAGCAGCTCAGCCAAGATTGCTTGCATCTCATTGTCAATCAGCTTCAGATCAGTTGCAGCAGCTGCTATCACAATGACAAAGACAACAATGTCATCATTGCAACAACTGACTCACGAAATAAGTCAAACACAAATTCCCAGCTACAGTAAACAGAGTGAAAACTACATCGTGAGCCATAAAAACGTGCCACTTTATTTTTCACCATAACTCCCATATTTCTTGGTGAATTTTTATACTATTATGCCAATTATGCCAATTAAAACAGGAAAGAATACACTACAATGTAGTTATTTAACGGACTAATGAGCTATAACTGTGTCACACTGCAATGTTCACTTCACTGAGTAACTTCATGCATAATAATAAAACAATGAAACAGAATGGGAATATGTATGTTAAGTTCTGAAGATAAAATTTTGACCAAAGCCGGCAAGAAAATAAAAGATTTTCTGCCCTTACTCATCAAGGAATACCCTAAGAAGTAAAAAAACAAATAATGGGGAATTTCTCACTCGCGAAAAAGTTGTAATTGACAACGATTGATGCCCACCATACGTGGTCCAAATTTCATCCACATTTATCTGGCAAATGTTTTATGAACGCTTTTAAATTTTCGGCCCAAATGGCTATAATGTTAACTAAAAATGTGAAGGGGTGTAAATGTTTTTTTGGGAAAAGATATAAAAAAACTACTCCAGAAAGTTGCGTGTTGCAGCCCTCTACCAATGTGCCGAATTTCATGACGATCCAATGACATTTAGCAACACTTAGGCCGACATTTTCAAAATCCCGCTTCACCCCATAGTCGACATATTAATATTATAGTGGGCTACAATGGAGCCGGACAGCACATTCATTAAAGTTACATAAAAGAGAGACCATATTGATATATATTAGGGAGACAATTATCAATATCTGGAACAAGTTGGATGAAGAATCTGTTTTTGCAATATCACTCAACAATGGCAAAATTTATGCACAGATGAGATCATTTCCAAGATCAAGCAAGCCAGATCCCTGAGAAAACTCTAAATGGTAAGATACAGTTAAATGGTAAGTAAGTTATATGGAGTCAATGATACACATACTTCAAACACACAGGCAGTCAGTTCACAAGTATCCGAAAACTGAACAACTAAATTCACTAACAAAACGAGATCAGTTAATTATCAGTCACCTGACACAGGTCCATTGGAGCCAGCAAAAGACATGTTGCTATCCGTAGTAAGAGATGAGAGATCAATAGTGCTGCATTCAGACGCCAACTGTTGTAGAGCAACCAGCGACATTGTTTGAGACGTTGAGCTATCTGATATAGACAACGCCGGGTTATTGCTGTCTGGCGAAAAGTTACTAGATGCATTCAGAGACGTCACATTCTGGGCAGAATTGTCTAATGACGACGAATCCTGGCACTGTAAGTATTCCATAATGTCATCCATGTTGAGGCCGTTACTTGCCGAAGCACCTGCATTGTCCAGCCAACCATCACTTTTGCCAACATCCTCACTACAGCTACCAGATGTATCCATAATCTCAGCAAAACTTGCAGCAGCTACAGAAGGAAGAGGTTCAATGTTGCGTCCAGTGTCTGTAGATGTTGGTAGTGAAACCTTGGCTGCATCACTCTCAGCATCCTTCACTGATGGCATCTCTTCTCTGTCAGTCCAAACAAAAACCAACACAGTACACAATTGGTGCAATGGGTCGGACATTGGACATGCAATTAAGAGGTCATGAATTTGACTTTGGGTTGGGGCACGGCAGAAAAACCACTCTAGGCAAGTTGTTCACACCCATGTCTGGTTACATAGCATTTGTACTGGTCAACAAACAGTTGTGCTCTGCAGTGGTCTGGCAGTGCATTAGCCATGCCTTACATACTTCAGTAGTCAAACATCTACAAACTCAATGCCTAGGTTATGCAGATCAGCACCCGCCTACACTCTGTATGAAGCATGCAAACTTTTAACTCAAGGAATACACATGAGGCAGACATACAAAATGCTCACAGAGGAGTGCTTGACTGACCTGGCACTGGTGGTGGACCGACTGATGAGTGCTTTCATCAGGCATATTGACGCTGACCCGTTCAACTCGGACTCTTCATTGCATTGCCTAGCACCATCAACAACGCAACACACCTCACTAATCAACAAGCAGCAAAGCAGATTGTACATGAATTGCATGCGTCTAGTAGACAACGGAACATATTACAATGTAGAGAACGTATTCCAACAGCACAGAGATTTGCTGCAAAAAAATTATCTAAAATTCAAGTGGCTTGAATGGTTACAGACTGCTACATAAGTGGCCTTAAACCACATCATTTCACAACTAAATTTAAAATTAAACTGGGTGAACCAGACCTCTACACGCGGGATAGAACCTCCTGCATTTTTGTGAGCGGCACCTGGATTTGCGTAATTTTTTCTCTCTCTGTATCGGCTCCAAAATATGACCAAAAATGCTTGAGATATTAAATAAACATCACTATATAAAGATGAGTTTTGACACTGTGCACACCCCACTCCAGGCTGGCTCAGATGATGCATTCACACAGTAACTAGGTTTCAGCAGTACAAGAACAACTGTGGCCAAATGATGCTATGGATGACTATTAGTGGTAACTGTACAAATCACATTTGCATCTGTTAGGTGCAAATCCACAGCCACAACCACAGAGATGGCTTCCAAATGCCATCAATAACTACTGCCAGCTACCTTCTTACTGTAAGTTTCCAGCTGAACATGGGTCTGCAGGTGCCGCCTCAGTTTTCTTCCCGCACTTGTTCCTGACAAGAACCTCGGGAGATGAGTGGCACAGATGTCTTTCCTGTCACCCAACGACAGTGTCAGAAAGCACTGAAAGAAACCCAAACAACGACTCAGTCCAGTGGCTTGGCGCTATCCTCACTTCATTCACCAATGTACTACTAAGGAAGGGGCACTGGTCCCTCTGTACCAGCTCTTCAATGCCAGAACCCATTGCCACCAGTAACAACATCGCACATCAGACCTGACAATGGAATGTGTCGAGGCTACACATTCCGACGATGCCGAACTCAGTTCAGTCCGACACAATTTGCTCTTTGTCTGAACGAATGCATAGTGACCTTGAGGCATTCGGAAACGGTAGACGCCACTCAGATTGGACCCTATTTTCATTACTGTACACACAAGAAACACACATTACATGTACTGGTGTATATTGTTATTGCAGAGTTATTCTGATCAGTGAGAAAAGCCAATATGCACCACAGGCAACATTTCAGCATGCACTGAACACCACAGTTCTATCACAGTTCCTGAGATCAAACAATGCAGCATACGATCAGGTTTGTTGACAGTGATTTAAGGTTTAATGTCCCATATGACATAGAAATAAATGGAGACAATCTTCCCAGTCAATTCCTTAGGTTGGTACAGAAGAAACTAAATCTAACACAACAAAACCAGACATGCACCAGTAAATCTGAAGATCCCATAACACAGAATACAAAATAACTATAAAAGCTAAACTCAGGTTTGATCGTCTAGTATGATGGCTGGCCTGGAAATGGAACAGGGCCAGCCCACATGATCAATGGCATCTTAAAAAGGGTAGTTTACCACACACATTACAGAAGCATGGACGATGCTCATCTTACAGGCCTCTGAGCATATCAAGGCGTCTATGATGCATGGCCAGTGTTATCCACACACTACTGCCCTTTTTCAGGTACCAAATTACACTTCTTGGTGACAGAGGCACATTCATATAAACAACATGAAACCACAAGGAGTCAAATCCACGACCTCTTGCTCGCAATTCCGACAGTGTGAAAATAACAAGATGCAACATTTTTCAGCTATGCTGGCATAATTAATTCATACAGAAGAGCAATCACCATACAATCGACACAACAGTAAAAAAGAGCAACCAGCCTTCTGCATAGTGTCTCTTCATCTGAGCAACGTCACTTGCATGACAGAAATCCTGAATGTTGTGTCCTATCAAGGACTGCAATAAGATGTTCTCTTTATCACTACAGTCAAAAAAACAATCCACAGCATACTATATCTTATGGTCCACAGTTAAGCAAGATGCATAGCCACCTGCAAATGATTGCTTTTGCTTCCACATTAATGGCTTGACGAAAATTGACCAATATAATATCATGTCAAACAGTTATGGAAACCTGCAGAATACGTAATTTTTGTAACAAGTAATATATGTCTTTTTTGTGGTTTGAACACTAACTACTACTCTTTGTAACCATGTCTCGCCTTATTACCAACGGTTCAGTGATGTCACAGCAGCTGTCTCAAAACTGTTGACGTCTTTTTTGCTAACAATGTGGACTGCTGTCCAACTTATGCCATTTAAGCTCTTCAGTCAATGGGTCTAACAGTATAGGTAGTGACCTGGTCATTGCCTGCCCAGCAACTCTCACTTATTCACCAAGACATACTGGAAACAAAATATTATCTGACGTGGCAAGGGACATGTTATCTGCCAATATGTCCAGATTCGGCAAACCAGATATGACATCTATCCATTACTACCACTATTTATTTCTACTTATCTTAAGTAAAAACTAGGGATGTTAAACTCGATTTGAAAACGCTACCGGGAGTCGGAGGGGCGGGGCGGGGGCGAAAGTGACCAATGCACATGCATCATGTACTCGATCACTCTCTCCATTCATGTCACTCAACCACCGGCAGAGTGCACATTCTGCACTCTGCGTGCCTCGCACCTGACCAACTCGTCACTTGCCAGTCACTGAATTGTTATACCCACTTTGGGCACGGGGCGGTGGCAGGGAGAGGTATACCCCAGTGCAGGTCTCTTATCATCACACCCTACGGTCAGACCAGGTGGTACGGCACGCGAACGTGGCCGATGGTGTCCTTCTGACGCCGCCCGCCAGACGACCATCCACGCCGCCTACCACAATGTCGGGAATAGCGGTCTGAGCATTGAGGTGGCTGGCACATCTGATTTCAATGTTTCCAGGCTCTGAGTAATTCCCGTTTGGTGGCGACGAAGTCACATTGCACACTGTTTATGCAAGATAATGGTTTCAGCAAAGCTGCTGTATTGTCGTAAAAATGTTTGATGTTGACTCCTGCATGGATGTGCAGATCAGCATGGCAGCTTCGTGAAACGTCTATGGAGTAATCAGCGGCACAATTAATGTATCTACGGCTGAGTAAAGATGAAACGATACCGCCTATAGGCAGCCGACCAGTGGCGGCGCTATACTAGTGTCCAGGACTCGCCAGATCGTATGACCTTGCTGCAAAGCTTGCGCTCTGGCGGTCGCCCTGGCTCAAGTTACATGAATCAAGTTTCAAGACGGTGGAGTTCGAGACTAGTTTAAAACCAAAGCTTCAAATGATTGAATTTAGTTTAACATCCCTAGTAAAAACAGTATAATAATGATGATGTTACTCTGCATTTACTGTGCAATTCTCAACTGATCAATGTACACTCAAAACTTAAACAACACAGACACCCTGCAGGAAGTAAATGATCTACTACATAAACAGCCAGCTACATTAACAATCACAAGTGCACAATACTTATTAAATGACACAACAAGTCAGTTAACAAAATACTAACATACAGTTAACTAGAAGAAACCAGCACTTTCCAGAGCACCATGACCCACATCAGGGCTGGCTGACTGTGAAAAACTCCATGCACTGAAAAACCAGGATTCAGCAGCACTGGCCAAACGCACATGATGCATGGAAAACCCAACAGCAAACGTCAACATCATGTTCCTTCTTAGGACCGACGCTGACATGATTTTGTGCCGTGTGATCTTGATCTTTGACCTCAAAATAAACTTGTTTCCAGGATTCACGGTGGACCATGTCTATGTCAAGTTGGTGATCCTAGCTGCAGCGATTTTTTGAGATATTGTGTGGAAAATCAAACCAAAAAACTGACAGACAGACAAACGCATAAACGCCACCGATCACACTACCCACGTGACTACTATCATCGACGGTAATTAAAAAGAAACTCCACCACAGCATTCTCAATTAACTGACATCGTACCCCGTGTCCACGACGAGAATTGTGCCGTGCAAGTCTTGCTTTGTGTTGAACTGTGCAATACTCTGTGATGCTTGCGACTTGTTGACGACGGCCATCCTCCGTGCAATACATGCCAGAAAAAACTGGTTGTCTACACAGAAACAGATGCAAGATATTTCAGTAGAACACAGCAAGCTGTGCACATAGACAGCTAAAGCTACCAATGACAATATGCCTTGTAATGTGCAATGATCTGAAAGCAGACTTGCCTGACACGGCTATCCTATCAATCTTAAGTCCATCAAAACTATTAGTAACAAATACACAAATGTTTACCCAAATAATCAGTATCATTCATCAATGCAAAATATAGAATATACAATAAGAATACACATTTACAGTTAGGAAAAAACTATAACTACCTAACAGTAAACCATTGTGAAGATCTCAACTCCTAAATGATCTACCTTGTGCCGAGTGGGATATAAAACACCGCTCGCTTACTAGCTCATGAATAAATATACAACTATTCATAGGAATTTACGGAATTACTGGACAAAGACAGACATAGAGTGCCATCAAAATAAGGAAACATTAACACATTTGTCAGCAGTTGCCTTCAGAGCTTTGACACTGTTGATCTGGCATTATCAAGAGCATCCAGTCTAATTTGCGTGTAGTCCAACAGTTGCCATATCTCGCCATAATCTCTTGCTTCATTACAAAAATCCAGAATGGTTTGCCATTCTGGTACTGGCTTGCTCAGTTTGTCCTGGAATATAGCCATTATAAGTGTCGTTGTTGTCATCAACAACCTGTCAGCACAAACTAAGTATTAAATTGCACTTGCCTGGCGGGGATATTGAGCCTTTGTCTGTATCACACGGGTATGGCTGCAATATTGTCAACATCTGCATAGACTCATAACACGAACGGCCTTCAGAGACTTCATTATCATCTACAACAAATATAACAATAAGTCATTTGAATAATTCAAAATAAATGGTAAAACAGAAAATGAAGACATGCCAACATCAGTGTGCCAATGTATCACTGCACAAGATTAATAAACCAATCAATGATCTACACAATCCACAATAAATTTTCAAACAAAATAAAAACACAAGCCATCACTTAAATTACTCATATCAAATCAGCATAAACACAAGAGACACGGCATTTCTCACTGGATTTGATAAGGACTCGACACAAAAATGAACTGCTGCGATTTGACAGAGGACTGTTACAGCTTGCATGCAGTTCAGCCTCCGGCAGCGACAAACAGCGCTCGAACTCGTGACAGTCATCTGAGTGAACCAACGAGTAGATGCTTTTGCCAAGCAGGTCCGACTGTGCACAGAAACAGCAGATTTATAATACAAGATAATAATAATGACACTAGTAATAATAATAATAATAATAACAATAATAATGCTGGCTGATATTGATATTTTGCTCTTCGTGTTTTTCGTATTTTTTCTGGTTTTTACTTGACGATTTCTTTGATAATTTGTTCTCATGCATTGGAAAGCAATGTTCATTAATCAACTGTGTGGCAGTAAGTGTCTACAGCTTCATCCAACTAGACAGAGCTGCTGTGGTTTGGTTCCACATCACAGACGCATCAGCTGCCATCATAGACCAGCATCATTCATGTCAACCAGTGTGTCGTCAAGCCAGTGACTGTCATCCAAAACCTCGCCGTATGGTTCGACGTCGAGCTGTCGATGCACTTGCATGTCTCATGTGTGGTGCAGATATGTGTTCATCATCTGCGCCGAATACGTGCCATCCATAGACCACTTCGCCGGCATAGCTGCCAGCATTCATTGTCTGCTCTGTAAAAGGAAAATGGCTTGAACTATGATCAAAGGTCAAGGTCACACGGTTACGAAAACCGCAATAATCACACAGTTGCTAGTGACCATGTCCCGTATTCCGTACACCTATAGGCCACTGTGCTACCTGCGGCCGTTGCCAGCATGGGTCTGCATGTCAATACGACTGCCTATGTTTTCTAGTTTGTTTTAGATCTTAGTCTCATACACTCTGCTACATAAAAAAAATCAATAATAAACAGTACAGCTGAATCACGTCAAAACCACCTCCACCATCTATGTTTCAACAGCAATTTTTCCATGTGAACCTAAGTGAGCCAGTCCCACTCAGTCCTCTCCCTACAGTTATTATAAAAAAGAACCTGAGGATAAGTAGCTCGGCTCCCTTCCCTTCATCCAACCGAAAGCGTCAGGGCACTGAAG
>Ga0066187_1000626_pt1 | contig 11526 bp, 1 predicted proteins | sample WorMetexBAHAMAS1_FD_58706 | JGI IMG/M metagenome (GOLD analysis project Ga0066187, IMG submission 58706) | Marine gutless worms symbiont microbial communities from Max Planck institute for Marine Microbiology, Germany - Inanidrilus exumae... | ecosystem: Host-associated > Annelida > Digestive...
AGATGCTCTGACTGATGCTGTTGCACAGTGTCAGCAAGAAAAGAAAATAGCCGAGGAGAAGCTTTGCCAGCTGACTGGTGAATTTGAAAGCTGTGAACGTGAAATGGCTGCTGTTATTGCGGAAATTGACGTCTTCAAACAGTGTAACGATGAGCTGAAGTCAAGCATTGCTAAGTTACAGATTAGCGAAGACAGTCTGACTAGGGAGCTCAAAGAACTCAGAACGAAACACACCGAGAGCTGCGCATTACACAAAACAGAAATCGATGAACAAAAACAGATGGTTTTGCATGCTGAAGAGGAAAGGGACGAGGTGCGTAGAATTCATGAGCAGTCATGCCAAGTTATCGATGAGAGTATAACAAAATACCAGGATGTTGAGGCACAGCTAGTCCAGTTGCGACACACCAATAACATGTTGATGAATGATCTTGACAGATCTAACCATCGTTGCACAGTTATGTCGGACGAAAATGAACGACTGCTTTCTGAAAATCGCGAGTTGGCCGACAGCTTGGCTTGTAAAGCTGCAGAAATTGGTCTGCTTGTGGTTGAAAATAAAGTCGCCGAATCCAAAAGTTTCAAGCAGTTATCAGAATTGCAGTCACTGGGTGAGCAGCTCGCAGAACTTATTGGTAAGGAGTCAACTTTGTTGGAAGAAACTAAGGAGCTGAAATGTACTAATTCACAGCTGTTTTTAGAACTGGAACAAAATCGACAGCTTTCGCAGAAACTAGATGACACCTGTAAATATGCTGAAGAGATAAAATGTGAGCTGGATGGGTTGAAAACAGCTTATCAGCTGTTGTTGGACCGAGAGAAAATGCTTACGGAGGAGAACCGGCTGCTCATTGCAAGCCGTGACGAAGAGGCTGCAGCTTTGCAGTCAGAAAAGCTGAAATGCCAGGATCTTTCGTCACAGATTTCAGAAGTGGAGGCATTGTTGCAAGCATCTCGGGATGACCTTTCAATCTTGCAGCTGCAGAAGCAAGATGCAGAAAGTCTTTGCAAAGTATTGCACGATAGCATTGCAAGTTGCATCTCTGAGGCATCACAAGATGTCGTGGCAGAAGATACGGAGGTTGTAAGTGCCATGCATAAGGAAGTAAGTGAAAATGATGTGGAGAAGTTGAAGTGGTTGCAGGCGAAAATAAGTAGAAATAATAACAAGTTGCAGAGCTTACATAACGAGCTGAAAACTTGCTGTGAACGTCTTTTATCAGAGCAGTCACTACGTGAAGCGGAGCAAGAGTTGATGCAGAAACTGTCGGCGGAGTGTGAAGAATTTAAAGTTGAATTGACTGCAACCAGGAGTGAGCGCGATGAAACCCAGGAGCAATACACGGCAGCTGTCAGTCAACTGGATGAAATGAAACATGATAACAAGCGTCTGTCGGAAGACCATCAAACTCTGAGTGACTTGCACTCGTCAAGTCAACAGAATGTGAGCATTCTTACTGACGAAATTGCGACGCTGAAACTGACATTGCAGCAACTGGAAGACCAGAATGTGGAACTAGAGAAGCAATGGAAAATGCGGGACTCTGAGTTTACTGGACTGATGGACAGCTATAACGTTGTGGCTGCTGAGAAAAATGCTTTGGAAACAGAGAGATGGTCGTTGTCTGATCAGCTGGAAACTTTGCAGAAAGAACAGCTTGAGTTGGCTGCTGAACTGAAAGTGGCACGTGTGAGTAATTCAGCGTTGGAAGAGAAGCTTTCTCAAGCAGTTTGTGATCTCCAGCTGTCATCTCAAGAATGTAGTGTACATCACACAAAAATTGTAGAACTTGAGGTAAGTCTTTCAGAGCAGGATTTTCAGAATAAGAAATTTGCCGATTTGCTGGAACAAAACAAGACCTTATTTGATGCAGTTTTTCTCGCTGTCACTTCCATCAGTCAGAAATGTCAAAGTGATTATCCAGATGTTGCTAGCTCACAGGAAGTGGATGCGCCACATGGAAAATCTGCAGAGGTTGGTTTGAACCATTGTTCAGATGTCCTGCCTACTTTAGACTTAATAAGCAACTGCTACAAACGGATGACAGAAGAGCGGAACCAGCAGAGAGAAAAGATCCGTGCTTTGGTTGAAGAGTGTGACTTCTTGAGAGCTCAGGCCTCCGTGGACGTGAGTGTTGACGTCGACTTACAGGAACTGCAGGACGAGGTTGCTCGACTTTTCCAGGCGAAGAATGATCTGGAGAATGAGGTAATGCAGCTGCGTGCAGAGAACATGGAAGCAAAGGACATGCAGGACCGCCGTGAAGCGGACATAACGGCTGAACGAGAGGCGTGGGAACACAAGACTGCCGATTTGCACCATCTTCTGGACATGGCATCGCAGTCGAAGGAAGCGTTGGAGACGGAACTGCTATGCGAACGGAACGAATTTGAGCGAAATCTGGCAGCAGCGCGGTGCGAAAGCCTTCTTCGGGCTGGTCGCAGTGAGGAAGAACAGCAGAAGATTGTGGCACAGCTGTCGGATGCGGAGAGCCAGCTTGCCGGTGTGCGGGACCGACTTCGAGTGTCACAGGATGAGCGTGACCTGCTGCAGTTACGTTTGGCTTACATGACACATGAGTGCACGGTGAAGGACCGACATCTTGATGACCTTCGTGCGCAGGTAGCGGCGCAGCACGCGCACATCGAGGAGTCGGTGAAAGAGCACCGCGAGACGATTCAGCTGCTGGTGGAGCTACGACTCGAGCAGCAGCTTGGTCGGCGCGAACAGCGTGGCGAATTTTCACGACTCGAAGAGGAAATACTACGTCTGGAGTCGCACATTGGAAGCTGCAGCAGCCGGGTGAGCACGCCACAGACAGACTCCGTGGTAGATAGACCAGTGTTATGTCGGCCGTCCAGTGTGCATTCGTTGCCGGCTGACTCTGCCAACAAAAAACCCACAGGTGACTCTGATGTTGGCCCTACATTACAGCCAGCTGCAGATGACCTAGCATACAAAGCACTCGAAACAAAACATTTCCAGTTGGTGCAAGAACTGTCGCAGTTGAAACAACAGCTGCTTGACTTACAGGACGTACAGCAGTGCCTCACTAATGAAAACACCATGTTGAAACAACATGTAGAGTCAAAAACTGTACCGTTGGATTCATCTTATGCAGATTCCACAAGTTTGTGTAATATACACGAACACAAATCATCTCTTGACTTCTCGCGAGGACCTTATCGAGCACAGAGCTGTGAGCAGTTCTCCACTGTGGGATCTGCTGCGTCTTTGGCATCATTAGGTCAACGCGCTGTTTGCCTCAACATTCCGGTGGAAATGGTTAGCTTGCAGGCCAAGCTCGTCCGACTGCAGAAAGACTACCAGGAACTGGTTGACGAAAACAAAGAGCTACGAACCAGTCTGTTGGCGAAGCAGGATGAACTGATGAAGCAGATGGAGATTGTTAGCGAGAAGCAGAAGAAACGGTCCTTCAGATTTGGTTCGTCTCATTTGTCCGAGAACATGGCCGCCATGACGGAGGTGAGCGGACAGCAGATCCAGCTGTTGCAAAAGGAATGCAGTGAACTTCGATGTCGGCTCGACACCGAAAGAGTCAAAGAGGACGAGGCTATTAAACTCAGTGACCAAGTTCGAGAGTTGGAGGATGCACTGAGCAAGGAACGTCAGAAGTTCCACAATCTCTACCAGGAAAAGGAATCACTCAAAATTCAGTTGCTTCAGGAGCAGCTGACAGTTGAAAAACATGTCCGTGAGTTCCAGCGTCTGCAAGGCCTCCTGTCTAAGAAGGATCGTCTGGAACGGCAGTTACACAAGACTTCTTCAACGACCAATCCTGACTCTACTACTTCCGCCGGGACACGCCAGTTCCTGCAGGACAAGAAGACTCAGCTAGTTGTTGAGATTCGCCGCAAAATTCTTTACCGTGATGTTGCAATACAAGTAGGTGACAGCAGTTTCAGATCGGTTCGACGTTCTCAGACGATGTCTGTACTGCCAGTGGTGAAACGAGCTACCCCATTGTCGGCTGAGAGGTCACTGCGGCTCGACTGTGGTTGCGTAACAGAACTCGGCACCATGCGAATGAGAACGGGTTGTCGATACCATCAGGCTGTTGAACGGCTGAGGCGCGAGCTGAAAGCACAGGATTCCACGGCACGTAAGACTCGACTAGGTTTCACTGGCAAGGATGGAGGCACGCAATAACAGCTTCAGCAGAACATACTCTATACAGCAACTGCACCACCTAATGATACTCGTACTTAGGAGTAACTTGCCAGGGTGTTTGCTGTCCTGATATGCATATGTCATTTGCATTCTTTCCGTGATAGTGTTCATATTTGAGCCTGTAATAAGACATGTTACCATCTTTCATAGAATGGACTTAACTCTGCATACGGTATGAGTATTCAACAACAAATATGTGTTGTTTGAGGTTATTGTGATAGTGACTCTTTGTGTTTGAATTAATTGCGTTACTTCTGGTGATATGGTGTGCTTGAATTTCTATTTACAAAGGTATACTGTGATCATATTAGAATATCGATACTGAATTAACTTTTGTGCATATGCTTATTGTGTACACTTTTTTGCTTATTTGTTGATAGCAGTGAATTTATAGGCCAGTTGTTGAACCGCTGGTATTACAGTAATGACTTATACAGTACTCTTACTTTATAGACATATTCACCGGTACATTGAGTTATCTCATTAGTGTTGAATTTACTCCAGCTGCACAGCATTCTGTAGTTTATTTTTTCTGATTTGTATTCATTGAGCACTGATCACTGTTAATTTTTCTGTTCTTGTTGTGACATCTAAATTTGCAGCTCGTTTCTTGTTGCTATTAATTGTTTCTCAGCTGCTTCAGCTGTTACTGTCATTTTGCAGTAGAAAGTTGGCAGCTTTGTCGACAATAAATTTTAAATTTCTTTACGTTATTACCACTGCTAAATTTAGTAAATGGTGAAGGATTTGATTATTCGGATGTTTATTGGTAAAAATTGCGTTAAAAGTTGCTGTTTTTGACACTGTGATAATGTATACATTTCGTTGCGTGTGTGTTTTGTGTGTTATTGCCAAGTATCTGTAGTCACTGCTTTTCCATTTAGTCACATTCTAAAACCAAAGCTCTGATATTTCACACGTATTTTTTTCATCGACGGTTGCCACTATACATGCTGTTGTCTGTTTAACATAGTTTAACATTTTTCCGATTACTGGTAGTGATGTGCGTTGTGGCTAATTGTGTTAACGTGGTGACATTCAACAGTGGTGCAGACACAACTGGGTTTTTGAGGGGTGGTTGGTCTTCGTTGACAGTGGTGATGGCAGTTATGCTGTTTCTTTTTCTTTCTATCACACATTTCCTGGCTGCTTTTTAATCTCTTTCAGGCTGTACGATGTGCTTTCTGTGTAGCTTTTAGTTTCTGCTACCACCACCAGTCACCAGTTTTCACTTATTGATTTTCACTTATCGTTCAGTTTTGCACCATTTTATCTGTCACACTCTCTACTTTACTCCTGTTTTCAGATGAAATGCTCACGACAGCTCGCTTACTGCACAGAATCTTTGGATTGTCGACTGTGCTTCTTCATCTGCTTGGTGAAATTTTGATCTGTTGTTCAGTGGCTTGGTGCTCTTTGATGCTTCAGTTTATCACAACATCTGCTTCTTCACGGCTTCTGCAACTAGAGGCAGCTGGACCCTGAAAACAGTGGGACTTTTGACAGAGATTTGTCTTTCTCTGATGTCTGCACCACTGTTGTATGTTTCAGGCATTCGATTTCAAGTTCATTTTCTATGTTGCCGTAATCGTCGCGTCGGTACTGTGTGCAGTCGTCGGAGATCTCTCACTGTGTTGTCAAACTTGCATCCATCCCAAATGATAGTCATATCCTATACTCGATATGTGACTCTTTTCGGTTACAACGGGGTGTTTGTTAGTCTATCTTTACTGTAGTTTTATCATATAATGTGATGCCTTCTTTTGCTCATTTTGTGCCTCCCGTGTCTACAGTTTATTTATCAGGTAGTCAAGTTACAGATACAGAATATTGGTACAAAACATTAGAAAAAATGAAATTATGTGATTAGAGTTACTCTGCTGGGTGATAAATTGTCTGCTGTATCATTCAAATTGTATTATGTAATTGACCCTTGAAGTGAACTGAAGTGAACTAGCCATACGAATGGTTCTTGGAGGAACACTAACATCACTGAACTGAAATCACCTGGCTGGTTCAGTTCAGTTTGGCAGTGTGAACGGGCCTTAAGAGTTTTACTGCATTTACCAGGAAATAATCAAGTTCTTCAAGTAGCTTTTTATGTCCTGTTACACAGTCGGAAGTAAATAATTTTTGACTCTAACTGTAAGTTATATATCATATTTATATTGTAATATAAGCACACACACGGCGTGAAGGGACCAAGTTTGATAGTTTTGTTATTTACTGTGATATGTTTCTGTGTCACATTGTATCATTATATCATCATTAACATATAGTACTACTATAGCTTTTACTGTGCGACACTTGTGTCCGTCTGTCTGTTCGTCTGTCACAAGTCGGAGTTCTACCAAAACGGCTAAACATAGGATCACACAGACAATGCTACTCTGTGTTTAGGGTTACGTGACCTCTTCAGAGTTTTCGGAAATGACTGGTAATATCTCGGAATGGTGCAAAATAGAGACATAGTTGCAGTGGAAGAGTAAAGGGAAATCATATGTGGCCTATCGAATGTCAGCAGTGCCAGTGACCTTGAGTGACGTTCAAGGTCACTTTTGCTGTCTAGAGCCTTTCTAACACCCATATCTCAGGAAATATAGCATATATTAACTACGATTAGTTTACACGTGAATCGGAATGTGCACGTGGCATGTGATTTCAACTGTCTTGTCAAAAATGAAGGACTTCTGAAGGTCGTAGGCAGTCTAATGCACTGTAAGTGTGGTAGTATCTCGGAAACTAATTTCAATTTACTTTTGCTATATTTTTTCTTTTTCAGTTATCTTTCCTCGCAAATTAATACTCATTAAATGTTAATGTTTATAATATAATGCTACATTAAAAGCGCGATATGACCTACATTGTGTTGAAAGCGCCATTAAACTCTAACCAACCAACTGGAAACTGTGCAAGATAGAGACGTCTTTACCTACAGACCACCAATAGGAAGTGATATATAGCCTATAAAATAGCGGCATTTCCAAACGAGGTTGTGTGGCTTTCAAGGTCATTCACCTATAGCATGCATTTTTAAGTGTGATTTTTTTGTGCAGTTGTGCAACAGTTGACAATATTTCAAGCGACAAAGCGTCGTGCGGTCCCTGTGCGATAGCTGCGCCTCTAGTTGTTACTGCTAGAGGCACGCCTTTGCAATTTGTCAGATGTCCTTTCTGTTGTCAAATCAACAGCGTCAATGTACTGAAGAGAAAAATATTTCACTCTGTCGTAGTCTGCGTCTGAGGTTATTAGTCAGTGAGACGTGATTGATCGACAGGTTTGAAGTTCTAATTAACTGGTGTTTTTATTGCGTGATTCCAACGTACACAATACACAACCTCAATAGAGCGCGCGGCGCATACTCTACTCTATTTACTTACTTATATCATGTTGCTATATGGTTCTCGTTATATTATGTGATGTCTTGTGTCTCACTGGTGCCTCCCCAAAGCCTTGACTACTGTAATATTCCAATATTAGTTATTTTTTGATTGCCTGGTTGACCGTGGGCTGTGGAATATTAATATTGTACATTGAATGCGATGGTGGTCGGTGATTGTAAGTAGTTTACTTATTGAAGTGGTTAACAGACATTGTGCTACAACTGACGTTAATGTGTATCAAAACAATCATGCATTTTTGCATTTGATGTCATATCGTGTTCGGTTCAGCAAACACTGCAGCCTAGCTTCATTTATCTCACGTTATTGTTTCATGGTTACTACGCTGGCCACGTCTAGCTGAAAGCGTAATGTAACGGTCTGGCGTCCGTCCGTCCGTTTGTCTCTCTCCTGTCTTTTTTCTAACCTGAATAGCACGCGCGGCGCATACTCTAGGTGACTCACAAGGGGCAGCATGCGACGCGGCCAGCGTACATTTCGGCCCGACAATAATGAGGACCGACATACTAGTTAACGTCACTGCCTGGCCTCGTGTGTGCCGTTTGGCTGTTGCCTAACTCCTCGTTGGCTGGCGCTTGTGTTTACGTTGCATAAGTTCCGCTGTTGCTAATTGTGTTTGTGTTCATGTACTTTTTGTGTTGTTAACAATAAAATACTCGCTTCCGACGCGCAGAACTTTGTAGTTACTACGTAAATAGATGAGTTTAAGCATATTAAATTGCAGCGTGACCACCAGTCCTGGAAAACATGGAAAGCATGTGGAAAAGGCCTGGAATAGGAGATAGGGAAGACTCGGGAAATTGGAAAAGTGAGAGGGAGGTCACAGAAATGTAATGATCCTGGAAAATTGCATTAGTTGACCTTTAATATTTCTACCAGCAGATGGTTATTGGCACGTGATTAGGTGTGTTACAGCCATAACCTTGCTTTTTTAGGCAGTAAAGGTTGGATTCCTGCTGCCAAAAAGCGCCATTGAGTGCCACATAAAAGATGGAGTTTGGCAGAATCATATGGCTCGACGTTAACTTCAGGGTGATCACTTTGTAGACAGCACGAATAACATATTTTTCGTGGCACTCGTGTGACGTGCTGATTTGCCGTTAACTACCCCGTCGTAGTTGGTTTTCGTCCAGCTCAGCGCGGGCGTCTTTTTCTATAGTAATTACGTTCATATTACACAAGCGAAACGCAAACTCACCGTCACGTGACCAAATGCCCGATGAAGTTCGCCGTTGGCGAACGAAACGTCGCAACTAGGCATAAAGTTTGAGTTTCGGTTGTGTAATATGAACGTAGTTATCATAATTAATCCAACCTAATAAACGTTTACAAACAAAACGTCTTTTCTACAGCTGGGCCAGTGACCGAGCCTTATCTCTTTACAGTATTTCAATGACACAAACTGGCCTTTGCAATCTGCTCAGTCATTCACAGCCGGTGATGCGACATAAAACAGAACCGTCCGCGGTGAACGGCGCCCTCTGTTGAATAGACTTGAATCTCCTGTTTGTCGACTGCCGTTGTTAGCGCATTTGCGATCGACCTTGGTCACTCACTGCGCTATACAAACGAACTTCTTATTACATTAAATATGAATATATCAGCTGTAGATAATCACCGGCTTATTAATCACAAAATAACGCCGTTGAAGTATGACTGGAGTATGACTGCTGACGACTAAGAAGTTTAGAGGAAGCACATAGCAAATTAATCAAAGTGCATCGTGAACTTTGACTAAAGTAATTACTGCTTACTCAAAAGAATTAATACCTATTAAATTTTAATATTTATAATATACGTAGTTTTACCTCAACGGCGCGATATGACCTGAATTATGTTGAAAGCGCCGTTATACTCCCAACCAACGTAGTTACTGCTTACTGGAAAGTTTGGTCTAATGGGGCTTACCTATTCAATAAATTGGCAGTTAATCCCCCTCCCCTAACCCCCTCTTTGGCAGGACAAATGAGCAGAGCATCAGCAGCTGGCCGAGATGACTGATGGTTGATAACTGAAGAGTAATATCGATTAGTGGCCAGGCCACCATGAGTCTCACCTGGCAGCTATATAAAACATAGGACCGGATATCGATTAACGTAACCGCGTTCATGCGCGACGCCCGCGGCTGCGCTTTCGTACGTCCGACGAGTCGACGGGACGATTGCGGCGTGTCGTATCCCGTGTTTTGTACAGTTTTATTGATCGTCTGACACGTGCGACCGCCGGCGTGGCATGCCGGTGTTGTATATGGGTGTGCCTCAGGTGGAATGCGTTATTGGCCTGCACCTGGCGCACCTGAGTTGATTGGGTCAGAGCTGAATTGAATACGTTCGTGTGCTGTTGACAACTCATAGGCGGCAAACAATGACGACTCTTTGAAGAGTTTTGCGCTTTTCTTACAGCGCAAAGTTTATTTTTCTGTAAAGTTTGTATGTTATGGAATGTAGGACCCTATGTCAGACCCATATTTTGGGTTATGGTTAGATCCATTTACCATACCTTGTCTTCCACATTTTCTCTGTCTCTTCCCCTTCTGTTTCCCCTCACTACAGCTAGAGGTATCGGGAGTGCTGTAAGCGCCCCAGTGGGGTCAAGGGCAAAGCCTTGGCTGAGTTGGTTTATTTTTTGAATTTGTGGGTTGTAATAACGCTTATTATAACGTCTTTTCAAGGAAATTTTTCTTTGTTCGCTGTGAAATTTGATATTATACGGCGCATTGTATGCACTCGATGCATAATGTGCGGGCTATTGCTGCAGACGGAGTAGTGTAGTCTGTGTGTCTGTTGGTCATGTCCGTGAGCCCTGCTCAAACGTCTGTATTGTTTGAGATGCCGTTTGGGTGAATGACTTAGGTGGGCCCAAGGAACCATGTATCAGATGGGGTTGAGATCCCCGCCACGGAAGGGGCAATTGTAGGGCTTGTCCGGTCCATTGAAACACATTGTAAATTATCGGATTTGCAGGTTTAGGTAGAAGGATGAGCGCTGCAAAAACGTGTGAAGCGATCAAGATGCTGTTTTGGGGGGTTGACTCCTGTGGGTCAAACGAACCAGGCATCGGATTGGAGTCAAGATTGGACGTATCCATTCACAGCCGCGATTGGTGACAAGTCGGCGGCGATGCGGCCTTTTGCCAAATTACATTGGACACTTGTTGTTACTGGCAACAGTTGTATGGCAGGATGCTTGTACTGAAGATTTGTAAACCCCCATGTTGGGGTGATGTTGTTGATGGGCCATAGCGTGGGGGCTTGTGGAGAGATAGCAGCAGCTTCAAAAGTTATTACTGGCCCGTATTGTAAGGGGCCAGTACTGTTTTACTCTCTGGCGTTTGTCGATGTATGTCGTCGTCTGTCGTCGTCTGTAACACCACGGTGGGCCTGCAGGCGGTTTTACCCTCACAGGCCAGGCGATGATGTCATGCCGCCTCCAGTCTAATTCTAGCTCCACGGTAACACTGCTCGTGGGCTAGTAGTAGACCTTGTGTGACATGGAATTGGATTGGTGTATTTTTAATGCATTTTCAAGCTGTTTTAGATGTTTTTGCTGTATCGCATTCTAAGAATGCAACGGTTACTACCCTTGAGTTGTTTTGCTGATGCTGATTAATGTATTAGGTTTGATAGAGTAGTTATGATATTAATCGACAGCACTATGAGCTGTACCCTGTGCAATAGATGGGTTAGTAAGGGTGACCAATGGACCAATGGAGGTGAGATGATGCTGTGATGAGCCAAATGTAGCATTATCCCGTGTCCACGTCCTGCCTTACTAACCCGTCCGTTGCATACATATGATACAAATACTTCACTGTGAATTCTCTCAATGACACTTGAAAATGTGAACAGTTGCGTTATTATTAGACTGCATCGCAGCGATAGCGGCCTATTGCTACAGACAGAGTAGCGTGGTCGGTATGTATGTGTGTGTGTGT
>Ga0066187_1000627_pt1 | contig 11522 bp, 16 predicted proteins | sample WorMetexBAHAMAS1_FD_58706 | JGI IMG/M metagenome (GOLD analysis project Ga0066187, IMG submission 58706) | Marine gutless worms symbiont microbial communities from Max Planck institute for Marine Microbiology, Germany - Inanidrilus exumae... | ecosystem: Host-associated > Annelida > Digestive...
GACCCGACCATCAGTGCAGACTCTTTCAGACGTTTGCTTAAAACGTACCTGTTCGCTCGAAACTAGTGCATTCAGCGCGTTAGAGGTTCTTGACGATAACCGCGCTCTAGAAATTCACTTACTTACTTACTTACTTTTACCGTTTCCGCTAACGCGGTCGGTAATCCGGGCGCATTATAATAATAATAATAATAATAATAATAATGATAATCTAGCTTGTATAGCGCCAGTATAGGCCTATCAAAGACTCCAGAGACGTACGGAACCCGTACGGGGCACACTCACTATCCAAAACGAAAGCGAAGGAGAACCACGAGCGTAATCAGGCGTTGTTGTTTGCGTGTCGACAGCGTACCCGTACGTGCGCAGTTTCGACCGGTCGCACAGCGTCGTTGCTGGGAGGTCGTTGGTGCTCGACTGCCGCGCCTGGGGCTGGCGGACGCCGAACGTGTCGTGGTACCGCGGCCAGCAGCAGCTGACGCCCGACACCGACTCGCGCGTGTCGCTGTCGGCGGCGCCCGGCCGGCCTCCCGGGTCGCGGCTGACCATCGACGGCGTCGAAGAGTCGGACCGCGCCTACTACACGTGCGTGGCGTGGTCGGACGAGTGGCATAGCCAGCACAACGCCACCGTCCTCGTCAGAGTCAAAGGTCAGACATTCGGCCCTGGTCGAGTCGCCATTTATACTTCGCTCCCCATAGGGATGCGAAGTATTGTGATAAACACGTCTGTTTGTTTGTCTGTTTATGTGTTTTCTTGCGTATCTCAAAATTCTCACGTCCAAATGTCACCAAATTTTCTCTGCGTGCTACTTGTAGCTGTTGCTCGGTCTTTTTCTGACGGTGGAGCTATAACTTACAAGTTATGTACTCCTGGTTTTGTGGGTGACGTTATGTTTTCACATATTACAGCCAATGGATAGTTTCTTCTGCTCAACCGATCACCCACCCAAACGACATCTCGATTGGTTTAGCCGTTTTTGCAGGGTTCATAAACGTGACCAACAGACAGATACACACACCACGCTACTTAGTCTGGAGCATCTAGCTATTGCTGCGATGCGGCCTAATAGTAATACTAACGAAAAACAATACTGATTGTATACTAACAGTAACTCCACAGAAAATACGGGTTTACAAACGTGTGCAATAAATAGAAAATGAACTAACGGTACACCGTGTTTGGCCGTTTGAACGTTGAAAATTTGCGACACGTTTGACCAATTTTGGCGGGGTTAAATGGAGGCCGAGTGGGTTGGGCGCGTGTTTGAGAGCATGGCGGTTGCGGCGCAGGTCGGCTGGCGGCGCTGTGGCCGCTGCTCGGGCTCGGCGTCGAAGTGATCGTCCTCTGTATCATCATCGTCGCCTACGAGATGAAGCGCAACAAGCGCATGCTGCTCGACGAAGACGACACTGCTGCCGCGGCATCGGCCGACGACAGCACCGCCAAGGCCAAGATGGCAGCGTAAGCCACTCACGACGTTTATTCCCGGCATCTTTGGAGGGAACTCCCCCAAAACAGAATATTTCGCCAACGAAAATAAATGCCAATGTTTATTCTATGCATCTTTGGGGTAATTCCCCTCCACCCCCAAAACATAATATTTCCGTTTCCTCCAACGAAAGCACAGATGCCGTTGATAGCTGATAGCAAGTCGTAACTGTTGGGTTTGCGTGACTGTACGGCAGTCGTGTAACTATTTCTTCACTTCTCCAGAGGCAGACACATTTAAAGGTCGGAATACGTCAAATCTGTTTTCGGCCGGTACTCCGCCCCGGACCCGTCTATGCGAGGTTACGGTGCTCCCCAGGCCCTGTACTGCGATGGGGTAGTCTAGTCTTTCAATAATACCCTTGTGTCAAGGTGGGTAGAATATACGCTGGTTCGAGTCAGTAATTGCCCGTTGGTCGCATGACTGTTTTAGCACTGCAGACCTGACCGTTATGGAGCAGTGCGAGGGTCTGCCGTTACGATACGACGATAAAATATTTAACGCGCATGCGCCAAAAAGCTGACGCGAAGCCAGCTTAGACTACCGCATGGAAGCGCGACGGAAAAAGTAACGAAAAGTGGTACAGTGGTAGAACGTCGGTCTGTGACTGGCGAACTTTCCCTGTCCCACGCTCGACTTGCAGCTGACTGGTGACCACTTATGTGGGTAAACCGTCGCTACAGGCCAGCCAACTAGGCCAACTCAGCCTTTTATCCTTTTTTCGAGGTCGATAAATGAGTAATAAGCTGTATTTGGATGTGTGCTATCTTGCTGGGGTGGCGCCATCTGCTGAATGCTTACGGAGTAAAGGCAGGGTGATTCATTCCATTCGTGGATAAACACGTGGGTTGCAGGTAAAACTGTGTGATCCCTCGTTAACACGTGCCATTCGTGAGCGCATTAGAGGCGTTTACGTAATGCGCTATACATATAGTCATTTACTTTACTTTACTTTACTAAAAATTAAAAAATCCGATTATTTCGGAGGACCGTATCCGAGTTCTTGTCTGTTAAGACAGTCCTGAGGGAAAGGGACAGTCAGTATGTGGGAAGGGTTTGTGAAACAGGTGGGTTTTAAGCTAGGAATGAAAAGTGAGGGAGTGACGGATGATGAGCCGACAGAGAATGACGAACAGACATGATAGATTCGTCCGATGTTGACCCCTTCTAACATGGTTCCCTGTACCCATTCGAGCCGGTCCCCCAAACGGCGTCTCGATCGGTTCAGCCTTTTGCAAGGCTCACCCTTTTACGTAAACCTGCAGAATTCTATGCTTTACAATGCTTTTCAATGCATCGGACAAACCCCTTTAAAATTGCCCCCCTTTCCCTGGGAAGATCTCGACCCTCATCCAATACATGGTCGGTGCGACCTCGAGTGAGGGCTTTCTTAACCACTGGCTGTACTGTTGCTAATGGTGTCGGTGTGTTTGCAGCAACTCCAACAGTTCTACAACACCGGATCGTTCTCGACGCCGCAAAGACACCAACTGACATCGTTTTGTCACGCGTGATGCGTGCGCACGTCGCTTAGCTCACTCCCCGTCCAATCACGTTGATTTCTCATCCGCACTCTTTCTCATGTTTAACCACATTCTTCTGTTTAATATATTACACTGAGTCATGGCCATCATCATTCGTCTTCTGCTTGAAAAACAATTCACTTTCATGACGCTAAGTCTAGCCTCGCTTGCCGCTTCCTGGCTAGCCTATATTTATTTTAAACTGTCTATTCTACTCAAGAATCTCTCTCGTAAAATTTCTAGTAAAACTTCTCTCGGCATTCCATAGTGTTCTTTCTAACTGTGAATTCGTCAATGAGTTGCGTCCTCTTTCCTTCCTGTTCTTAACCGTCATCTTAAAGTTCGGTTGTTTTACACTCCGAAATACCGACTCTCTAACATGTAGGCCCTAACCTGTATTCACGGCACGATTTTTAATAACAGGACTTTCTGACGGAGAGTGAGTGGTCAAATTCTCGCAGCTGCAGTGACGCGGCCGACAGCTGCAGCAGCCATACGGCCAACTGGACGTCACAATGGCAGGTGCCCGAGATAATGGACAGGAGACATCGATGGGTGATCGAACATTATGCAGTCTTCCCGCAGTACAGCCGAGTGTAGTTATTGTTATCAACGCTAGTGCGAGACAGGTAGTCCGGCAGATATTTAGAGTGGGAGCGATCAACAGGCGCAGATATAGGGGGCTCGGGGTCCCAGGTCCCAGTACCCTGCCGCAGCTTGACCGTAAGTTTGCAAATTAAGTATAAAAGGTGAAATTGCTTTATTGGCCTCAGATTTGGGAGAGATCTTTCAGACATATAACGCAGGAAACGAATCATCTCATTCATCCTCCCCATCGACGCAGTTTTCTTTTAATTCAATGACTGGGTCTTTCCCAAAGAGCGACTATGTCTGCCCTGGATCACCAAATCTGCTCAGCATTCAGCAATGCTGTATATGCCACATAATATGTATAGTCACGTATAATTGTTGTTATTCCCGTTTGACGGATATGTTTATTATTATTATTATTATTATTATTATTATTATTATTTTACCTGTGCGTTTTGCGCCTTAGTAACGTTGTTGAGCGTTAGATATGACGCGATAGCTGTAACACTTTTAGTTGATTCTTTGCAGTTTGTTACCTCTTATGTTACGTATTATGACGTGTATTACTTGACCGTTAACTAGTTACACGCCGAAATGTTTACCAGCAGGAAGCGTGCTGCACATAGCCAGTATTTTGATTATTCAGCGGCGATTTTGAGGTTGTTCGCCCCCAGGAGCCACACGGTGGACTAAGGAGGGCGAAACTTACCGAGGAGGGCGAAACTTGGCGTGGAGGGCAACTCCACGCCAAATTTCGTACCCATCAGTGTATGATGGGGTATGGAATATTTCAGAATATGAACGCCATGCAGAATCGTATCCATTGAACGATTTTTGCGAAATTTTCTGGATTTACGGACAGTTCCATGTTCGGTTAACGATTCAAATTTGGAGGGAGGGGTTTGCTCAAGCAGTTTCGGAGTTATGTTGGTTTAAATTTAGGAATGTGTTTTTCCCCAAAGCTTTAGCGTCCCCTAGCGGCAAAACTGTACGTCGGATCGCAGACTTTTCAGATGTACAAGAATGGTACTGATCTCCTCTGTCACCGTGCCAAGTTTGGTGGAGCGTGGTCTTTGCAGGGCGCCAGGGGGCGAAAAAGTTCGATGTATTTCTTCTTTGTTTTTGTCCGTAACGCTTTCGAACGACAAAGTTTGTGAACACCACTTGTCAATAAAGGCGTTTGAATACTGTTGGATAGGAGTAGGTTTGTGATTATGAACCCGCGTTCAACTTTGTCTCTTCGCCGTTGGTTGGCGCTACCACAGAATGCTGAAGTTAAGAAAAAACGGTAAAATTGGGAATTTTCTGGCCTCAAGGGCGACGCAATGAAACAATTGAGGTGAACATGTCTGTGTCAAGTGATCTTATAGCTGCATCGGTTCTTGAGATATCCTGCGGAAAACAGACAGACAAACGCATGGTAGAAAACCTGTCTCCTGCTCCACGACTACTGTCGGCGCGGGTAGTGTGTATTTTTCGCGTCCTGCCGGCAGTGACCCGATCGGTTTACGGTTTCTAATAGTTTCTAAAGCCCCGTCCATACTAGCAACAATATCGAAGCAACATTGTCGAACGCCATAAGTTGAACGATTCTTTCGACAGTGTCGAATGTTGCATCGACAAAGTCGAACGTTGCTTCGACAATGTTCCTGTTGCTTCGACATTGTTGCTGGTGTGGACGGGGCCTAAGTGTTTGCCGAGTCGAAACGACTTGCGAATTCCGTGCGTGCGCAAGGAACTTATTTTTCGCGATAGACGTGTGCGTCACGAGCACGTTCTCGACATAAAGCGATCGTCTGCGAATTGTTACGACCTTTCATTGACTTTGTTATCACGTATTGGTTAAGTTATACAGTATATGAAATGTGGCAGCATATTTTCGACGATACCTCCGCTACCGGTAATAATTAAAATCTATAGGCCTACTATTAAGTTGCCGAGTGTTGTAACGCCGGCCGGAGCTTACAACAGAGTCGGAGCTTCTCCAGCAGGTCAACAGGGTCACGTGATTTGTTGCAGTGGGCAGTTTGCAACCGAAAACTAAGTGCAGGAAGGAAGGGAGACAGGGGCGTAGGCGGGTTTTGCTAGCTGGGGGTCCAGTATAGGGAGTGTGAGGACGGCATTCTTCCAGTGGGGTTCAGGGGCAAAGCCCCGGTACGGTATCTGGGGACGAAGTCCCCCAGAAGCTGACGATGTTTTGTGAATTAGCGTTATTAGGATGGGCGTTGGCGAAAGTTTTAAAGCATTCATACTGTAATGTGCAGATGGTGTACCCCATGTCAAAAAATTCTCATCGCATTTATAAAAATCTCACAAGTCACCCTTGTGGTGGCTGGGGGCTCCGGACCCTCCTGGCCAGCTACGCCCCTGAAGGGAGAGCGCGTCAACGCGATACGTTGCAGCGGACAGTTTAATTTAAATAAATTTTGCATTGTTGTTCCCAAGGATAAATTTTCTTTAGACTATTTATTATTGTAAACCGTTCCCACGTCGTCCTAAATGTGTGCTCACATTACTGGGTAAAACGACTGACTATACGTAGAGTGACAGTGATGTAATTTCTTCACTTCTATATATGATGTAGGGTAAGGAAATGTAAACATTTTGCAGCACGTACAGTTAGATCGCCAATCTGGCGCTATACACGGTATTTTTAAAAAGTTTCCACCTTTAAACTGTCTGTTACTTTGTCAAGTATTAACCGATTTTCGATTTTCAAACTTATTTAAATGATTGATTGCCGTTAAAGGAATCTGCGGCATTGTGTGGACCGCGCCGCAGTGCAGATTGTGTAGCTGAAGCTGACTAGATTACTAAATAGCGGATGTCGTGTAGCGATGAGAAGGCGCAGCTGGACCGTGCCGGGCAGCGATAGCTCTTCGCGACGACGAATGGTGCTAGCGAGTACTTCGGTTGCGCAAAATTTGTTTGTATATTCACATGCAGTAATAGCATTAGGCCTAAGGCCTGTTTACACCGCCGCGACTGAACCGAACTAGTCCCGAATATGTTTAGACCTTACAGAACTGCCAATTCACCAGTTCAGGGTACTTGTCGGTTATAATTTTGCCCGAATTAATCTGCTGGTATCGAAACTCGACCCTAATCCTAACTCTAACCCTAACCTTAACCCCACTAACGCTATAAAGTTAACCAAACCCTAAGGGAAAATTAATTAGCGAAATAGAACCCAGTTCAGTTTATTTCAGTTCAGTCGTTGCGAAGTGAGAACACCCTTAATTTTTCTCGTGGCCGACAATTAAGGGCGAGGCCAGAATATACTGTTTGGGGGCTATAGCCCCGAGTCATGGCGAGGGCGGTATGGTGGGAATCTGCGACCATGTCCCAGTGGGGTCCATGGACAAAGCCTCTGGTCACGGGGGCATGGGGCGAAGCTCCTAAATCTGAAAAGTATTTAAAACTAAGTGAGCAATATTGCGCTCTGGATTTGACTATTTGACATTTTGGTGCGTTCAGATATTTCGTTCGTTATTGCTTACTTGTTATATACTTATGCCGCTAATGCAAAAACATATTGAGTGGTAAAACGAATTTGCTGGAGTCATGTTTTGGGGCTGGATCACTTATATTTTTGGCGGAGGCTTTCTCTGGCATTTGGGGGCTTATCATCTCAAGCTGACCTTTGGTCTCGCCCCTGCCGACAATACAATTGCGCGTCTGTTCATCTGCGTTAGGGTAAAATCCCAGTAGACAGCAGTTGACACTGCAGTTTGGACATCATCACGTCGGCATACAGTGGTCACCCATCTTATGTAGAAGAAACCCATTTCTGAGCACGAAACCCACTTCTAGGGACTTTACTTCTGAATATGAAACGCAATCTCCTGAAGGAGTAACTGTGTATACAGTACGGGTATCTTGTAGCCGTTCTTCTCGTCGGTTGCGGTACGGTCATCCTGCCCGTGTTCGTACTGTGGTACGGGTATCCCAACCACAAGTTTACTTCTAAAACTAAAATCAGCCCTAACCATAACCAAAACTTATAAATACGATCTGTAATTCCGAATTCCCTGTAGCCCTGCCGTGAATTCATGATTTTAATATAGCCATAAAAATTCCGAGCCCGTATGAGTATCAGTTACAGTTGAACACTACAACTACATTGTATGTGACTTTGTTTTTTATTCTGGCAGTTAACATAAGAATGTGCTGTTTGTGTCTTTGTGATAGGCTAGAGAGGTGCTCGCTAAAAATAAATCTATCCGTGCGTTACGTTACGTTACGTTACGTTCTGTCAATAAACAACAACTCAGTCTTATTCTTTCGTTTACTGGCGTAAGTAAGTAACGCTACCATGTACCGAAGGAGAATGACTATAGTTTCGTAGCCATTACAAGGTTATTTGCGGTATATTTGGTGCACTTGCTGTGTTTTAATATTATTATCGACTGCTGTAGACGTTGACGACGTTTCGTTATATATTGAATGATTTATTAATACCGTTATAGGCATCATAGGCCTTCCTCAACGTAGCTTTGTGGTGGTTGTTGTTGTAATTATTGTTGTCACCGTTTTGATCTTGTTGTAATCAATTGATAATTCGAAAAATGCAATGTCTGAAATTGAACTAGTTCTCGATTTTAACTGTCGTCTGCATATACATAATGTTAGATTTTTACTGGCCCGCCTACACATAGTGTAGGGGGCCAGACTAGTAACGGTCTCTGGTGTTATTGTTGTCGCTGTCGTCTGTCGTCTGTAACGCTGCAGGCGGGCGGGCCGGCCAAACGCCGGGCGCGTTGGCGGTCGGGCGGCCGACACACCACGGCGAGCCAGTACGGTTACGTCCCGTTAGGGCGACACCTTGTTTTGTAAGCGAGAAAGCAGTGGGTTTTATCGACGGACGGAAGCAGGTCAACTTCTTGACATGCCAACTCGCCGAATGGTCAACTCACTAACAATGAAGTCATATGATCGCCGCATTCTCTGTGTAATGTTTCACGCGGCGTCAACTTGCCGATCAAGCATGCTCCCATAAAAATTTTTACAGGGAGGGGCAGGGGCTAGGAGACATGGTGGCGAGCGCGGCCGCGAACCTATAAGGGTGTCTGAGAGCGGAGCCCCCAGCGGAGTCCAGGGCAGAGCCCCTGGTCAGGGGGTCAGGGGTCGAAGTTTCCCTGAAGATGAAAGCTTTAAAGTATTTGTACGCCTAAAGGAAGACCCAAACCTTCGCGGTCAATGCGCTACGACCGTCTAAATATGGCAGCCGTTACCAATTGGCCCACACTATAGTCCATCCTTTTTGCTTCGCCGCATGTCTTTTTCTTGTGATGCAGCCTCCAGAGGGGGAGGGCAAGTGTCCATTGATTCATTCGTTTTTTATCACACCAATATTATGTAACAGTAAGCAAAAAGTCCCAGTGTTCTGTGCCTGCATTTGGGCTGAGAAGCTGCTGATTCGCGAGCGCCAGGAAGACGCAAACAAACCAGAGCCGGGTCGAGAAACGGAATACAAAGTGTTTGATCGTTGCATTTAATCAGTGACCTGTTACGTAGAAGATGACAGAACAGCGTTTTATTGAACGAGAACCGCCGGTTACGTTGAGTCGTCGACGGATACATGCACCAACGAGCTTCCTGGTGATTTTCTCCGTTGCAACCTACATCTTGCACGCTGTAAGTAAAACCTTAGTAACTGGCGTGTCGAGGGGCAGATGCTTACTCCAGTTTGCATTCACCGACAAGTTAGGCCTACAACGACAGATGATTGACGTCGGAACGAATTTATTCGGCGTAACCTTAAATCGATTTAATAAGTCTAGTTTGAATAATTACAAAAGTGAACGCTTTCGTTTCTCTTGTGTTTAAAAGGTCAGACATTAGTGTGGATTTTTCTGCCTTTCAGCACCTGTCTTATCGCATATAGGCCCACTGTTGTTTTTGTTCTGTTGCTCAGTGTGGCTAATAAATGATGATGATGATGAGAAGATCGGAAAACAGAAGTTTCGTTATATAACTCACATTAGCCAATCTATAATAACACTGAAAAAATTTCTGAAAGCAGATTCATAAATCATAAAAGAAGGTATAGCTCAGATGGCTGATACAATATCGAGAGTGTCGTATTTAGAATTTCAGAAAGTGGACACCCCCGTCTAAAATTCATAGGCAGTTTACGCGTTTTTGTTCATTGCACATCGATTTTAAATATGAACGTGGTCTGTGTGTCGTGTGTCTGTCTGTCTGTGTGTAGGTCACACGGATGTGCTGTGCAAAAACGACTGAAGCGATCGAGATGCCGTTTGCGGGGTTGAGTCTTATTGGTCCGTCCAAGGAACCATGTATTAGACTGGGATCGAGATCGGACGAATCCGTTTGCAGCCACAAGGGGTAATAAGTGCGATATTACTGTGGACAGTAATTTTGTTTCATGTCAATGTCAGTGTCAATATCAATATGAATAGTAGATTTATAAAGCGCATAATCACGAAGTCTCTATAATGCGCTTCAAGTCGATTGAAATGCGCGTGTCAGATGTGGCGTATAGTGTTGTGTCATTGACTGAAGCTCCTAGCTTGTAATTTAGTAAACGTGTACACACTGTACACGCAACTTGTGACCATTTACTAAAGGTTTATACGCAATAGCAATAAGGCGGCCTGTAACAAAACGCAGATGGTACTCAGTAACGATACCTGCATTACAGTAAGTAACGGCCAGCAGCCGCCTGTGATGTCAGCTCGAGAGTCTTTAATGAAGTTCACGAGGACGACGAGGACGACGATGATTAAAACACCCAAATTCATTTTGTCATCCATTTAATTGCGAAATACGCGAAAAATGTCAAATACAAACGCGAAGAGTAATAATTAATGCATTGCATCGATTGGTCGTGGCACGTTCAGTGTTAGCAGCAGTCGAAAGTCTTCTATACGATGACAAAAGCAAATACTGTCATATTTATTGCTACCTAACTGCATGTTCGCTGGAACTTCAGAAAAAAGTGCTACAATGAAGCTACACATTGCAAAGTGTGAGTTTGAATGACATCGTATTCACACGCAAGACAACGAACCGCTTTCGTTTGACGTCTCTCATTGAACACCGGTACTTAATTGTTTGTTCAGTAAGTCTTAATTAAGGCGAACGCGATTACGCACAACATACTTTTATGGCAGGGTAACACGCGATGAAAACAAAACGTTGCTATTTTTCATATCAGAGTGCACGTTGTCCTAAATGTAGCTTTATAAATATCTAAAAGGACGTTAAAAATAATAAACAACAAGAAGCAGCCGGCACTCACAAGAGTGCAAAAACCAACGCCGGCACTGTTTTTTGTGCCACGTGACCTTAACCCCAAAAATAAATGGATTTCCAAGACTCGTGGCGGAATATTTTTATGTCAAGTTTGGTCAACCTAGCTGCGGCGATTTTGGGAATATCATGTGAAAAAACAGACAGACAGATGGACAAAAACCGCTGAAAACCCTACCACCGCAACTACGGTCGGCGTGGGCAATGAAGTTTGTTGTATTGCTATTTGGTCGACAGCAGAAATATTTTGCCGTCTTTAGTTTATTTTTAACTTGTGTAATACGTGGTTACGGATACCTGCCCTTTAAAGATTTTAATGAATTTGAGATGATTACTTTTCTCCCTTAGATTGTAAAACGGTTACAAAAAATAGCTAAATAATAAAATAAATAGAATAATAAATAATAAGTAGTTATAATTTAATGCTACAGTAAATGCATGAACGCGGCACTTGGTTGGCTATTTTTACATTATAGTAAGTAAGTAAAGTAAACAGTGTATAGCAGTTAGCACAGTTAAGCAACTAGCCTCACCGCTACGGTAAACAAACATGCCATATGTGATCACACAGTGCTATCTGCCACCCGGCAGAGGTGAGATTCCCGCCTTTACCCCCAGCCGAAGCAGGTACTCGATTT
>Ga0066187_1000628_pt1 | contig 11513 bp, 12 predicted proteins | sample WorMetexBAHAMAS1_FD_58706 | JGI IMG/M metagenome (GOLD analysis project Ga0066187, IMG submission 58706) | Marine gutless worms symbiont microbial communities from Max Planck institute for Marine Microbiology, Germany - Inanidrilus exumae... | ecosystem: Host-associated > Annelida > Digestive...
AAGCACCTCAAAGGATGCACCTCCTACCAAATTCCCAGCAAGTTTAGGACTTCACCGGTCGGCAGCAAACCCGATATCGCTTGACGTCTCAAATGAATGCTAAGGAGACCACCATGGCCGGATACCTGATTGTGCAGATCGATGTCGAAGACGCGGATACCTACGAGGAATACAAGGTTCAGGTTCCGCCGATCATCGAAAAGTTCGGCGGTGAATACTTGGTTCGCGGTGGTGCCATGGAGGTGGTCGAGGGCGAGTGGACCTGGCCGCGCCTGGTGGTGGTGAGATTCCCCAGTGTCGACCAAGCCAAGGCCTTTCATTCGTCGGTCGATTACGAAGGAGTGAAAGCACTGCGGCAGTCGGCCTCGAAAGGCAACGCTGTTATCGTCGAAGGCATTTAGGGCTTTTATACGCCGCGATGACTTACGACGGTAAGATCTTCATCATCGGCTTCAACAAGTGCGGGACGAAAGCTTTCCACGAGTTCTTCGCCGGCAACGGACTGACGTCCGTGCACTGGGACCGCAATCTCCTGGCCCAGAGTATTTGGGAGCAGTTCAAAGCCGGGAAAGACCCGGTCGGGTATTATCCAGGCGTGCAGGTGTTTTCCGACATCGAGTGCGTCACCAGATTGGAGCTGCCGCCGATCGAGATCTACCTGCATTTTCGCAAACTCTTCGATTGGTATCCGGACGCCACGTTCATCCTGAATACGCGGTCGGTCGATCGGTGGGTGATCAGCCGGATCTACCACATGGACGGCCGCTATCTCGACTGCTGGAAACACCACTACGGCACGCGCGACGTTTCGGAGGTTATCGGTAAGTGGCGGCAGTCATGGGCCGATCATCATGCGGGCGTAAGGGATTTCTTTTCGGATAAACCGGACTCGTGGCTGGAGTTCGATCTCGAAAAGGACGACCCGACCAAGCTTTGCAAGCATTTCGAAGGCAGGCTCAGTCTGGATGTTTCTCACTTCAGTATCGTCGGTGAAGGCAGAAAGGCGCCGACATGGACCGGAACGGATATTGGCGAAGCCGAAGCCGCCCAGCGTGCCGTGCTGGAAATCGACCCCGACTTTGCCGGTGCGCACGGGCTGCTGAGCCTGATCGCCGAACACCGGGGCGAGCACTCCAAGGCCCTTCACCATGCCGAGAAGGCTTATCGGCTGATGCCGGACATCGCGGAATTCGAAGAAAACCTTAAAAGGCTTCGACAACAGGAATAGACAGAAACGGCCAGGTCCCAACGGCTGCTGTGGGCTCAACCGAGCGCCGAATCGTCATCCAGTTCCTCGCCGCGTTCGCGTTCGAACATTTTGAGGAGATCGGGCACGGTCATGCCGCGGCGTTCGTCGCCGGCGACGTCGAAGACGATCTCGCCCTGGTGCAGCATGATCGTGCGGTCGCCGACCTCGAGGGCCTGCGCCATGGAGTGGGTGACCATCATGGTCGTCAGGCCCTGATCGGTGACAATGTCGCGGGTCAACTGCAGGACGAAGGCGGCGGTCTTCGGGTCAAGGGCGGCCGTGTGTTCGTCCAAGAGCAGAATCTTCATCGGCTTCAGGGTTGCCATCAGGAGACTCACCGCCTGGCGCTGGCCGCCGGAAAGCAGTTCCATCTTATCGCCGAGCCGGGTTTCCAGCCCCAGGCCGAGCCGTTCCAGTTTGTGGCGGAAATCGTCCCGCGTGTCGTGAGTGATGGCGCGCGACAGGTTGCGGCCCTTGCCGCGACTCGCTGCCAGGCTCATGTTCTCTTCGATGGTCAGGTTGGCGCAGGATCCGGCCATGGGGTCCTGGAAGACGCGGGCCACGAAGGCGGCGCGCTTTGGCGTCGGCCAGTGAGTGAAATCGACGTCGTCGATCAGGACGCGGCCCGAATCCGGGCTCGCCTCACCGGAGAGTGCGTTCAACAGGGTCGATTTTCCGGCGCCGTTGGAACCGATGACAGTGACGAACTGTCCGGCCGGGATTTCCAACGACAGGCCGCGCAGTGCCGGTGTCTCCATGGCGGTGCCCGGATTGAAGGTGATGTGCAGGTCCTCGACGCGGATCATTTTTTGTTGTTACCGGCAATTGCTGCCTTGAACGGATTGCGCACGCCGGGCGCGACCAGGGCGAGGACGACAAGAACGGCGGTAATGAGGTTGAGGTCCTGAGCCTTGAGGCCGATGAAATCGGCATTCAGGGCGAGCGCCACCGCGAACCGGTAGAGGATCGAGCCGACGACGCAGCCGAGCGTAGCCCAGAACACCGTCCTCGGCGGCACGATCGCTTCGCCGCCGATGACGGCGGCCAGTCCGACGACGATGACGCCGACCCCTAACGTAACGTCGGCGGCCCCCTGGCTTTGCGCGAACAGCGCACCGGCGACGGCGACAAAGGCGTTGGAGAGTGCCATACCACCCATGATCATGAGGCCGGTGTTGATGCCCTGGGCCTGGGCCATGCGGGGATTGGCGCCGGTGGCCCGCATGGCGAGGCCGATCTCCGAATTGAGGAAACGGTCTAGCAAAAGCTTGGCGATGATGACGACGACGAATAGCGACGCCGGCAGCGCCACATATCCGGGGATGGGCAGGGAATCAAGCGGCGTAAACACGGTCGTCTCGCCCAAGAGGGCCACGTTGGGACGGCCCATAACCCGCAGGTTTACGGAATAGAGCGCGATCATCACCAGAATGCTGGCCAGCAGGTGCAAAATACGCAGGCGCACGTTGAGCCAGGCCGTGACCGTGCCGGCCATGGCGCCGGCGACAGCGGCGAAGACCGTCGCCAGATAGGGATTTGTGCCACCGACGATAAACACCGCAGAGACGGCAGCCCCCAGGGGAAAACTGCCGTCGACCGTCAGGTCCGGGAACTGCAGGACCCGGAACGACAGGAAAATCCCCATGGCGACGAGCCCGAAGATCAGGCCTGTCTCCAGCGCACCGAGAATGGCGATCAGGCTCATTGTTGCCCAGCCGGTTTTCTATTGGTGCCCGGTCGCTTCCTTACTTGATGACTTTCAGGGCGCGCTTGACCAGGCCGTCGCCGAGCTTGACGCCCATTTTTTCAGCGGAGCCCGGGTTGACGTGGAGTTCCAGCCGTTCGACCAGCTTGACGGAAAGATCGCCCGGGTTGGCGCCCTTGAGAACCTTGACCACCATCTCGCCGGTCTCGACGCCGACGTCGTAGTAGTTGAAGCTGAGCGCCGCGATACCGCCGCGGGCGACCGAATCCGTATCGCCGGGGATGACCGGGATCTGTGCGTCGACACCGACCTTGATGACGGCTTCGAAGGCGGAAACGACGGTGTTGTCTGTCGGGATATAGATGGCATCGACCTTGCCGACCAGCGAGCGCGCGGCGCCCAACACTTCACCGGACTTGGTAGCCGCTGCCATAACGACGGCCATGCCTTCTTTCGGCGCCGCCTGCTCGATCGCCTTGACCAGAGTCACCGAATTGGCCTCGCCCGGATTGGAGATGACGCCGAGGCGCGTGGCGTTCGGGACCACTTCCTTGACCAGTTTCATATGGGCCGGGATCGGCGACATGTCGGAGATGCCGGTCACATTGGCGCCCGGTTTTTCCCAATTTGAGACAAGCTTGGCGCCGATCGGATCGGTGACGGCAGTGAAGACGACGGGCGTCGACTTGTTGGCGGCGACGACGGTCTGCGCCGATGGCGTCGCGATGGCGACGATGACGTCCGGCTTTTCGCCGGCGAATTTCTTGGCGATCTGGGCCGCCGTGGTGCCGTTGCCCTGGGCGTTCTCGTAGGTCCACTTGAGGTTCTTGCCGACTTCGTAGCCGGCCTTGGCCAGAGTGTCGCGCACACCCTTGCGGGTCGCGTCCAGCGCCGGATGTTCGACGATCTGGGTGATCGCCACGTGTTTGTCCGCCGCGTCGGCGGTCTGGGCAAGAGCCAGAACGGCGAGGGCGGCGGCGAAAATTCGTGTGAACTGCATGGTCTCTACTCCCTGTCGGCCAGCCGTCGGCGCGGCTGTCGTTTATGCAAGAGGTTTCGCTAAATCGCGAGCGCCGCCATCCTATCAAAAAAGGCCCGGAAGGACAGTCCGGACCTTTTCCCCAGGAATTTTCTCAGGAACTCAGTTGGTGGCGGCGCTGCCGTTGGGGAAGAACGCCTGCAGACCTTCGATACGGTATTGACCGATGGCGTTCTGACCATCCTCTGACAGCACCCAGTTGACGAATTCTTGGCCGGCCTCGGCTTTGACATGCGGATGTTTCTTCGGATTGACCAGGATGATGCCGTACTGGTTGAACAGGCGTTCGTCGCCCTCGACGAGGATCTTGAGCTCGCCTTTGTTCTTGAATTTCAACCATGTGGCGCGATCGGTCAGCGCGTAGGCGTTCATCGCGCTCGCCGTATTCAAGGTTGCCCCCATGCCGGAACCGGTTTCCCGGTACCAAGACCCGCTGGCCGCTTTCGGATCGGCGGCGGCTGCTTTCCATAGGCCCAGTTCCTTCCTATGGGTGCCGCTGTCGTCGCCCCGTGAAGCGAAGGCGGTCTTCTGTCCGGCAATGGCGGCCAAGGCCTTGGCGACGTCCTTCGACCCGCCGACGTCGGCCGGATCGGCTTTCGGCCCGACGATGACGAAGTCGTTGTACATGACGTCGAACCGTTCGACACCGAAACCATCGGCGACAAATTGGTTCTCAGATGCCGTATGGTGGACGAACAGTACATCCGCGTCCCCGTTGGCGGCCATCCTTATGGCTTGGCCGGTGCCGACCGCAACGACCCGAACCTCGATACCGGTTTTTTCCGTGAACATCGGCAGGATATGATCGTAGAGGCCGGAATTCCGCGTTGACGTGGTCGAGGCGACGGTGATGTATTCGCCGGCCGCAGAGATGCCGGCATGCGCAAAGACGATCAAAGCGGTCAGTGCGGCAAGGCCGCGGAAACGTTCAAACATGGAACAACCCCTCAGCTTGGATATAGTTGTTATTGAACCGACCGGCGATCGTTATGCTTTAATTGTCATATCGGATCAATAATAAAACGGGTCCAAGGCGCTAGACCAATGTGGGGACAGTGCCGTTTCATTGAAAGGGTTTCCATGAACGACCGGGCGGACCGCGGTAAACGGCAGATGTCCGCGGCCAATCGCGGTGCCCAGGTGCGGATCAAGGTGCGGGTCGGCGAGGACGCGGTTGGTCCGGGCAAGATCCGTTTGCTGGAACTGGTCGACAGCGAGGGCGGAATCTCCGCCGCCGGGCGGCAAATGGGGCTCTCCTATCGCCGTGCCTGGCACTTGATCAACACGTTGAATACGGCCCTCGGCGAGCCGGTCATCGAAACCTCGGTCGGCGGTGAGGGCGGCGGAGGGGCGCAACTGACCGATACGGGCCGGGCCCTTGTCGAGCGTTACCGGGAGGCCTTTGCCGCTGCCGAGGCCGCCATGAAGCCGTTTACCGAATGGTTGGATGATCCCGGCGGCGAATGACCTGGGTCTACGGCAGCGGAGTTCACCTCCGTTCGACCACCTGTTGACCATCTTCGAGCAGGCGCCCCGGGTGCAGAACGACACGCTCGCCGGCCTCCAGTCCGCCGGCGATTTCCGCCCACTGGTCGTTGCGCCGCCCGATTTCGATCCTGCGCAAACGGGCGACACCGTCTTCGACCCGGAAGACGGCCCATTGGGAGCCATCACGGAACAGGGCTTCGACGGGAATCAAAGGGATGGCGCCGTCGGAGGCCCAGACCTCGATGCCGACGATGACACGGTAGCCGTGGCCGAGACCGCTATCCGCCAAGGCGTTGCCGGCCAGATCGACCAGGATATCAACCCGCTGTTCGTCGACGCCGAGCGATGACGTCTTGGTGTAACCGGCTGGCTCGACGCGGCGCACGCTAGCCGGCAGTATCTTTTCGCCGCCCCACCCTCGGATCTCCGCCCTCGCTCCCGGCCGCACATTGACCGCGTCGGTCGACAGCAGGTCGACGACCACTTCGAGGCGCGCCGGATCGCCAATATCGAGCAGTGGCGTGCCGGAGGGTACAACTTTGCTGCTTTTCTGGCGGATGGCGAGCACGGTGCCGCTGATCGGAGACGTGATATCGACGCAACAGGCGGCTCCCTCGGCCGGGCGCCCGCTACCCGGGACGATGAGGCCGGCGCGCGCCGCCTCCAGGTCCATACGCCTGGCATTGTGCGCGGCCCGGGCGCTCTCGAAGGAGGCCTTGGCGTCCTGCCAGTCGCGGTCGGCCTTCTCGAAACGGGCCGAGGAGACGAAACCGTCATCGAACAGTTTTTTCATGCGTGCTTTTTCGGCCCGCGCGTAGGCCAATTGCGCCCGGGCCTGTTCGACATGGGCGCCGGCTTCGCTGATCGCGGCTTCAGCGACCTTGACCCGGGCCTCCGCCTCGGCCGCCGCCCGGCGGTCGAGGAACGACGGAGCGGTTGGGCGGATGACGGCGATGACCGTCTCGCCTGCACTGACCGGGTCACCGACTTCGAGTCCGATGCGTTCCAGACGCCCGGCGACCGGCGCCGACACCGTATAGAGATCGCGGACCCGGGTTTCGCCTTCATCCTCGACCAAAATGCGGAGTGGCCGTTCTTCGATGGCGGTCATGTCGACGGGCATCGGCCGTGGCATGAAGGCCCAGGCGAGCATTCCGGCGAGCAGGGCGAGACCGAGGCCGTAGAGCACAAATTTCTTCAAACCGACAGACATCGCCTTACTCCCGGGTTTTGAGGACCGCCACCATGTCGAGCTTGTCGACGCGGCGCCGGACGATCCAGGCCGACAAAAGAGCACCGCCGAGCAGGACCAGCATACCGAGCCCATAGGTGGCGGGCTGGATAACAAGGGGAATGGTCAGGAGCTCGTTTTCGTAACCGGCTGTCACCGTCAGCCAGCCGAGACCAAGGCCCAACAGACATCCCAAGGGCATCGCGGCCAAAGTAACGACCGCCAATTCGCCCAGCAGGACGACCGACACCTCTGCCCTGGTGAATCCGAGCACCCGCATGCTGGCCAACTCGCGGCCGCGTTCGGAAAGCGTGATACGGGCCGTGTTGTAGACGACACCAACGGCGATAAGCGCCGCAAAGAACGCCGAGGACAGGGTCATAATCAGAAAGTTTTCGGTAATCGTGTCGTCGATCGCCTGCAGCATGGTCTCTCGCAGCGTCACGCCCTGGACCGCCGGCATCGCCTTCAACCGGTCATAAAGTTCGTGACGCGCGGTATCGTCGACGGCCAACCGGACGCCGGATATGACATGACCGTCGCCGGTGAGCCTGTTGAGCCGTTCGAGATCCATATAGGCCCCCATGCCGATATAAGAAGCGCCGATGGCGGCGACCGGAACCTCAACGGTGCGGCGGTTGCCTTCCCGGAAATCGACGACTATAACGTCGCCGGGTCCGGCCTGAAGGCGTTCCGCCAGGGATGCGGTGAGCACGACGCCGCGTGACGGCATATCGACGATGTTCTCGTCCTCGTCGGCGATACGGCCCAGTTGCGAGCCCTGCGGCAGGCCGGTCACGGGAATGCGTTTCTCGCGGTGTTGGAAGCGAAGTTCGGCCGTTACATGGCGCACCGGTTCGGCGGCCAGCACTCCGGGCAGGGCGAGGAAATCGTAGAAGGCGCGGCGCTCCATCTGTTCCGTAAATGAGACGAAGGCGTGCTGGCGTTCCAGCCGGTTGAACTGAACGTCGATCATCCGGTCCAGCGAATCCATCATGAAGGTGGAGCCGATGTTGAGGCCGACGGCCAAGGAAAGGCCGAACCAGGTCAGCAAAACCCGGGCCGGTCGTCGCGCCATGTGGCGAAGCACCATGCCGGCGCCCGTCGTCGTCATGCGGGCAATGCCGAGCCGGTCGATCAAGGTCTTCGAATAGGCTTCCGGGGCTGGTGGCGCCATGGCGGCGGCCGGTCGCAGAGCCACGGCCTTTCTGACGCCGCCAATCAGCCCCAAGCCACCGATAGCCAGGGCGATCAGCGATGCGGTCGCGTAAACCTGCGGCTCCAGATGCAGGATCAGGATCGGGAACCGGAAGAATTGGCCGTAAAGCTCGGTCAATCCGCGGGCGAACCAGGTGCCCATGAGGTTTCCCGCGATCAGGCCCAACAGGACCACCGACAGGATTAGTTTTGCGTAATGCCAACCGATGGCGCCATTGGAATAGCCGAAGGCCTTCAAGAGCCCGATCTGTTCCCGTTCGAGTTCGAGTAGACGTTGGATCACGACGTGCATCAGGAATACAGCGACGCCTAAGAATACCGCCGGCAACACCGTCGCCATGCCCTTTAGCCCATCGATCTCGGCGACCAGATAGACGTCGGATTGTTGTTCGTCGCGGCCATGGGTGCCAGCACCGCCGTAGGGTTCGAGCAAGGTATCGAGGCGTTGTTTCAGAGATTCCGCATCGGCGTCACGTGTCAGGGTGACAACGACTGAATTGAACGCGCCTTCCATGTCCAAGGCGGCTGCCAGGGCGTCGCGCCGGAGCCACAACACGCCGTAGCGGCGATCGTCGGGGGCAAGAGCGCCCGGCGCGATGGAGTAGAGGAACTCGGGCGCCATGGCGACACCGGTAATCTTAAGAACCCGCCGGTGGCCGTGAATGGTTACCTTTAGGTCGTCGCCCGGCCGGAAGCCGTTGGCATCTGCCAATGTCTGCAGGATCAGGGCCTCGTCCGTGTGACCGGGTGCGGGGTAACGGCCCTGGACGATCAGCAGGTTGTTGATGGCCGGATCGCCGTGATCGGGCAGCGACACCACCTGAGCACTGGCCGGCTCCGGAACCCCGGGAATGTCAAGGACCGCTGTCGTTGTCAGGCGAGTCTCGGCGGCGGCGACACCGGGCAGGGCTGCGATCTCCGATTTCAAACGGTCGGGAGCGCGTTTGGCGGTGGCGAATAAGTCGGCGAAGCGGTAGCGGTCATAATAGGCGCCGCGCATCTCCTCCAGGGAATTCAAAGTGCCGGCGCTCATCACGTACATGGCGATGCCGGCCGCGACGACGGCGGCGATCGCCAGGACCTGACCGCGGATGTGCCAGAGATCGCGGAGGAGTTTGTGGTCGAGGGCTGAGAGATTCCAGGTCAAGGCGCTCACCATTCGATGTCCTGCGGCGCCAGGCGTGTCGTGTTATCGACGACTTCGCGCACTTGCCCATCGGTGAAATGAATGACCCGGTGGCCGAGATCGGCGATGGTCGCGTTATGGGTAATCATGACGATGGTGGTGCCGAGTTCTCGGTTGACCTGGTCCAGTGCCGCCAACACGTCGACACCCGTGGTGCTATCCAGCGCGCCCGTCGGTTCGTCGCAGAGCATGGCGATCGGTTTCTTGGCGACGGCGCGGGCGATGGCAACGCGCTGTTGTTCACCGCCGGACAGTTGCGAGGGAAAATGGTCGGCGCGCTGCGAAAGTCCGACCAGGTCGAGGGCCGCATCCGGGCTCATCGGATCCGGCGCGATGTCGGTGACCAGTGCCACGTTCTCGCGCGCCGTCAGACTGGCCACCAGATTGTAGAACTGGAAGACGAACCCGATGGCGTCGCGCCGGTAGCGGGTCAGCGCGGCTTCGCCCAAGGCCGTGATCTCCTGATCCTGGAACCAAGCTTGCCCAGCGGTCGGGCTGTCGAGGCCGCCAATGATGTTAAGGAACGTCGACTTGCCGCTACCCGATGCACCGAGCATCACCGAGACGGTGCCCTGGGGGATATCCAGATCAACACCACGCAAGGCCCGAACCTCCGACTCGCCGGTCCGGTAGGTTTTGGTTAGGCCTTTGGTAACAAAGGAGTTTTCCATAATTCAAAGATGGCCGGATTGTCGGCGCCAGGGCAATGCTGGACAAGTCCGCCGAGTTAGTTTATTATGACTGACTAGTCAGTCACTGTCAAATCATATCGAACACCCGCGGACATGGCGCCCAAGATCGTCGACAAGGCCGAGAAGGAATACAGCCTGGTGCGCGCCGCCACCGAGGTCTTCCGCCGCCAGGGCTACGCGGCGGCGACCATGGACGCCATCGCCGCCGAAGCCGGTGTCGCCAAGGGTACGCTCTATCTCTATTTCGACAACAAGGAAGACCTGTTCTTCGCCGTCTTCGACGTCTTTTTCGAATCCATCCTTGAGAGGGCCGAAAGCGCCATGGCCGATGACATGGATGCCGAGGCCCGGCTCCGCGCCCTCTATGCGGTCTGGGCCGCGGTCCTGGAGAACCACAGCGATTACGCCAGCCTGATGCTGGAATTCTGGGCCGCCGGCGCCACCGGCGGAAGCGCCGACCATCTCAGCCAGGTCTTCCGCGCCGTCTATCGCGAGCACCGGGAATTCGTCGCCGACATCGTTCGCCTGGGTCAGGAGCAGAGGCAATTCGATCCGGATTTGGATGCCGAGGCGCTGGCCGCCGTCACCATCGGCGGCATTGACGGCCTGTGGCTGCAGGTTTGGTTCGACCCTGATCTTGATGCCGTTGCCATCCTCAACAGTCATCTGGAGGCGACCCTGCGAGGCTGGCGGTCGTGCCCGTAAAAGCGTCGAGACGTGGGAATGGCAATACTCTCGCTTCGCGCCCTTGCAGCAACAAAGCGGTACACAATCCAGCGGCTAAACGGTCACCATCCTTGTCGTGGTCGGGAGACGATGACGTCCCTGAGGGTGCAGTGGATTTGCGGGACCTTCTTTTCCAGGAACGGCAATATCAACAACAGCACCCAGACGATGACCGCCGCAATGGACGCTTCGATCATCTCGCTTTCCTCCGATGTTCCGGCGGGACTCGAATGCCCCGCGCCGGGGTAGCGATAGGCATACGTTATTAGGCGTCCATTCACTGAGTCAACCAACCTGCTTGAACGGCGTTTGAACAAGCGTCAACCTGTGGGAACGAAATCGGAATCAGGTTCGCGGATCGGCCGGTGTGTTGTTTAATCGAGAGACATGAATCAAATCGTTTATGAGCGCGGTTTCGTAGGATTTGCAGTCGCGAAAGATCTTTTTCTCCAAAAACCGCTTTCGCCCAGAATGGAGTCGACTGCCTAGAAACCAAAACACGGCGATAAAAGCGGCCGCAAAAAGCCGACCGGAACCCATCTCAGATCCGTCCACAGCCTCGAACGCATCGTCGAACACAATAAGTACCGCGAACAGCCCGATTGCTGTCGCTGGGAAAAGAAAAAACCGCACCGTCATTTCCATCGAATAGTATTTGGGCGCGAAGGAATAAAAGGCTTGGGAATTGATCGATTCGACGTTCAACTTGACCGACATCTTGTTGTCTTGTCGCAAGGCGACGAATTCGTCAAACGGAATTTCTGGACTAAACTCGTCTTGAGAAGAGCCGGTTTCGAACCGCAATGGTTGTTGGCAATGGGGGCAGTTTACGAGCGTGGCGTAGGTCTCTCTGCCGCAATTCAGACAGGTAACGATCTCAGGCATCTTCAGGACTGGGTCGAATTGGTTAAGGCGTCGCCGCGGTGAAGTCCTAAACTTGCTGGGAATTTGGTAGGAGGTGCATCCTTTGAGGTGCTTG
>Ga0066187_1000629_pt1 | contig 11506 bp, 13 predicted proteins | sample WorMetexBAHAMAS1_FD_58706 | JGI IMG/M metagenome (GOLD analysis project Ga0066187, IMG submission 58706) | Marine gutless worms symbiont microbial communities from Max Planck institute for Marine Microbiology, Germany - Inanidrilus exumae... | ecosystem: Host-associated > Annelida > Digestive...
GTGCAGTATCGTATCGTATCCATCGTTTTCCCCCACGGCCATATCGTGCCATCACTACTCCTGAGTGCATCAATGTCCACATATTAAACACTTAACAATAACATCTTATAACAACTAAATATCACTATTACCACCATTGCATATCTTGTTATGCAGAGGCTACTACATATTAATCATTCATCAAACAACTACAAAACAAATCTTCACAAACAATCAATTTTTTCATGCCACAGACATATTCAGTTATACAAGGTGTTTCTAATATGATTGTGATCTGCAGTTACAATATTGTTATAACATTAGGCTGATTAAAATCAAAATTCTCAAATTTTCACAATGCTTGTCACGGAAATTTAAGAGAACAATCACAATACAGTAGAAATAATCATTAATAAAAGGTAACACCTTCAAATGAATCCCGATATGCCACAATGCTACAGTGATTCAGCTGAGCCAATACTAAGACCTACAAACAATGCAAACAACTTGCAGTGTTACTACTGGTCTTCTGTGGCAAATGAACAATTAAATACGAAACAGGCTCAACCATAACAGATGACCAATTAACCATGCATGCTCTGTGTCAAAAACAATGTTACGTTTTATTCTAGGCTATGTAATAGTTGATACCGATATTTTGTGGAATTGTCTATGAGTCACTGGCAAAATTACCATTCGATAAATTACACGACATCCTATTAGCATTCCAAATAACTGCCATATCTTTATCATTTGGAGATATAGAAAGAAATTGACCCAAAATCACAAATTTGTCATACCCAACCTCCACCCCATAAACATTTTCCAAAGGAATTTTGCCAAAATGTTTGGTTGAAAAAACTAGAATGGTGAGGCTGCCAAGTAAACTTTGATACCGGTATGTTTAGCAACTTTGACTAAGTTCAGGTAAGTGCTGGAGAGACCAAAAGACAGAACTGAGGTGGTGGTTCACGCCCACCATAGTGGTGGGCTGCTATAGCAATGGGCTTAACCATAACATTAGTCTACTAACCAGAACTTTAACCCTACTAACCCTAACTGTAACAATAATACTAACCCTATTAATCCCAAACTAATGTAATGCTACTAACCATAAAAATAAAGTTAATAATACTAACTCTAACTGTAACTCTAACCCCAAACCTAATAACCCTAAGCCCCAACTGTCACTATAGTAGGCCATCACCGTAGCAGACCATCACCATAATAGCATAATCACACTAATGCCATATGCCATTTTGCCATACTGCTGCACAATAGTCACATATAGAAATGCAGTAGACAGCAGAATAAAGAGACATTCTAATGAAAAATACAATCAAAATAAAAATTAAATGATTCATATAAGTGACTTGCATAACATGTGATGAAAATATCGATCACATTTTTCCTTATGCCAGTACTACCCCGCACACTAATAATAAAACATGAATATTAATTCTATCATTATCAGCCACTTAATCTGCATTGATTGCTACTTACTTCTTTCCTTGCATCACTTTGTTCTTTATTAGACATCTACAAATAATTGTTATACAACAGCAGTCATTTATTTTCATCAGTCATTTTAGTATGGTATACACACGGCATAATTCTTGCAGTTAGCTGACGGACAGGTGCCGTCAAACCTTCGATGATTATGACGTAAATATTAAATTTATATTTTTTTACTTCTACCGTTCAATTACTCATTTTAAAACTGCATAAACATTTACGTTATGCCATATTAACAAAAACTCAAAACCTGTCATGAATGTTAAGTTGGTAAGTGAAACAGCACAAAATTTAATGTGTTCATAATAAACAAGGCAGACAACCAAGCCAAAACCTTCAACCATGCCATAAAAATAACAGATTTAAGACTAACATATGAGTCAGTGCAGTGTTACAGCCCATATGTATCCATATGTAGGCCATATGCCCAAAAATTTCTGGTATACCAGTATTGTAAAGTAGGTAAACATAACATAACATGTTTTTTTAATTTCAAAGTTGACAGAATGCAACTGAATATATAAAATAAGGAAAAAAATCTGAACAACTAAATTGTGATGAAGAAATAATAAACATTGAGTATAACATTTTACTACAGAGGAAAAAGGTGTGGGTATAAAGGTGTCATGTATTCCTATGCAGCATAGACATGGTGCTTGACTGGCTTCCAAAGGACATGAGCTGCCCTGTAGGTGAATATACTGATGTATGGCCAATGAAATGTCAGAGCTATGGTTACCTTCCAACTGCAAAGCATCACAACCCTTTCACTTGTTCAAATTACAGTGTGAGACACATGTGTAAACTACTTGCCCATGATCATTATGTATCAGCCAGTTATATATTTGTTAACGGCAATTGAAACTGTTAGTAAAATTATTAATTTTAGTTCACTTTTATTAATTTTAGTTATTTTTTGCCACAGCATATTGTGATGCAGCACATCATGTGGGCTCGTCGGCAACAGCTGAGCTACTTGTAAATTTCGCAGCCTCCAATAATATCTCTGAAATGGCTAAAGCTAGGGTGTCAAATTTTGTACACAGATAGACTATATCATATCCTAGTTTAAGGATGACAAACCACCCCTCAAAGAGGAGTGGTCAAGGTGACATAACCCGGTTTTTTTAAAATTTTGCACCAATCATATCTTTTGGAAATAATGAGCTAAGCACTTCAAATTTCGTTTGCTGATTGATACACAGGAGTACTAGCATATAATAAGGAACAATCGTGCTACCTAATTTTTATATATCTTCTAAACAATTATAACTAACCCATCCGGCCTATGAACTTCGGTGACACCGCACCAATTTATCATTTAGGGAGTCAGACAGATTGCCACGCCCTCCCCGCTGCCTCAGAAGCCAATACTCGACACGCGAGGAAGATGAGGACTGCTGCGAAGAAGGCTGAAGCAGAAAGGCAAACGATCGAGACTCGGGACCCGGGCGGTGGTACGAGAGAGTCGGACGGTCGGGTCCTAAGCTATGGCACGGACGTAGAGGTTTCTCCGTGGCAATTGACTAACTGTCGCGTAGAATGTAGCCGTCGAAGAACTACGATTCGCGCGCGTAATGTGAACTGTAACTATCGTTGTGCTGAGTTATAACTGTGTGTACGAGTACGATGCGTGCCGTCTAATAAAGTTCTATCTGACGAATCGAATTGCTTCATTTGAGTTATTGTTAATTCCCCGCACATGTGTGGCCAGAGCCGGTCACAAGTGCATATAGTTCATCGACGTAACATATGTTACCTTCATCATATTAATTTCTTTCATGACCATCTGCATGCCTTTATCTTTCTCCTTCACCAGAAAGGCACTGCCAAATGAACCTTCCCCTATCTTACGAATCTTCACGTACTTATCCATTTGTCAGTACTTCACCGACGCGACAGACACCATAGTCGCATGGCATGCAGGCAATTAAACCACAGACCAGACGCTAAGCCTTAACAATTAGTAATTACAGACAAATAACTGCATTTTAAAACAATCTGTACGATATAACCAACTGTTTATAAAAAAAATACATCAATCGTTAGCCGTTACTACACACGCCATAACGTCAGTTACATAAGGTGGTACTCTATCTTTTTTCCTAATAAAGCAAAACAAAAGTGTATACCGCGGCAAATCATTGTCTCAGCTACCGGTCAACAGCGGAAAGACATGTGGACTTGAAGAATTTTTTCAGGAACCTTGTGACGGAATTGTTTCTGTTCAGTTTTAGAGTATTAGAGTCTTTTAGAGTTTTAGAGTTGTTCCGTTACGTTCGCTTAATAATCCATGTAAACATAGTATATATAGTCTATGATATGTATTTTTAGTTTTTACAGCCTATTATATATTCTATGCGTCTATGCTTGGGTGTGGCTAAACGTTATGAACCCGACGTAAAACTCCGCTAATTTTGCGAATCCGCCATGTTGGGTATAATTAAAAGAAATCTTGTTTACATTTTTCGAAATTGCTTTGTAATCCTGTATAAATTATTTGTGAGATCCTATTTAAAATATGCTAACAGCGTATGGTACCCCAAAAGAAAAACAGACATTGATAAACTAGAACGGGTACAGGAAAGGGTTACAAAATTAATTCCACAACTCTCTAACAAACCTTACAGTGATAGGTTAAAAATTAAATTTACCTACACTGAAATATAGGCATTATCGAGGTGACATTATAGAAATATTCAGCATGTATTATTCAACGTCGGTTCCTAATTTCGATTTAACTGAATTATCAGAAGACTGCATTAGGATTAGGGGTAACAGATATAAATTTACTCAACACCACTGTCATCACGACTTAAGGAAATATACTTTAAAAATATACCTTGTGTACGATTTAATAATAAATAAATATGTAATTGTATTAATTTGTACGAACTCTTATTCTATCTGTAATGTTTAACATGTACGTATATACCAGATCAGTAGCCTATATTGTAACATTGTAACTAATCCAGCAGTTATGCTGCAAGACGCAATAAACAACTGAGTCTGATTGATTGTAGCTTCGTAAGTTCGCTAGTCAAAGTCAAGACATTTCCGTACGTGGAGTTAGTGAACTTGTGCGTCGGGTTCCAGACACCTAGACATGTCAGCGATGGTCGTCGCTCGTCGGTCGGTAAACGTGCGATCGGAAGTTATAGTGCAAGTCAACGGTTGCGCAACGGTTGACTAAAAATCGTTGCGCATATCAGAAGAGTGCGCACAAGAGTAACTTGATATGTGTTTTCATAAGGAATGAGCATGTTGTTATATTTATCTTACTTTTTATTTTCTGTATAAGTTCGATTGCCATGAAGACTTTTGTGGGTCTGCTTTCTTTTCTTGCATTTATTGCTGCTTTCGTCTATTATCGAGGAATTCAGAAGGAGACAGAACGTGTGACGACCGTGTTGAATGGTTTACTGAAGGCTGAACAAGAAGTGTCATTGGCAAGTCATCTGAGAGTTGCCGTTGGCTTCGGTAGTTGTGTCGACATGATTGGACCTGGGTTGGCCATTCTTGAACGCGTTGGCGCCGTATCTCCCGACAAACCACAGCATTATGACAGCCTACAAAACGTGGATGAACTTCAGCAGATATTTGCTTACTTCTTTCGCCATGGAGCGGCGGCAGAGTAATTATTTTTTATGATCAGTACTCTAAGCTATCTGCCAAATGAATAGTGATGTTCTCGGATGTTCAGATGAATCCGGATAATTTATTATCAGGATTTATCTGGATAACAAATTATCCGTTTAATTATCCATACCTGCCATCTTGTAGTATTTAATAACTGATGTGTATTAACTGTTAAGTATTAACGGTCGGTCAAAAATTAAACAAAGCAACTACATTCATTCATATTACTAATTTTCTTCATCAGTGTCGGTGTCATTCCCGACGCCGCCCGCCGGACGACCACCCACGCCGCCGACCGCCGTGGACCACCCACATTGCCGACTGCCATGGCGGTCGGCGGCGTGGGTGGTCGTCTGCGGAGGCTGGCGCGGATCTGACTTTAATGTCTTGCACACTGCTTACTATTTTTTACAAAATTGTTATCGGCGATTTGCTGATGCCGATTCGCCAATGTTCTAGCATGCTCCAATGTTGCCGATTTTTGATGTCCGATGTGAACACCGGCCGAATTCTAGTTTACATTGGTAAACATATTTTCTGCAGTGATGCCCCGATCGCCTGCCTGCTGTTTAACCTGGTGCAGAATTCCGTCATACACTCTCATTTTTCTGTAATCAGGGACCCAAGGTATGGGAACACATCCATTTGTTCCAGTTGCTCTGAAGACTTTCGCATTGCCCCTGATACGGTAATATGGATGAGACACGAGTCAGTCACTGCCGCCGATGTCGCGCCGTCTAAAGAGAGGAAGCGAGTTTCTGTAGTTCAAGTAATTCTCACTGACGCATTTGCACTAGCATTGCTAGATGTTCCTATGCCATCGTCGGCGATGTGCGTAGGCCTATGCCGTTGACTGGGATGCACGCATTCCAAGGCGTGCATACGAACGCATCAGTGGGAATGATCTCTTAGACAAAGCCTCCACCGAGATCGACATCGCCCGGCGGCAGTGGCGACGTGGGCGGCATAGTCAAAGCAGTCTGTCGCCTGTAGGAAAATCAAGATCAAAATGGAATCGAATAAGCAGTTTTGCCCCAAAAAAATCGAACGAAATCGATCGTTCATTAAAAACCAGAATCGTCTCAGCACTAGTTAGTACTGAGGTGGATTAACCTTTGCAAATATATCACCTCCGTATGTAACCACTAACCAGCCACTAAGGCCAACTCAGACTGTTGCCCTCAGTGGGACAGAATATTAGTACTGGCCAATGGGCAGCAAAGGCAGTGTTCTACAACTGGTGAAGTAAGCATAGGTCTGACGTCACACTGGCCATGTGTACAGTCTACAGTATGGTTCCATCCATGTACTGGCTCAGTGTTCTAAGGAGGGAAGGAATAGCATTGATCGACTCTCCTTACTTGTTGCTAAAAATAGAATCATTTTTTGCATGAGCGCGCCGGCAGTTGCTGAGTAGGACAAACAACACGCCAGCTAACAGATCTAGTGTTGACGTCATGTCGATCAGCGCTATACGTAAGTAGTATAGACCTTTCACCAATACTCATATTCAACGAACCCTTCACCGAAAGCAACTGTTACACTTTTTTTCGACATTTTGTGGTTAATCACTTTGGTTTCTAGATTATTACCTTGCAAGTATATGCTAGCATAAACATGTATATGCTGTGGCTCCATGTTTGTCTCCATCTGTATGTCTATAACAAGCAAGCCTGTGTTCTGCAGGCATAACCATAATTAGTGATTATTGACTAATGCATATGCAAAAAAGTATTTAAAAAACAAGTTTTTTATTGTGATCAGTGATCACAAGCTGTGAGCTTCAAAATTACAACAGTACACATCAAGTATGTCAAGATAAGTTTTGTGTGAAATCAACATGTGGTTAGCTAGGTGGCACCTATTGCTGAGTGCACCAACCTTTGATGTATACATTACCTTTACTCTGCAACTATAATTTTTTATGGGTTCTTTTCAGAGTTATTAGATTATTGCTTGCAGGCGATACATGTGGAATGCAAGTCTGTTCAACATCCTGACTGCCATGGCTGGCACTGTACCAGGCACAAAGTTAGCTGTTGGTGGCAGTGCACCTGTCATGGTCAACCACATCCTACAAAAAGGCGTCCGTGTCTTGCTTGGAGCTCAGATGACAAAGAGTCTTCGAATGCAGATCGGTCCTGATGTCGAGGGTAAGCATTGTCCTCCGAACATTTGCAGTGACAGCACCTCTTAGTTCTAGCCTATGGATAATAATATACCCCAACACGGTGGTCAGGGTCACATAACCCCTTTTTGTTTTAATTAACAACTCTTAATATCTTGGAAACAGTACTACATAGCAACATAGTTATAATTGAAGACAAATAGGCAATCGTGTGCTGCCGTATCAAATGGCTGCATTACCAATGAACTTGATTAACTTTGTCGGTCACTTCAGCTATTAAAATCTGTCTAAATCCCTCATTTCAAGAATGTAGCACAGCGGCATATTAAGTGGAATGTGTTTACAGATGCATGAAATTGTATACGGTCTATGGCCTATGAAATATCGATGAGATGTTGCATGTATACAGTGCTACACCAGTAGACAAGAACAGTCTTTCTTTGTGTGTTGTCTAAGAAAAGTTATAAAGAGAACAAAACCATGCAAATGTAAGTCATTAAGGCTGTGTATAGCGACAGCTGCCAGTTGTAGGCTGTGCTGGCCAGTCTGCATGCTAATGCATTGGTTGTGTCAGTGCTGCTGTGACCATGGGCGCCGGAACATTTCAAAAACTGGTACGGCTCGGGTTGAAAAACGAGCACCACAGGCGCGAGAATCGAGGCGCCGAGTAGCGAGGCGCCGAGGGATGGGATCTGGGGAGGAGGTGTCCTCTTCCCCAGCCAACTAGGGGGTCTGCGGGAGAGCGTCATGAGCTCCGTGACGCACTCAGTGGCCGGGGTTTGACTTGGCCCTGGCGCATCCACCTACCAAAGATTTATTTCTAATAATTCCTATGCACATGATGCACAGGGAGTTAACCTGGGCAGGTAAGATGGTTCGACAGTGTCCTCTATAAACTTGTGACCGTTGCTGATGCCTTGATTAGCAGCGTCAAGGTGACGTGAGAGCTGACGTGAGAGCCGAAGCAGTCTCCTGGCTGACGCTGCAGAAGTGTCAATCAGGTGGCCGGGTGCTGAATGGCAGACCGGTGGGGCTGGCACTGAATAAGTGCCAGTCTGGGCTTAGTCAGACAGTAGGCCAAGCCTAGAGGGGGCATGTTTAGAAATACCCGACAAGCTGCTCAAGCCTGCTTTCCCTCCTTCATTCTACATTGCTCTCGCACCACACACACCCATCAACACCCCTCCTCTCCCTGTGCTGGTACATTGGACCGATGGTTTCAGTGATGGGGTCCAGAGTAGTCTGGACCCCTGCCTGCAATGAACGAACGAACGACAGGCAGAAGTGTTGATGTCTGAATGGCACCAGTGTGATTCCTGCATTATGTATCGCCAGGAGACATATCTCTCAGCTGTTTTGATAGCTACACTCTTAGTCAGCTAGATTTCATCAACAGTTGCTGGTAAGCATTATTCACAATTTCTGCTGCGAGGGCCTTGTAAGTACCATGCAACACATTGCATTGTGTCGTGATATGAGCGCGAGAAAATCTGTCAGTCAACCCACATTCTAGTTACTGTTGGCGTTAAAACACAAAATTAGATAACTTAATGGCTTAATTTATCCGAAACCTTTCTGTGCCTTCTAGAACTGCATTGTTTGCTTGATGATGCAACGCAGTCGCTGGAAATGACGTCGAAGAAGATGACATTCATTTGATTATGGAATACAAAAAGGGTGACAAGTGGGGCAAATACACCGCACCACGGTCTAACAGGTCAGATATTCAACTTTAGACATTCATTGAAGTCTTTCAGTGTTGGCTGTACATTCAAACCCACACCATGTGTATAGTCACTTAATTTCAAATACCTTCCCAGCAGCCATTGAAAACAATGTAGATGAACTCCTCTATTTTGTCTCTCTGCAGATTGTCGCATCGTCATTGTCATCATCATGTGACTACATGATGATCTGTACATGGGACCTGGCATTGCTGCAGAATGACCTTGATGGATTAGCACATCTTCGTAGATCTGTTGATGTATGGAGACGTGCTGTCGGCCATGGGAGGTTGTTGTCAGAGTGAATCTGACCTAGTCACTTGTCACATATTGCTTAATAACACCGGTTTTTATTGTCCCACTGCATTACATTGATCAGTTAATGTCACTAATCTTGTAAATGCCATCGCTAAATGACTGTGAGTTCTCATATTTAAGGTAAAGGGTCGTCTACTGCCAACATCCATTTAAAAACCAATTTTATCTCGTGACGATCACCCCAGGCTGACTAGCTGAATGCCACATCAGCAGCAGACGACCGGCCGACTGCTGCTGCTGTTTACAAACTGGTGGGCAGGGTCTGCAAGTATGCAGTGAACAACGTTCCCCATGTCTGTCATGTGAGCTGATCGCCATGGTTCAGCCACACTTCAGGTGTCCATCCCGCCCAGTGACCCATGTTCTCTGTCAGTTGGTCAATGCATTGCCACGTTTGAGACAGTTCCTGCATACCTTGACAATTTGCTGGATGTCACAAATGATACGTTCACTCAGTGCGATAACTCAAATTAAGAAATTTTTGCTGAATCAACCAGCTGCTGTTACACAGCAAAAAAACTTGTTTTACTGCAACACAGTAATTGAGTGAGTAAATGTTTTCTGTTGTGCGTATTAAGCTTATGTACCTCTAGTTATGGACTTTTATGTTAAATAATCCTGCATGATTATGTTGATGATAAAGCACTATATGTGGCTTTTGCTACTCCATTTTCTTGTTCACACTGTTTATTATCACCTATTCTGGAGGTCCCTATGATATGAACGTGCAATTTTGGGACTTAATGTTAAGGAAAGGGGAAAACGTGCCCGTCAGGCCTAGCATGCCTATGAGTTGCGAATTTACTGGTCCATGCCGCGGCATGCATACAACAGGGACAGACGCTTGATTGCAAGCGTATGATGAGACTTTTGTGGGCCACGAAGGGGGTGAGATTGCACACCGTGGTTGAAGTCTGGTATCTGTGATTCCCTTGTTAATTTGTTTTTATTTTTATCGTCAGGTTATATGGGACGAATGATTTAAAATATGGTTTATTATATGCAATTACTGGCCTATTCTTTGAAACCTAATAGCCTGTTTTGTGCGGGCCGAAGCTCGGAGCTCGGCCCAACCTGTCATACATTGGGCCCTGCCCGGCCCACTGTGATCAGCAATATAATAGGGCCAGCCCGTGCAGACCTCTACTAAGGTGGTGTGGGATGCACAAACTGAGCCCCAGCTGCATACTGATATTTATTTGCACTGCCTCATGGTAAAGGCGCAAGCCACAGTTAGTGATTGGCAGTGCAAGCAGCTGGTCATCACTATGCAGCGCCAACACAGGAAGAAACCTCGCTGTCTGCGACTGCTCAACCACTGACGATTCGATGAGTCAGCCAAAACACCAGGTCTGTCCCAGAAGGACTTTGCAGTACAGGCTGCAGCTGCTCTGGTGCTGCTGCATACGTAGCTGTATGTAGAGCTGTCAGTAAATAAGTAAACAGTTGTGTCACCTGTTGAGTACGCCAGTGGGAAATGCACTCTTCGAGTCTATATTGAAGTGTTTTTCCAGATACAGTGCAACCCATCTAGTTTAAAATATCATGTTTTCTTTGGATTATTTCGTCTGTAGGTTTATTGTACACAGTGACGCTAATAATCCGAGGCTGCTGTCACTGGAGAAGTTTGACATTGCACTGAAGTCGTTCTCACCTCACCTTATTATTGTCAGTGGACTTCATATGCTGGACAATTTCCCATTTGAGCCAGGTACACTGTTATTGCACTGTTGTGTGAGTAGGCTGCCTTCCTTTGCTGCTTTGGGGGGAACCCCAGCCCAGTGCGTCCACATCCCCCTGGACATCGACTAAAGCCGGGCTGCACATCAGGAATATACATATTACAGTACATATTAGTAGTATTGTTGAAAATGACTTTTTCGGATTTCCAAGGTAAAGTGGCTACAGCTGATCGGTGAGGTGGGCAAATTTATCAGCTTCTGATGTGTTATTCAAAAAGTAGAAAGGTGGAGATTTTTGGGACACAGTGTACATTTAAAATTTATTCCTTTGGATCTGTTGTGTGTTTGTGTTCTTCCCCATTGTGGTTGCATTCTCTCAGTTGTTCTCCCCGCAAAAGTGAGGGAGTATGTTTTTACTGGCGTTTGTCTGTCTGTATGTCTGTGTGTCTGTCTGTGACCATGATAACTAAAAAAATTGTGGACGGATTTGTACCAAATTTTATGGGAAGGTTCCTAGGGGG
>Ga0066187_1000631_pt1 | contig 11479 bp, 10 predicted proteins | sample WorMetexBAHAMAS1_FD_58706 | JGI IMG/M metagenome (GOLD analysis project Ga0066187, IMG submission 58706) | Marine gutless worms symbiont microbial communities from Max Planck institute for Marine Microbiology, Germany - Inanidrilus exumae... | ecosystem: Host-associated > Annelida > Digestive...
TCGAAATATTTTGTAAGAGGTTGTCAATCTCACCCTGCGACAAGGGAGAGAAGGTAGAATGGTGCTCTTGCTGCGCCCGCTCCTTTTGAATGAGTGTGTCTTTGATCTCCTTTCCCAAGACGACCTCTAGAAAAACCTCATTAGCTGCATGGAAATTCATGGGGGGAAGAGGGTTTGCCTCAAAGGTGAAAAAGAGAGGGAATGGAGGGTATCCCACCCCCGCCCCTAAATCATAAAGCTGTGTTCCCTTCAAGATTTTATAAAAGATGTCGTGCATTTTGGGGTCACTTAGCTTGAGCTTGTGCAGGGGATAGTTTTCTTCGCTTGTCTTAAGACATGCTATAATAGCTTTGAGGAGCGGTTTAGGATCTTTAGGGAAAAAGCGGGTATGGCCATAGAGAGCTAAGAGGTAGCGTATGCACACATCTTGTAAGATTGATGGCCCCTCCCCACCATTATCGATGAGGGTGGAGAGATTTAGCCGCCCGTGTGGTGACCCCACCTGTATATCTCGAAAAAAGGCGAAGGATTTATGGCTCTTCCTCCCACCTGTGCCGGGAGTGCGGGCTTTTTTATAAGCTTTTGATTCTAACTGATTTCTGACGGACCTGAGACCCTCAAAATAGGAGACATAATAGAGTTTTTCTGTTTTTAGAGAGTGATTGCGTTGAGATTGCGAGAGGGAGAATACTCCTAGAATAAAGAGGATGATCATGACAAGTGGAAGGAGATTCATTGGGCTAAAATCACCCCCTTGGGATCTTTCTTCATCCAAAATGCATACTCTTCCCTTTTGTCTCTTCCATAAAAGAGGGTGATCTTAAGAGAGTCAGGAGGTGTCTCCTCCTCCTCTTTCCAAGTACTAAATGTTTTTCCTTCATTTAAAAATTCATACTCCACCCCGACAACCCCACTCTTTAGTACCGCTTCCCTACTATCTTGCCCTCCCGAAAGAGGTTTTTGTGCATAGTCGTTACTAAGAACGCGCAAGCAAAAATCTGTGTCACTCAGAAAGAGGAGTCCTTTGACCTGATGCGAAAAAGATGGGTCTGGATCGATGCTACTGCAAAAATGTAGGTGGAGCACCTCCACCCCATTTTTATCTCTAGAGAGGTAGAGTGGTGTTTTTTGGTTGGTGTGCACCAGATTTCCCAAGATTGCACTCAATCTCTGTTGGAATTCTGCACGGCCCAAAACCTCTTTTTCTGCCCTCTCCAGACGGGTGTTGACGTGGGACGTTTCTCGGATGGAGGTGAAGAGCACTCCTAGGATGAGTGAAGCCAGGGTAAAGCCTACCAAGAGTTCGATGAGTGTGAGCGGACGCCTCTTCATAGAATTTTCGCATTGTAGTGATGACATATACCACTAAGGAACTGGTTTAGCCCTGACATGACGAAGGGTGATCCACCCCAACCATAGGCTGAGGAAGACAAAGATCCCAAGAGAAGCCCCATCCCCTAGCATGCTCTGTTTATGTGCTGGCACGACGCCTAAGACGGAGAGGAGGGCGATGACGACCCCCATGCAAGCATCTCCAGCAATGAGTCCAGAGGAGAGGAGGATGCCTTTTTCTGAGCTTTGCGACAGGGTTGGATTTTGATCTTTTTCCATGCTTTGTCCTTTACCCCGAAATAGTCGGTGGCTGAGGAAATGTACGGCCCCACCAATCATAATTGCAGTCATCAGATAGATGGGGAGGTAGAGTCCTATCGCGAAGGGGAGTACGGGAACTCTTATCAGATAGATCATACATCCCAGGATTACTCCGATGATTACGAAGATCCAAGGCAAATCTTGCTCGATCACTCCTGAAGTGATCATAGACATCAACGTTGCTTGAGGTGCTGGAAGTTTTGTACTGCCCAGCTGGTATGCATCATTCAAGAGGTAGAGTGCGAATCCGACAGCCAGGGCGGGTAGGATGAGGCCGATTATTTCGGCAATTTGCTGAGAGCGGGGAGTTCCACCCAACAGAAATCCGGTTTTGAGATCCTGCGAAGTGGTGCTGGCTAAGGCGATAGCAATATTAGCAACGGCTCCCATTGTTATGGCGGAGATGAGATGGACCCTGTCTGTCCACCCCAACCCCAAGAAAATGATGCATGTAATGAGCAACGTAGTAATGGTCATTCCAGAGACTGGACTCGAAGAGCTCCCTACTATCCCAACAGTAATGGAGACGACAGCCACAAAGAAAAAGCCTAAAACAACTAGTAGAGTGATCGTTAGGAGATTAAGATGAAATCCGGGAAATAGCCACAGGGCAAGGATGATGGCTACTGACCCCAGCAACAGAAAGGAGAGAGGGATATCTTTGTCTGTACGTGGGTACTCTCGCTTTCTAGCCGCAAGTAAGTGAAAGAGCTCATGATAGCCTTCGATTATCGTCTTTTTGATCACAGGAGCAATACGGAAAAGGGTGATCAAGCCCCCTATCCCAATCGCACCAGCTCCGATATAGCGAATATAGTTTGACCAGATGTCGGTGGCTGACATCATATTTACAGGAACAGTCGAGGGGTAAATCGCCTCCGCCGATGTGCCAAACTTCGTAATGAGAGGAATGAGAATCCACCAACCTAGGGCACTTCCGGCAAAGAGTACCGACGAAATCCTTGGGCCAATTATATATCCAACTCCGAGGAGTGCTGGAGTACAGTCGACGCTAACTAGGATCTTTTGGTAACGTGTAAGGGTGAACGAGATGGTCTCATTCCACAAAAACAGGGCGCTATTAAGCAATTTATATACTGCTCCAATTACGATTCCCCACAAGGCCAATCCTGCATGTTGTGTGCTCTTTTCTCCCGCCTTCAAGATTTCAGCGCACGCTGTCCCCTCGGGGAAAGGGAGGATTCCATGTTCTTGTACGATGATATAACGTCTCATGGGAATCATGAATAGGACACCTAAGATCCCCCCTAGCAGGGAGAGTATGAAGATGTGGAGAATTGAGGGTGTTTCTCCCAACAAAAAGAGCGCAGGAATTGTAAAAACGACCCCAGCAGCGAGCCCCTCTCCTACTGAGGCGACAGTTTGTACGATGTTGTTTTCTAGAATAGTTACCTTCCGAAAGAAAATGCGCAAAATTGCCATGGAAAGAACGGCCGCGGGGATGGAGGCAGAGACCGTGATTCCCACCTTCAATCCCAAATAGGTGTTTCCGATGGCAAAGACGAGGCTGAGCAATATTCCCAGTGCCATTGCGCGAAACGAAAATTCACTGGGGCTTTTCGCAGCAGAGATGAAAGGCCTAAAATGTGTGCGATTTTTTTGCATATAAAGTGAGAGAAAACCTACGCTACCCTTCTAACACACGGATGAGATTACTTTCTATTCTTTTTTTGCGAGAAAGATAAATGTATAGGGGGAGCCTTTAGGTTTGTACCCTCTACATAAGGAGCACTTCTCTTTTGGATCTTCAAAATAGAAGACGCACCAGATTTTTCGTGTGGATGGATTCTGCTTCTCCTTCTTGTCGGAGTGATAATGGCATAGGTGGTGATGCACCTTCAAATGGATGCTGCCAAGGCCGTCGACATCTATGAAAAGAGTCTTCTCGTTCCTACGCCGACTAAATTTTGTGTCGATCTGGTCCCAAGAGTACTCTTTGCTGACATTCTTTAGGAGATCGTAAAAGAGGAGCTCAGCTTGGAGTTGTTTTTCAATTTCTAGCAAACACCTCTTGCGATCTCTATAGGTGAAATAGGGGTAACTTAAGAAGGGAATCACGCATAGGGAGAGGGTTGCAACACAGATTAACAGCTCGACGAGGATAAAGTAGCGCCTTCTCATACTCATAGTAGGGTAACATGCCATTTCTTTTGACGAAATACTCACATACGGGTAGACTCAGAAAGTTGAGTTTTTCATTTAATTTTTTCTTCTTTTGAAGAATTAGAATTGGTCTCTCGTGCTCTCAACTTGAAGGGTTTTTCTTATGGTATACGAAGGGCGTGCGTTTTACAATCTTCTTCAGATGAACTTAAAGCAAGATTCAAATCTGGCGGCTGAGCCGTGGCAGGTGGAGGAATATCGGAAGCTATCTGAGGAGGATCTGTTTAAACGGCTTGAAGTATATCACCCTTCCCTGGATGAGAAGAGCTTTTTGCTCCATGTTGCTGAGTGCGATTCCCCTGAGGATTTGACTGACGTCCTATATTTGGGGAAGGAATATTCTAAGCATGAGCAGGTGTTTCTTTGTGTTTTTGAGTTGTGGCGTAGATTGGCACCACATAAGCAATCTGTGTCTCTCTTTATCGATCAATTTGACCATTTGATTGAAGAATATGAAGATGGAAAGTTGGAAAATGAATGGGAGCTGCAGACTGCAATTGAGAATTTTCAAATTATTCTCGACAATCACGCGGACGATGAGGCCCCCCTCCACGAAGTGTATATACTTGTCTCTTCCTACTCTTGCCACAGTTTGAGCGCATTTATGTATGAATATATCTCTCATCAAATAGATAGGGAAAGCAACTCATACGCCTCAGAATTGCTCGATGGATTCTATCCTTACATGGACAATAAACGGTGGTTTGACCTCCTCAGGATTCGCCTAGTCTTCGCTGTAGATGTGGTGGAGGAGGGAGGCATGATGATAGAGCGCTTACTGGACTCTTTGCAGGAAAACCCAGAGATTCCTCTTACCTTTGAGGTTCTTCATTTCCTCATCTATATCGGGGAGGTAGAGCAATTTGTCACGACGTTTCATCATGCAATGGAGCAACTCGAGACCGAGCAAGACTTTTGTGAATTGTTGATGTTGGCTGGTGAATATCTCGAACTGGTCAACAGAGGCAGGGAGGGTTGGATAATCGAAAACTTGCTTGATGAGCAAAGGAGGAAAAATCTTCGTTCCCCCTTCAGTCACGACACCGCCATCCTTCGTGCTCTCAAGGAGATTGTCTCCTCTCCGAGGGTGTGATCAGGGTGGGAGTGAAATTTAGATAGTCTGCGGAGACCAGAATATACTGGGTGTTATTTTTCAACCCAAAGAGGGGTGAGGTTTTTGTGATGTTGTGTAAATGTCCAAATACACACACGTCGATCTGATATTCTTCCAGAATTTTTGATGTTCTAGAATCTCGTAGATCTGCGCCGATGGGGGGGTAGTGAGTCATTGCTATGCGTATACGTGCCTTGCTACTAAGCTGTTCTAGGCTAAGCTTTAGTCTCTGAAGTTCCCTCTCAAAGATTTTTTGTTGTTGAGCCTTATCTACCGTAGGCACTCTGCCTTGAGGGTTATGTTGAAGCTCGATGAATGCGTCAAAAGAATATTCATCTGTGTCCCAGAGGCGAGAGCCTCCGATTGTAATATCGTGCCAGTTAAAGCTGCTGTTGTGTATAAAATGGATAGTCGGGGGCAGTCCCTCATTAAGTTTTTGGCTCGAGGGCCACCAATAGTCGTGATTGCCCCTCAAGATTACTTTTTCTCCAGGGAGTGTATCTATCCATTTCAGATCCAAAGTTGCCCCTTCAAAATTGGAGGACCAGCTTATATCCCCCGGGATAAGTACGAGATCTCCATCTTTTACTATCCTTCTCCAGCTGTTTGCGATATGGCGTTCGTGTTCCTTCCATTGTGGGAATAGACTTCCCATCTCTTTTTCTGGTGTATCAAAAGCTAAATGTAGATCTCCGATTGCCCAAATGGAAATAATGAAAACTCCTAACTTTACCAGGATCATACCCGCTTTAGATATTAATTCTGAAAAATTTTTCGTGATCTCATAAGGGGCATATGGCGTACGTCTTTTCTTTTTTCGCTACTTGGAGTAAGATGAGTTGGACTATGAGAGTAGAATGTGATGGCCAGGAGGTTGAGCTTCCCCCAGGAAGTTGTGTTAAAGATCTGGCAGAAAAGTTGAGTGTTAAAGTTGCCACAAAGCAGGCTTTGGGCGCTTTAGTTGGTGGGGTGGTGTGTGATCTATGTCATCCGATCAATGAGGGAGATGTCGTGGAGATCTTGGGTTTTGAACACCCAGAGGGAAAGGCACTCTTTTGGCACACTTCTGCACATGTCTTGGCGCAGGCAGTATTACGCCTTTACCCTGATGCTATGGCTACTATTGGTCCTCCTATTGAACAGGGCTTCTATTATGATTTTGCACAACTCCAACTCTCGGAGGAAGATTTTCCGAAGATTGAAAAGGAGGTTAAGACAATATTGAGGGAAAACCTGAGGCCTGAGAGGATCTGCTTTGGGGGGAAGAAAGAGGCTATTAAGGCCTTTGGAGACAATCCATATAAGGTAGAGCTGATAGAGGGACTGGAGGAGGGTAGCCTAATTTTCGCCTACCGCCAGGGAGAGTTTATAGACCTTTGTCTCGGCCCCCATATTCAAGACCTGAAAAGAATTCAAGCCTTTAAGGTACTGAAGACCTCTGGCGCCTACTGGAGAGGAGATCCTCAGCGAGGAATGCTTACCCGCATTTATGCTATCTCATTTCCTGAAAAGGAGATGTTAAAGAGCTACCTCCATAAGGTAGAGATGGCTAAAAAGCGGGACCATCGCGAGATTGGAGCGAAACAGGGCCTCTTTTCATTCGAAGAAGTTTCCCCGGCGATGCCCCTATTTCATCCACGGGGAGAAGCTATATGGAACAATTTAGTGACCTTTTGGAGGGAAAAACAGCTCTCTCACCACTACGAGATCATTCAGACACCCCAGCTGATGCTTAGGGAGCTGTGGGAGCGCTCTGGGCACTGGGAACATTACAGGAAGCAGATGTTCGTCGTCGATCTTGAAGAAAAGCGCAGCAGTTATGCTATCAAACCTATGAATTGCCTGGGCTGCATACTATATTACAAGAGGGGGGCACACAGTTACCGGGAATTTCCCTTACGAATAGCAGAGTTAGGTCATGTGCACAGAAGAGAGCCCTCAGGAGCACTTAATGGCCTTTTTCGAGTGCAGAGTTTCCATCAAGATGATGCACATCTCTTTATGATGGATGGGCAGGTTGAAGATGAAATCATCAACATTTTAAAGCTCGCAAATGAAATTTACCAAACTTTCGGTCTAAGATGCTCTTTTGAGCTCTCTACCCGCCCAGAGAAATTTATTGGGAGCAAAGGAAATTGGGAGACCGCGACCGCGAAGCTCAGGTGCGCGCTGGACAGATGTGGTAAGCCATACACGATTAATGAGGGTGATGGAGCATTTTATGGTCCTAAAATTGACATGCATATCTATGATGCGCTCGGACGGAAGTGGCAGTGTGGCACAATTCAACTCGACATGGCTTTTCCAGAAAAGTTTGGCCTAGAATATAAAGATAGCAATGGAGAAATTAAGCGTCCTGTAATGATTCACCGGGCAATTTTTGGTTCGATGGAGCGGTTTTTCGCCATTTTGATAGAGCATTTTGCTGGAAAATTTCCCTTTTGGATTAGTCCACTTCCCATTCAGATTATCCCAGTTGCCGATCGTCATATTAGCTATTCCAACGATGTGCTATCCCTTATCCGCGAGTCGGGATTTCTTTGCACCATCAATCAAGATACCGAGTCGTTGGGTAAGAGAGTGCGCAGCGCACAACTTCTGCAGATCAACTACATGCTTACCATTGGAGATAGGGAGATGAAAAACAGGACGGTTAACCTACGTACACGTGACAATGTCGTACATGGGGAGATAGACATTGCCACCTTTCTAAATCGGTGTGCGGCCGAGGCGCGTCAGCGCCTCCTGACTTCCCCCTTCTGTTCAAACGAGGAATGAGTCGACTATGAGTGTGTGTAGGAAAGAGGTGGGGTTGGGTGAGATAATCTGTGCTACTACGCCCTAACACTGGATATGATAAAAACTTGGCCCACTATAATTACAATTATAGCAGCCAACGACACCATTGAAATCGAAGTCATGTATGTAATCTATTTTAATAAGGGCTCTCAACACTTTGTTTAAATATAAGTTTTGATCGAGACTTTCTTTTGACGCAAAGTATAGTGGCTCTTCTTTTTCTTTTCTATCGTAGTATTTGTAAAGAGGAGAATTTGAGGTTCCGGCAGACACCACAACATGACGCTGGTTTCTTTTCTCCTCATCCGTGGTGTTTTTTTGAATCTCATTTTCTAAAACACGCACTATCTCCCTCACTGCTTCGTTCGGAGAGATTGTGATCTGTGCTCCGCCATCATTAACAATTATTCCATCTGAAGGCAAATCCGAAAGTTTCACGATTTGATCTATCTCATCATCTGTCAAGTCTTTCAGGGAGATAGGAGGCCCTTTTTTTATAAAAGCATCTGAATTCAATTGCTTCAATCTGAGTTGCCAATCTTTACTCAAATCTTCCTTACTATTTTTTTGTGACGACGACATAACAATGCCGGTGTGGTTCTCATTCTGACAGTAATATCTCACTACTGCCGACGAGGATTCTTTAAAATGCGATCTTCCCCCACCACGACTGAGGATAATGATGCAACATTTACCCTCTTTTTTATCTAAAATTAATGGAGTATCCCTATACGAGATCTTCATTAACCCTGTATCGGATTCGCTGAGGCGTGTGAGTTGTTGCAAGCAGGACCGGTATTCTTCTGGACGTTCGCTGGCGAGTTGCATGGCAATATTTTCCAGTGCTCTCACGTCGTGATCAATTTCTTCTTCTTTCTCAACAATCACTGCACGCGTATTCCCATAAATATCCACCTCCAACTCCAATAAGTCTGTGGGAGGTATTTTGATGCGGTCCAAACTGAGCTTAGTGATCTCGGCCATTAACTCTGTCTTATATTGGTACTCCTGCTTCGCGTTCTTGCCTTCATTTTCAAATACATACATTTTGAAAATATAACCAGGGAAATTCTCGACAGAGAAAACAACACTACGATCCGGTCCATTCCATCCATCGTGCTTAAAATACGTAATACCATTTTTTTTGCATGTATAGGCACCACTCTCAAAGTCTTCTTTGAAAGGGTAGTTTGAGGCCTCAATTTCTGCAAACCGTGCTTCAATTTCCCCTTTCATTTTTTTAGTGAGCTCTTCAGTGAGGTCAAGTCCTTCTCGTAAGCGTATTACAGCCTCCTTCTTCGCTTTTTCCTGCAGTATTTTATTATTCTCAGACTTCACAAAGGAAATATAACGGCCTATCCGTGTGAGTAACAACCGCAGCTGTGTTAATAACATCTGCATTGCCCAAAGTACTAAAAGAAGGATGTAAAAGTGTGGAGTGAGGAGTGAAATATTGCAAGTAAGAAGTGACGCGGCCGTGCACAAATAATGTAAGCTAGCATTTAGGATCACACGCTTAGCCCGGCATGCCGGCACGGCACCTTCAGGCGAGCTATAAAAAAGGTCAAATATCAAAGGAGCAATCAATTGACAGCTCACTGTTGAGGAAACTGTAGCTTTTGCCCACACAATCCCGGGACATGATGCCAACACAGAAGATATAATAGCCATAAATACCTTGTTGACTAGTTAAAGTTACTCGTACCCAGAGATTTTATCACGAAGCAACATATTGTTTCAAGCAATTCAAATTAATTGAGCACAAAGTTATAATATCGTAAATCTTGCGAAACTAAAATGTCGTCTTGTTTAATTTTGTTTCCAAAATTTACGATCCTAACAAGGAACTCTCCCTTATCCGCGAGTCGGGATTTCTTTGCACCATCAACTAAAATACCGAGTCGGTGGGTGAGAGAGTAGCACGCGGCGCGCAATCTTCTGCAGATCAACTACATGCTCACACTTGGAGGGTGACTATGCCCTAACATTGGATATGATAAAATTCCAGACCTTGAAAATCACAATGAGGGCAGACTGAGTAGTCATCGTAGTATCTGAAGCTGAAGATGTGACCTTCGGAAACAAAAGCTTGCAGCACTTTATTGAGATATAAGCATTTTGGATCTTTTTGTGAAAAACATGTACCTCCGTCCAGTGTCATTGCGGAGTAGTGAGAGAGCGGAGAAGAATCAATTCCACTAATATTCAGCAGAACATGACGTTTTCTTCTCTGTTTGACCGCTATGGAGGTTTTGATCTCATTGTTTAAAAACTGCGCAATTTCCTGCACTGCTTTCGTCGGAAAGAGCATGTGCTCTTTGCCGTCCTTCAAGACGTATCTTGCCTCCGTAGGTAACCATGCAACTTGCAAGACATACTCTATACTATCTTTTATCAGATTAGTGATAGGAACACTGGCTTGTTTAAGATAAAATTATCTCAATTATTCTTGCAATTCAACTGATTCAATCTAGATTTCTTCGCTTTATCCACATCGCTCTTTTCTGGTGTAGGTAATGCTTCCTGGATAACAACGTTGATGTATTGCTCATTACGGCAGTAATTGCTACTTATCATTTTTTACCAATTTTTCAATCTTACTCAATTGAAATTGTTTCCCAAGACCGAGAAGAAAGATGCAATGTTCATGATCTTTTTCATCAAAACCTAATGGCGCATTATTAAGTGAGAGATTGTTAAAACCTGCAGTGGCGTTGCTGAGGCGTTTGAGGCGTCGCAAGCATTCCACATAGTCCTGTGGATGGTTTTCGTAGATTTCCTTGGCATTATTTTCCTGCGCTCCTTCATCGGGATCAATATCCTTTTTTCCTTAATAATCACTAAAAACTACTTTTCATCAACCTTAACCGTTAATAAGCGCGAGGTAGGTATTTTAATGCGGTCCAAATCTAGGGCATTGATATAGGTGCCCAACTTTTGCTTATATAGGTACTTCTGTTTCGTATCAGCATTGGCCCATTCATGCATATTCATCTTGAAAATTATCCATCAACCAACATAAAGCGCTCTTAAAATATGTAACACCTTTTTTGATATATAGAAAGATCGCCATCAAAATCTTTTTTGCAATCGAAGTCTTTAATTTCCTTAAAACGTTTTGCAACTTCCACTTGCATTTCTTTAGTGAGCTCAGGGCCTTCTCACAAGTATGTTAGAGCTTCCAACTTCTCATCTGCACTCAGCTCGCTTGACTACTTTTGCAATCATCTTCACAAATTTGTGTATTCGACTTTTGTGGCCAGTAGTGGTCGATCTTGTTGAGTATCAGATTCGTTATCCCAAGTACTAGCAGATTTGTTGTCCCAAGTACTAGCAGAAGGATGTAAAAGGGTTTAGTGAGGAGTGAAATACGGCAAATAATAAGTGCCACGGCTGTGCACAAATAAGAGAAGACAGCGTCTCGGATCACACGCTCAGCACAGCTTGTCGGCACTAAACAGTCAGGCGATATAAGGTCCAGAGCAGGCGCAATCGATTGACAGATCAATGTTGACAAAACGATGGTTTTTTCCCACACCACACATGGACATGACGCTAACACAGATGACACAATATTCATAAGTACCCCCCTGAATCGTTAAAGTTGCGCATCTCAGGACATTATATTAAGAAGCATTATATTGTTTCAAGCAATTCAAATTAATTAAGCACAAAGTGATAATATCGCACATCCTGCGAAACTAACATGATGTAGCAGTTTTCGATAGG
>Ga0066187_1000635_pt1 | contig 11441 bp, 12 predicted proteins | sample WorMetexBAHAMAS1_FD_58706 | JGI IMG/M metagenome (GOLD analysis project Ga0066187, IMG submission 58706) | Marine gutless worms symbiont microbial communities from Max Planck institute for Marine Microbiology, Germany - Inanidrilus exumae... | ecosystem: Host-associated > Annelida > Digestive...
TGCCGGACAGCGCCGCCTCGTAGAGGCCCTGCACGGCCGCAAGCCGGGCGGCGCGCCGCCGCTTGCCGGGTGTCGCGCGCCCCGAAGACCCTGCCCCGGCGGTCATGGACGCGACGATCCGAAGGACGCTTTCAAATCGATCATGTCGAGGCACGCCTTGGCAGCATCGCCACCCTTGTCCCGCTTGTCGATACGGGCCCGGTCCAAGGCCTGCTCCCGGTTCTCGCATGTGAGAATTCCGTTCGCCACGGGCAGCGCGTGCTCGATCGCCAGCGTCTGAAGCCCACGGGCGCTTTCGATACAGACGTAATCATAGTGGGTCGTCTCGCCCCTGATTACGCAGCCCAGCGCCACGTAGCCATCGAACCGGCGAGTGCCATCCGCCCGTTCGGCATCAAGCGCCATCGCAATCGCCGCCGGGATCTCCAGGGCACCCGGGACCCTGATCGTTTCATAGGTGGCACCGGCTGCGTCCAGGACGCGAACCGCCCCCTCCAGAAGCGCATCGCCAATATCTTCGTAGAATCTCCCCTCGACCACCAGGATCCGCGGCGCCGTCTTGTTCATTCCGCCCTGCCTTCCAATGCCGCCGCGCTCAGTCGGCTGCGATCGGGCGACGTTCGACCACCCGAAGACCGTATCCGTCCAGGCCGATGATTGTCTTTTCGGTATTGGACAACAGGACCATCTCGTGCACGCCGATATCCGACAGGATTTGCGCCCCGATGCCATAATCGCGCAGTTCCCCGCGGCGCGCCGGCGCCTCCCCTTCCTCGGTTTCGTTGCGCGCCGCTACCTGGTCCGACAGGGTCGTGGGCATCGGCTCGCGGATGATCACGATGACGCCCCGGCCGGCCTCGCCGATCATCTCCATGGCCCGATGCAACTCCCCGGCCTTCGCATCGCCGCCTTCCCCGAGCACGTCCTTGAACAGGTTCAGTGCATGCATGCGCACCAGGACCGGCTCGTCGGACCCGGTGATGTCGCCCTTGATCAGCGCGATGTGCTCGGCATAGGTGATGTCGTTGACATAGACCCTGAGTTCGAAACTGCCGCCATGGCGGCTCTCGAACTGTGTCGAACGCAGCCGCGACACCGTGCGGTCATTGCGCCGACGATAGGCGATCAGGTCGTTGATCGCGGCGATCTTGAGGCCGTGAAACTGGGCGAACTGGATCAGGTCCGGCAAGCGGGCCATGGTCCCGTCGTCGTTCATGATCTCGCAGATCACGCCGGCCGGATAAAGACCCGCCAGTCGGGAGATATCCACCGCGGCTTCCGTGTGTCCGGCCCGCACCAGCACCCCGCCGTCGCGCGCCGCGAGCGGAAAGATGTGCCCGGGCGTGGTGATGTCGTCCGCGGCCTTGCCCGGATCGATCGCCACGGAGATGGTATGGGCGCGGTCGGGAGCCGAGATGCCGGTCGTGACGCCCTCGCGGGCCTCGATCGAAATCGTAAAGGCCGTGCTGAGGCGGCTGGCATTCATCTGCGGCATCAATTCCAGGCCGAGTTCGGCCACCCGCTGGTTTGTCAGGGCGAGGCAGATCAGCCCGCGTGCATGCTTGGCCATGAAATTGACGACGTCAGGCGTCGCGAACTGCGCCGGGATCACCAGGTCGCCTTCGTTTTCCCGGCCCTCGTCATCCACCAGGATGAACATCTGGCCGTTGCGCGCCTCGTTGATGACGTCCTCGATGTCCGACAGAAACGCCAGATCCTCGGCGGCACGCTGCACGGCCTGCTTGCTGGCGCTCACCAATTCCAGTTTTTCTGCCAAAGGGTTAACCCTCTTCCCTGAGATACACGTTCAATCGCGGCCAATGACCCGCGCAACATATCTGGCCAGCATGTCAACCTCAAGGTTGACCGCCATGCCGACGTCGAGCGCCCCCCAGGTCGTCTCTGCGGCGGTATGCGGGATGATGTTGATGCCGAAGCGGTTGCCGTCGACCTCGTTGACCGTGAGCGACGTCCCGTCCAGGGCCACCGATCCCTTGGCCGCCACGTAAGGGGCCAGGTCGGCCGGAACCTCCAGGACGAACCGGATCGACCCCTCGTCCGGTGTCTTGCCGACGATGCGGGCGACCCCGTCGACATGGCCGGAAACGATGTGGCCGCCCAGCTCATCGCCCAGGCGCATCGCGCGCTCGAGATTGACCCGCGTCCCCTGCGCCCAGCTGCCCAACGTGGTACAGGCCAGCGTCTCGGCGGAGACGTCCACGGCGAACCAGTCGCCATCGTCGTCCCTGCCGGTTTCGGTGACGGTCAGACAGACCCCGGAACAGGCGATCGAGGCGCCCGCCGGAATTGACGCCGTATCGTAGCGGGTTCCGATCGTGACCCGGGTGATGTCTTCACGCAGGACGGACCGAACCGTACCCACGTCTGTGATGATGCCGGTGAACATGGGCGATGATCTAGGACAGACGGCTGTAGGTTTCCACAAGATCGTCGCCGGCCCGCGCGACGTCGGTGCGATGGAAACGGCGCATGTCCTCCAGGGCGGCGATGCCGAAACCGGCGACGGCCGGCACCCCATCGCCCCCGATCACGGCGGGCGCGCGGGCCCAGACGATGCGGTCGACCAGGTTGGCCTTGAACAAGGCGGAAGCCACCGTTCCGCCGCCTTCGACCAGGACCCGGGTCAACCCGCGGTCGCCCAGCGCCTGGAAGGCCGCGGTGAGCTGCGGGTGCCCGCCTGCGTCGGCCGGCACTTCGATGATTTCGACGCCCGTGCGTTCCAGCCGCAGGCGGGCCTCGGCACTGTGCCCGATCCTGGTGACCACCCACGTGGGCACCGAGCCGGCCGTGGTGGCAAGGGTGCAGTCGCTGCTGAGGCGCAGGCGGCTGTCGAGCACCACCCGCACCGGCGACTGATCGCCCAGACCCGGCAGCCGGCAGGTCAGTGACGGGTCGTCGCGCAAGGCGGTACCGATCCCCACCAGGATCGCATCATGCGACGCCCGCAGCGCATGGGCGCGCGCCCGCGCCGGACTGCCTGTGATCCACTGGCTTTCCCCGGTCTGGGTCGCGATGCGGCCGTCCAGTGTGCTGGCCAATTTCAAGGTGACCGCCGGCCGCCCGGCGGTTTGGCGAAGCAGGTAGCCCTGCACCGCCTCGCCGGCCCGGTCGGCGAGCAGGCCGGTGACCACTGAGATGCCGGCATCGCGCAGCTTGTCGAAGCCGCCGCCGCGGACCCGCGGGTCCGGATCCTCCAACGCCGCGACGACCCGGGTGATCCCGGCGGCAATGATCTCGTCGGTGCAGGGGCCCGTCTTGCCATGGTGGCAACACGGCTCCAGCGAGACATACATCGTCGCTCCCTGCGCCGCCGCCCCCGCATCGGCAATCGCCACCGTTTCCGCATGCGGCCGACCACCCGGCTGAGTCCAGCCGCGCGCGATCACCGCCCCGTCCTTGGCAATGACGCAACCGACCGCAGGGTTCGGCCAACACCGGCCCAACGCGCGCCGCGCCAAGCTTACCGCCACCGCCATGTGATGGAGATCGGCCGGATCAGTCTCCGGGGCCACGGACCTCGTCCGAGATAAAGTCTTCGAAATCCTTGATCTCCCGGAAGTTCCGGTAGACCGACGCGAACCGGAGATAGGCCACCTGATCAAGCTGGCCCAGCGCCTCCATCACCATCTCGCCGATGGTGTCCGCGCGTATTTCGCTTTCGCCGCTGCTTTCCAAACGCCGCACGATGGAATTGACGACACGCTCGACACGATCCTCTTCAACCGGCCGCTTGCGCAGCGCAATCCGCATCGACGACAACAGCTTCTCGCGTTCGAACGGCTCTTTTTGATCGTTGCGCTTGAGAACCGTCAGTTCGCGCAACTGGACCCTCTCGAAGGTGGTGAACCGGGCACCGCAGTTGGGACAAAGGCGCCGGCGCCGAATCGCCGAGTTGTCCTCGGTCGGACGCGAGTCCTTCACCTGGGTGTCGTTATGGCCACAAAACGGACAGCGCATGATGCCTCACCTCACAATCCAGCAGGCGGTCAGAAGCCGGCGTCATAAATGGGAAAGCGGTCGCACAACTCCTTGACCTTGCGGGCGACTGCCGCCTCGACGCGGCTGCTGTCGTCCGGCGACGCGGCCTGGCCATCCAGGACTTCCACTATCAGCTCGCCAACCTGCTTGAACTCGGCCCGACCGAAGCCGCGGGTGGTCGCGGCGGGCGAGCCCAATCGGACACCGGAGGTCACCATCGGCTTCTCGGGATCGAAGGGGATGCTGTTCTTGTTGCAGGTTATGCCGGCCCGCTCGAGCGATGCTTCCGCAACCTTGCCGGTGAGCCCCTTGGGCCGGAGATCCACAAGCAGCAGATGCGTGTCCGTGCCGCCCGAGACGATCTGCAGACCGCCGGCGATCAATGAGGACGCAAGCGTCTTGGCGTTCTCCACGACGTCCGCCGCGTAGGTCCGAAACTCGGGCCGAAGCGCCTCGCCCAGTGCGACTGCCTTGCCGGCGATGGAGTGCATCAGCGGACCGCCCTGCAGGCCCGGAAACACGGCGGAATTGATCCGTTTGCCGAAGGCCTCGTCGTTGCACAGGATCATGCCGCCACGTGCACCCCGAAGGGTCTTGTGGGTGGTGGTCGTCACCAGGTCGGCGATCTGGACGGGATTGGGATAGACGCCGCCGGCAACCAGGCCGGCGAAGTGCGCCATGTCGACCATGAGATAGGCACCGACTTCATCGGCAATGCGCCGAAAACGCTCGAAATCGATGATCCGCGGATAGGCCGAGCCCCCGGCAACGATCAGTTTGGGGCGGTGAGCCCGGGCCAACTCCTCAACCTGGTCGAAATCGATCAGGCCATCCTGCCGTCGCACGCCGTACTGCACCGCCTTGAACCAACGGCCCGACTGGTTGGGCGCGGCCCCGTGCGTGAGATGGCCGCCGGCGGCAAGCGACATCCCCATCAACGTATCGCCCGGCTCCAGCAGCGCCATGTATGCGGCCTGGTTGGCATTCGCGCCGGAATGGGGCTGAACGTTGGCAAAAGCGCAGCCGAACAACTCCTTGGCCCGCTCGATGGCCAGCGCCTCGGCGTCGTCAACAAACTCACAGCCGCCGTAGTAGCGCCGGCCGGGGTAGCCTTCCGCGTATTTGTTGGTCAGCACCGACCCTGTCGCCTGCAAGACGGCACGCGAAACGATGTTCTCCGAGGCAATCAGCTCGACCTGGTCCTGCTGTCGGCCCAGTTCCGCCTTGATCGCGGCGAACAGTTCGGGATCGCTCTCCTCCAACGGCTCGGTAAACAGCCGATCAAACCCGACAAAGCCGGAAGATGCGCTGACCTGCGACATGAAATCCTTCGTCCTCATCCGCTAAACAGAGTTCTCCTTGAGTGGCGACATCTTCGCCACGCGCCGTTGATGCCTGCCGCCCTCAAAGGCGGTATCCAGGAACACGGACAGGCACTGGCGTGCCTGATCCTCTTCGGTGCTGGTCGCTCCGAAAACAATGACATTGGCGTCATTGTGCAGGCGCGCCATGCGTGCGTCGTTCGCGTCACGGCACAAGGCCGCGCGGACATGCGGATGCCGGTTCGCCGCAATCGAGATACCGATACCGGTGCCGCAAACCAGCACCCCCCACCCGGCCCGACCATTGTCGAGCGCCGTGGCCAAGGCGTCCGCGAAATCCGGATAATCGACGGAATCCTCGCCGTCGGCGCCGAGGTCGACGACCGTTAGACCCCGATCGCGAAGTTCCTCCGCCAAAGCACGCCTCAGCGCCACGCCCCGGTGATCGGACGCCAGCGCAACGGTTTCATCCGTCTTGCGATCCGTCATCAGTCCTCAGTTGCGAGCCATTTGCCGGCCCGCCGCCATACGCCCCGCGGTACCCAAACACGACGGCTGAGCGCCGCTGTTTCGGCTGCCGGTTCCACCCCTGGATGACCGGCACCCCGCTCAGCGCTCGCATACCACATCTCGCGGAGCGGTGCCAGTGGAACACTAGGTGTCGGGAAAGCGGGTCGACGGGCGCGGTCGAGACCGCAAACAAGACCCGGCCTCGGCCATTCCCCGCAGGACGGCGTTTCGTGTCGGACCGCGGGCCGAAATACTGGATATGGTGTTCCGTTCACATCAGATGCATATATCTCGAATTCTTCTGCGTCAGAACCTGATCTCGAGCAACTTTGCGCAATATTCGAATCGATCGTTATTCTCTTTTTTCTTTCGCTCTTGTTGACTCTTGATTGTCTTCTATGCTCCTTTTTTCGTGGTGGGAGGTATAGAACTGGGGTGGGAGAACCATGACTAAACGTGATGCGCCGGCTTTGGCTGCCGGCCGGCTGCTTACGATGGCGACCGATGTCGTCTCGGCTTATGTGGGGAATCATCGGTGCGGATCCGACGAGCTGCCTGGCATCATCCAGGCGGTTTCCGGCGCCTTGCAGGGTCTGGGCGAAGACCAGGGTGAGGTTCGCGCTGGACGTCGCGCCAGGGCGGCCGTGCCGGTCAAGAAATCGGTGACGCCGGATTATCTGATCTGCCTGGAAGACGGCAAGAAGCTGAAGATGCTGAAGCGCCATCTGCGCACGAATTACGATCTCAGCCCCGAACAGTACCGCCTGAAGTGGGGCCTGCCGTCAGACTATCCGATGGTGGCGCCGAACTACGCGGCGCAGCGGTCGGCCTTTGCCAAGAAGACCGGACTGGGCCGCAGCGGCCGCCGCGCCTGACGCCGGCGCCTCAGAAATCCCAGCCGCTCTGGGACTTGCGCCTTCCGCCGGGCTTCTGCCGGCTGAGAACGTATTCGAGCTTCCTGACCGCGACACGTTTCAAGGCCTCCTCCCCGGCGCTGGGGTCTCCGACGATCGAAACCTCGGTCTTGGTGACCGGATCCACGGCCGAGACCTTGACGTAGTCGCCTTGCGGCACGAATTCTATCAGCGCCCCTTCTGGCAGAATGCTGTCCTTCACTAACAAAATCCCGCTCTATATGGTATGTTAACGGCGTTGGATCGGGCCGAGCCGCCACCTTCGGCCGGCGAAAGACAGAATGCCGACCGGCATGCAGCTTTGCTGCATGTTAACAATCATTTGACAAAACACCTCGGTGTTTCGACGACAGTGGAGCCGAAGAATGACAGGCGTCAATCCTGCAAAACCCGATGAGCCGGTCCGCCGTCCCGCCGCGCCCGCCGCGCCGATGAAATGGGACGATCCCTTCCTGCTGGACGAGCAGTTGAGCGAGGAAGAGCGGATGATCCGCGACACGGCCCATCAGTTCGCCCAGGAACGGCTGATGCCGGGGATCCTGCAGGCCAACCGCGAGGGCACCTTCGACCGCGAGATCATGCGTGAGATGGGCCAGCTGGGCCTCTTGGGCATGACCATCGACGGGTACGGCTGCGCCGGCGTCAACTACACCTCGTACGGCCTGGTGGCGCGGGAGATCGAACGGGTCGACAGCGGCTATCGCTCGGCCATGTCGGTGCAGTCCAGCCTGGTGATGTACCCCATCCACGCCTACGGAACCGAAGAACAGCGCCGGCGTTTCCTGCCGCGACTGGCAACCGGTGATCTGGTCGGCTGTTTCGGCCTGACCGAGCCGGATGCCGGCTCGGACCCCGGCTCGATGAAGACCCGGGCGCGCCGGGTGGACAGCGGCTACCGCCTGTCGGGTGCGAAGACCTGGATCACCAACAGCCCGATCGCCGACGTCATGGTGATCTGGGCCAAGGACGACAGCAGCGTCATCCGAGGCTTCATTCTTGAACGCGGCATGAAGGGGCTGGAGACGCCCGAGTTGAAGGGCAAGTTCTCGCTCCGGGCCTCGATCACCGGTCAGATCCTGATGGACGAGGTGTTCGTTCCCGAGGAAAACCTGCTGCCTCATGCCCGCGGCCTGAAAGGCCCGTTCGGTTGCCTGAACAGCGCCCGCTTCGGCATTGCTTGGGGCGCGCTTGGCGCCGCGGAATTCTGCTGGCACGCCGCCCGCAGCTATGTGTTGGACCGCACCCAGTTCGGCCGGCCGCTGGCCGCGAACCAGTTGATCCAGCTGAAGCTCGCTGACATGCAGACCGAGATCACGATTGCGCTGCAGGCGGTGCTCAGGGCCGGGCGGCTGCGGGACGAAGACCGCTGCCCGCCGGAACTGATCTCCATGATCAAGCGCAACTCGGCGGGCAAGGCGCTGCACATCGCGCGGGTCGCGCGGGACATGCACGGCGGCAACGGGATCGCGGACGAGTACCACGTCATCCGCCATGTCATGAACCTGGAAGCCGTGAACACCTACGAAGGCACCCACGACATCCACGGCTTGATCCTGGGTCGGGCCCAGACGGGAATTCAGGCGTTCACCAGCACCTGATCGCGAAACGCACCGTGGTCGGCTTCGGACCGCCGCCCGCCGGGCGGCGGTTCTTCATTTGCGCGCGGCGTTCGGATCAGTAAAGGCGCGGAATCCCGTTGATGGTCATCAGCACTTCTTCGAAATTGACGCCGACCATCTGGCAGTATTCCTGCATCGCATCGAAGCGCGGACGGTTCTCCTCCTGAACCATGGCGAGCGCCGTTTCCCGGTCGATCAGGCCCTCGCGGATCTGGTTCGACCGCAGGGTGTCGTTTTCCGTGAAGCCGGCGACGGTGTGATAGACGTAGTTGTAGAAGGCCGCGGTGCCGTCGCCGATTCGCCAGGTGGTGGCGCTGTCTTCGGCGCCTTCCCAGTTGTACTGGGCCAGGGTCTGCTGGATCTGGCGCTCGTCCCAGTCGATGTAGCGGTAGAGATACAGAAAATCGTCGGGGACCAGGTAGGACTCGTAAAAGGCCCAGACCGAATCGAACAGCGAGGCATTGAGGTAGCGCGGGTTGGCCAGGTAGTTGGCCCCGTAATAGGCGGCGAGTTGCAGCTTATTGGACAGAGGAAGGTCGGTCAGGATGGCTTTCTCGCCGCCCTCTTTCCGCACGCCGGCAAAGCCGGTCTTGAAGTCGGTGTGTTCCAGCGCGTTCCCGGCGCAGAAGATCACCAGGTCGATGCCGGTCTCCTTCCTGAGCTGTCGGGCGTAGTAGTAGAACTGTTTGTCGCCCGCCATGAACAAGGGGATCATGCCCAGCTTGGGCGCCTTCAGCCAGGCCTCCAGGTTCTTGCGGATGTAGCGCCGCTTGGTCGGGATGTCGGCCGCCCGCACCGCATGCTCAACCCCCAGCGCCCCGGTGAGGCGCGCCTGGTTGCGGCGCGCGATATCGGTCACCATGCCCCAGTCGTAGGTAAAGGCGACTGGGTTGAGCCCCAGCTCTTCCTTCACGTAGTGCAGCCCGTAGGAGCTGTCACGGCCGCCACTAAAGGCGACGATGCAGTCCGGCCGGCCGTTGGACCGGCGGTGGGGCGCCACCGCCGCCTCCAGCGCTTCGCGCCCCAAAAGCGTTCGTTTCTGATAGTCGGCGCACTTGCTGCACACGCCGTCGGCGTCGAACGTGATCATCGGGAACGTCGACGGCAGCAGGCAGCGGGTGCAGCGGCGCAGGTCGTCGGGCGTGCGGATCCGCTCGACAATGTCGCGCCGGGATCCCAGGGTCGCGGCGACCGGACGACTGGCGCCGTCACCGACCAGATCGAAGGCGTTGCCGTCGAGGCTGGCGAGATCCACATCCAGTCCGGTCCCCGCGGGAACCTGAACGACTTCCGCCGCCTTCTCCTTCCACGGGCCGGACTTCAGAAACTCCTCGAGGATGTATCGTTCACTGGCGGCCACCAGCAACGCGCCCGCCGCGGGCCGGGCCGTGTAAAGCGTCCCGGTGTTGGTGGCAAGCGCCAGCCGATCCGCATCGTCGAACAGCAGCGCCACGGTCGCTGCGCCTTCAATCTCTGCGAAGGCACGGGCCACCCCCGATTTCGGGTCGCCCTGCGCGGTGCCGCGGTGGCGCCCCACGAGGCCCATCAGCACTTCGGTGTCCACGTCCGACCGGTGCGGCAGATCCGGATGGCTGGCGCGGAGGTCGCCGTTATTGACGATGATCCCATTGTGAACGCCAGCCACGCCTTCGGCGAAAACAGGCTGGTTGTTGGCGTCCAGCGTCTGGAAGCCGTTCGTCACCAGCCGCGCATGACCGACCGCGACCTGGGTCCCTGCGGCGTCGCTGTCCGCCAGATCCTTCCAGAACGCGTCATAGTTGGGCCCCTTCAGCATGCGCGAAGGGCGACCGGCCTGCTTGTAGATTTCGATTGTCTTGGGCGTGCGCACGGCCAAGCCGGCGGCCTCCTGCCCTCGGGTTTCGGAGAGAAGGAACAGCCGGTCCACCAGGGCACGAAACCCCCTGCCGTCCAAACCGGCTTCGGGCTTCGCCGCTATTGCAAAGATACCGCACATTGGATGGATCTCCCGCGTCGGCTTCATGCTCTAGGCGGAAACACCGGACAAGGCAAGTGGGGCAGGCACGCAGATCGATCCCGCCGTCGTTCCTTGATTTCCGGACAGGCTTGGGTTCTAAACCCCGGCGGGCCGGTCCGGGAAACGCCGGTGCCAAAGGGAACACGAGCCGCGGGGACGACAAGGCGGACAATGACACGCGACGAGGTCGAGGTTCAGGATCGGGTGGCACACCTTTACGAGGAGTGCCGCTACGAGAAGCCCTATGCCCGCGCCTACCACGATTGGTGGAACCGCAAGCTTCTCTCGATGGTGGACTGCACCGGCAACGTTCTCGATGCCGGTTGCGGCACCGGCATTCTTGGCGACATCCTGGCTGGAACGGCATCGGTCCATGTGGGCATGGATATTTCCCACGTCGCCCTGCGCGACTTTGCAAAGGCCAGGATTCACCTCCTGACCCGGGGCGACGCGCAGCAATTGCCCTATGCCGACGGCAGCTTCGACACGGTGATCGGCCGCAGCCTGCTGCACCACCTTCACGAGCCTGAGCGGGCAATCGACGAAATCGCCCGTGTCCTGAAACCCGGCGGCGAGCTGGTTGTCGTCGACACCAACCGCTCGATACTGACAGCATTGCCGCGCTGGATCGCAAACCACGGCGAACACTTCTCCGATGACCATCAGAACATGAGCTACTCGGACCTGTCGGCAATGGTCGCGACGCGCTTCGAGATCAAGACCGTGTACTTCTTCGGGTTCCTCGCCTATCCGATCGGCTTTCCGGACATCCTCGACATCGGCCGTTACCTGCCAATGGCCACGACGGTGACCCGGCTGCTGATCGGGCTTGACGCGGTGCTCTCGCGCATCCCTCTTGTGCGACGGCTGGCCTGGGGGGTGATGATCATGGGACGAAAGAAGGGCTAGTCGGTTCCTCCTCACCCCGGCGCAGCGGAACAACGCCCGTCGCGCGGCTTCCGGAACAAGGGTTAAAGGATTTGCGCGCCGTCATCACCGATATCCTGAAAGACCGCTTCTCCGCCGGGATCGCCTGGACCATGGGCGCGCTGGTCGTGACGGCGATCTGCGGCCTCGCCTT
>Ga0066187_1000636_pt1 | contig 11430 bp, 8 predicted proteins | sample WorMetexBAHAMAS1_FD_58706 | JGI IMG/M metagenome (GOLD analysis project Ga0066187, IMG submission 58706) | Marine gutless worms symbiont microbial communities from Max Planck institute for Marine Microbiology, Germany - Inanidrilus exumae... | ecosystem: Host-associated > Annelida > Digestive...
AGGAAACCGCAGATCAAATCCAACGATCTGACCGCGAGTTCTCACACGGCCACGGGATGGCTCGAACTTGAAACTGGGGGCCAACCTGGGAGGCCTCGGCAACCTCTCGACGAACTATACATTCGTCGCTGATACCTGGACGCACATTGCGCTCACCCGCGAAAGCGGGACCTGGAAATTTTATGTCGACGGTGCGAGCCAGGCGATCACCGGGCAGACCGGTTCGGCCAACTCGACCGTCGCGGCGGTCGCCCCCAGTGATAATTTCTATATCGGCGATAGCGGTTGGACCGGCGGCAACGAGCATTTCAGTGGTGAGATCGACGAAGTCCGGTTCTGGAGCAGCGCCAGAACCGCAACCCAAATTGCCGATCACTATGACCGCCAATCGAACGGCGATGAAACGGGATTGGCCGGCTATTGGAACTTCAACGAAGGCTCTGGGCTCGCCGCCGGAGACGAGACCGGCAATTCCCAGGATTTGGCCATTGTCGACGGTCCCGTATTCAAGAACCTGACGACCATACCGATCAGCTCGGGCGCCACCTACAAGGGCATGATCCTGGGCGAGGATGCCGACGCCGACGGGCTCACCTATACCCTGGCCTCGGCGCCGGAAGACCACAACGGCACCTTCGCGCTGGACGGCAACAAATACACCTATATCAACGACGGCGACGAGGGCGACGATTCCTTCACCGTCACCATCACCGACGAACACGGCGAGACGACGACGGAAACCATCACCTTCAACGTATCCTAGGTTAACCAACTCTTAGGTTGACCAATGCTCGCGTAGTTCTGCTACAATCCCTGCCAAAGACAATAATCAACGAATAATTGAGGGACGGAACTTCGTGGCGGATATTTTCCACCGCTGGAGCAAACGCCAGATGTTCTTCGGCATCATTGCCGTGATCATCGTGCTCGGCGTGATTGTTTCACTGATTACCAAAGTCACCTGGATCACCCGGGACGAGGACGATTTCCTGCGCCTCGCCGTGGTCGGGCCGAGGACCAGCGATTCGGCGGTCATCGAACGTTCCATGCGCCAGGGCGTCGAGCTCTATGCCGACGTGGTCAACGAGCAGGGCGGCATCGATGACACCAATCTGGCCGTCGATGTCTATGACGACCAGAACGATCCGGCGGAAGCCAGGATCGTCGCCGAGGAGATCGCCGCCAGCAACGCACAGGCCGTCGTCGGCCACTGGACCAGTGATACCGCCGCCGCGGCGGGTAAGATCTACAATGAACACGGCATCCAGCTGGTCTCGCCGGCCTCCCTCGACCCCAAGACCTTGGCCGACAACGACTGGGTCTTCAGCGCTCTCTTCCACGACGCCCGCCAGGCCCGGTTCCTGGCCAACTATGCGCGCAACGTCATGGGCCACAAGCTGGTCTCCATGATCGTCGACAAAACCCACTACGGCGAAACCTTCGGCGAGAATTTCCGCAAGACCTATCGCCGCTTCGGCACCAAGATCCGCTACACCTGGGAGTTCGACACCGCCAAGCCGGTGGTGCCGCAGATGCTCAGGATCGTCGATGAGCTGAAGGAAAAGAAGGATGCCGGGCTGCTGTTCCTCGGCATGGGCGAGATCGACGGCGCGCGCATGGTCAAGTTGATCCGCGACGCCGGAATCCGCAACATGATCGTCGGCACCAACCACTTGGCGACGGCCGCGTTCAGGGACGCGGTCGAGCGCCTGCCCGGCAAGAGCCCGGAGCCCGGCGTCTATTCGAACCGCATGCTGGTGACGGCGCCGCTTCTGTTCGACACGGCCAACGAACGGGCCCAGAACTTCAAGAACCGGTACCTGAAGAAGTACGGCGAGGAGCCGGACTGGGTCGCCGCCTACGCTTACGATTCGGCGCATCTGGTCGTCGAGGCGCTGCGTGAAGCCCGCAAGGACGAGGAGGCGTCCGCCAACATCTCGTCGACCCGTCAGACCATCCGCGACGATCTGGCCGGACGCCTGCGCCGCGACGAGGGGATCGAGGGCGTCACCGGCCGAACCTTCTTCGGTGAAGACGGCGAGGCCCGAAAACCGGTCCTGATCGGTGTCTACAGCGGCACCGACATCGTCTCCGCCCTGACCCAGCTGCAACCGATCAAACCGGGCGGCAACCGCAACTATATCGCCGAGTTGAAACAGGGGCGCGTTCTCTACGTCAACGACCGCTTCATGTACAAGGCCAACGTCGTCTACACGGGCTTGCAGGTGAAGGAGATCTCCGAGATCAACACGGAGGAGAACACCTTCACGCTCGATTTCCTGATCTGGTTTCGCTATCGCGGCAAGTTCGAGCCACAGGACATCAAGCTGCTCAATGCCGTCGACCCGATCGAATTGGAGAAGCCGGTCGACGAACGGCAGATCGGCGACATGACCTATCGGCTCTATCGGGTCAAGGGCAAGTTCCGTTTCAACTTCACCGAGACGAAACGAGCCTATGGCGACTATCTGGCCGGCGTTGCTTTCTCCCACAACCGGCTCAACAAGGACAACCTGCAATACGTGGTCGACGTCTTGGGTGTCGGGCTGAATACCGGCGAGACCATACAGGACAAGCTGGAGGCGGACCGGTCGCTGCATCCATCGACGGGCTGGGTCATCGAAAGGGCCTGGATCTCCCAGGACATCGTTCCGGAAGGAACGCTCGGCAATCCGTCCTATGTCGGTTTCGCCTCCGATGACCCGGATTTCTCACAGATCGACTTCGGGATCATCACCAAGAAAGGTCAGATCGAGGCGCGCGATTTCATTCCGAGCGAGTTCTTCATCTACATCGGCATATTCTCCCTGATCGGCACCATCTTCGCCATCGCCATGGACCGCAAGGAACGTGGCCGTTTCTGGGCCGCCCAATCGTGGATGCTGCGTCTCGCCTGCTGGCCGTTCCTGCTGTTGTCGGCCGGCAACCTGGGTCTCGACCTTTCCGTTCAGAACCTGCCCGACCACTACACGGACATATTTATTCTTGTCTACGATTCGCTGTGGTGGCTGGTTCCGGCCCGGCTTCTCGGCATCGCCATGGAGCGGTTCCTGTGGATCCCGCTCGAAGACCACACGGAACGCAACATCCCCAACGTCATCCGCGTGTTCGGATCGGTCACCATCTATTCGTTTGCGGCCTGCGGCATCGTCGCTTTCGTCATGGATGAGGCCCTGACCAGCATCCTGGCGTCCACCGGTCTTCTGGCCATGATCATCGGCCTCGCCGTGCAGGCCAACATCTCGAATATCTTCTCCGGCATCGTCATCAACATGGAGCGTCCCTTCAACGTCGGTGACTGGGTTCAGATCGGCGACGTTGACGAGGGCCGCGTCGTCGACATCACCTGGCGGACAACCCGGGTCAAGGTGCGCAACGGCTATGTGGTCAGCATCCCCAACGGCCAGGTTTCGGAAGCCCAGATTCACAACTTCAATTCCTTCGACGCGGTGCGCATGGAGGTGCCCGTCTATCTCGACGCCAAATATCCGATGATGGATGCGGCGCAGATCATGGAGGATGCCGTCGCCCAGGCGCCCGACATCCTGGACACGCCGGAACGGGAGGTGCGCTTCAAGGGGGTCAACTGGGATTTCGGGTGGGTCGCCGAATACGAGATCCAATTCTGGATCGATCAATACGCCCGCAAGGAAGAGATCGTCGAGGGCGCCCTGTCGGTCATTTGGACGGCCCTTGGCCAGCACGGAATCAAACCTTGCGAGGAAGCGCCCGACGCGGTGAATCAAGTGCCAGGTGCCGTCGAATTGAGTCCGGCGGGGGAATAGGGGACACCAGCCTTACGATCAAATAGGAACTTTGCACGACACCGGTGTTCGGGATGAAATTCCTGATGCGGTAACACCTTCAAGGGAGCGATGAGACGATGTTCATGAGCCGGCTGAACGACGCCCAGCGGCGGTCCTTTCTGGCGCTCACCACCAAGATGGCCTTGGCCGACGGGAAGGTGAAGCCGGAAGAGGTCGCTCTGTTGGAGGAACTGGCCCATGCTTTTGGTCAAAAGACACCCGTTCCCGCCGATGAAATCTACGGCATGACCAACGCCGAGCCGTTCGACACGCGGGAATCACGGGTCATCACACTGGTCGGCATGCTCGTTATCGCCTTCGCCGACGACCATTTCCATGTCGATGAATCGGCCGTGGTAACGGAAACAGCCAAGGCGTTCGAAATCGAAGACGAGGAACTCAACGCCATGAAGCAGTGGGCCGCGCGACAGGCCGACCTCCTCCACGATCTCCATAAATTCTTCGCCGCTTCGTAGTTTCCGCTTTTGCGGAAGTGCCAAGGCAGGTCGTTCCCGCGGGCGGAGCATGGGTGCGGGTCGATGGCCTCGGGATCGGCGGTCAAGCGGCCTCGATCTCGGTGGAGACGGTTCGGACGGCCACTGTCTGGTCGGCGCCGAGGAAGGCTCCGAGTTTTTTGTCCGAGGTGTTGATGTGCGAGGTCCACCAACTGCCGAGCAGGCTCATTAGGTCGATGCCCGTCTGTTGCCCGCCTTTCCGGTACTCGTCGAAGAGGCCCTCGAGCCTTTCGACGAAGGCGTCGTGCTGACGTTTGTGTTGTTCGTAGTCCGGATAGGCGGAGGAAACCATCAGTTCCTGTTCATGGGCGAAGTGGTAATCCGTGTATTCCATCAATTCGCGATAGGCCGTCTCGATGGCGGAGAACTCTTCACCTTTCTTGACCGCCAGATAGAGCGCGTTGATGACGGCGATCAGTTTGCGGTGCTCGTCATCGATGGTCTGGTTGCCGACGGAAATCGCCGGGGTCCACGCGATGAGCTCCTCGTTGTTATCGCTCTCACGATTGCCGACCTGATGCAGGAACGATGTAACCCGGTCCTTCAGGGTGGCCGTTTGAGAACTGAGGTCGTCGGAAGCCTTACGGATATGGTCGGCGTCTTCGCTGGCCCGCTCCGCGGACCCCTGAACCTGCGAAATGGAACTTGAAACCTGCGTCGTTCCGTTCGCCGCTTCTTCGACGTTGCGGGCGATCTCACGGGTCGCCGCACCCTGTTGTTCGACCGCTGCCGAAATCGACGAGGATATCTCGTTGATTTGGTTGATCACATCGGTGACCTGGGCAATGGCTGCCACGGAATCTCGAGTCGACGTCTGGACGCTCTCGATCTGTCTACTGATCTCTTCCGTGGCTTTCGCCGTTTGGCTGGCCAGATTCTTGACTTCGGAAGCGACGACCGCGAAACTCTTGCCCGCCTCTCCGGCCCGTGCCGCTTCGATGGTGGCATTCAGCGCCAGCAGGTTCGTTTGCTCGGCGATGTCGGTAATCAAGCCAATGACGTTACTGATGCCGTCGGCCGTCGTTTCGAGGACGCCGATCTTTTCGGTGATGGCTCTGACCACATCGACGCCCTGATTCGCCGTATTCGTCGCATTGGTCACCTGTTGTCCGATCTCGCGGATGGACACCGAGAGCTGTTCGGCGGCGCTGGCGACGGTCTGCACGTTTTCCGAAGCGTTGGTGGAGGCGCTGGCCACGGAGCGGGCCTGGCTGAGCGTATCGTCTGCGCCTTCGGTCATTTGGGCGGCCGTCTGGCGCATGGTCGCATCCGCCTGGGACAGGCTTTCGAGGATGCTCATCACGGTCAATTCGAATTGGCGAATGTACTCGTTGACCTCTTTCTGGCGGATTTCCTTGGTGATCCGTTCTTCCTTCTGTTCACGTTCCAAGCGGTCCGCGTCGATCCGGTTTTGCCGGAAAACTTGCACGGCCACGGCCATGGAACCGATCTCGTCACCGCGTTCCGTGCCGGAAACGTCGACCGAGGTGTCGCCGGCGGCGAGGGATGACATGACACCCGTCATCGAGCCCAAGGGCCCCGTGATGCCGCGGATGATGACGACGACAATAACGCCGGTCAGAACGAGAAGCAGGGCGATAACAACCGCCATACCCATGAAGGTCGAGTAGGCGGTGCTTTCGATTGCCGTCGCTTGTTGGCGGAGGTCGGTGGCGATCTTGTCCTCCACCGTCTTCAGCAGGTTGATCTTCTTCGTGATCGTGTCGAACCAATAGGGCCCTTCGATGCCTTCGGTCGTTCCCGTGACTGGGCTCTCGATGGCAATCTTGCGCATGCGGTTGACTTCATCGACGGCTTCTCCGGTAACGGTTTCGGCGAGGAACGCCTTTTGGTCTTCGGAAGCGAAAATGGCGAACCGGGAAAGGAATGTGCCCTGCATGGCAATGAGTTGCAGGAACCGCCGGTAGATCACCGGCTTGAACTGTCCGGCACTGAACCCCCCGGACCCCATGGCCCGTTCGATGCCCGCTCGTTCTTTCCCTTGCAGGAATGCAGTGTAAGCCGTGATCGACTGGCTGATGCGAACGTCCGTACTCAGGAGCGCCATCTCCTCGATGATGGAAAGGAGCTTGCCGATGGTCGGCGTGTAGTAGGCGGCCATTTTCGGGACCGAGATCTCGAGGTTCGATACCTGGCTGCGTACGCCGGCGAGGCCCGCAAGGGCACCGGTGGCCGCGGTTATCTTGTCGGCCAGCGTGGCGGCGTACTTCGATGTGTCGAACTGAGAGAAGGCCGCCTGCAGGGCCTCATGCTTGTCGTCGGTGAGAAGGCGTTGATCCGGCAGTTTTTTCGTGAACTTGCGGCCTTTGCTGCCGATAAAGCCTGCCGAGGCGCCCCGTTCCTTCTGCATTTCATGGACGAGCGCGCTGATCGTCGGTGCCAGATCAGCCAAGGCCAGAACGCGCCCCATCTCGCGGGCGGTTTGGAATTTTTCGACCGCCGTATAGCCGGAAAAGAAGAGAAGGCCCATTACCGGTAACGCCAGGGCCCATGAAATTTTCGCGCCGATTTTGGTGTTCTCAAGCATTTTTGTCATCGCAGAAAGTCCTTTCTCCGCCCTCTACGGGTTGATTTCGTTATTGTCGGTTCCACCCGTATTTTTCTCTATAAACGGGTAAAATATATCGTAATACTTTCTTTGCTAGAAAATCCTTCCCTATTCCCCCACCAATGTTATTTGTATTATACGCGCTAGACTAATGAACTCGTTGATATAAATCAATCTCAAGGCGTGTAGATTTCTATCTGTGCTACTCTACGGTTCATCAACCGGCGCCGCGGCCCCAGGGAGAAAAGGCGCCGCCCAAAGAAAAACGGCGCCGCCTTTCGGCGACGCCGTCTTTCGAGTTCGGAGATCGACCGTTATTTGGTCTTGGTTTCCGCCTGCGGAGCCTGCGGGGCAACCACACCGTAAGGCGCGAACGGCGCATGGGGGACGCCGTAGCCGTAGGCCGGGTAACCATAGCCACCGTAGGGGTAGCCGTAGCCACCATACGGATAGCCATAGCCGTAGTAGGGATTGCCGTAGCCGTAGCCGTTGCCGCGGGCGTTGAAGTTCATGTTGAAGGCGCCGTCACCGAAGCCGTTGCCGCTCCACGGGGTCCAACCCCACCAAGCTTTGGCGTCCGTAGCAGCAAGAGCAGCGGTTCCGAGAACACCGACAACCGCCAGGGTCTTGATAAGTTTACTCATGATAGGTCCTCCTAAAGGTGTTCCCTCTATCCAAATTCGACACTGAAGGGAGGGAAGCCTCCGGCGTCTCTCAGGCACGAAGCCCTAACTCGAACCTTTCTTACCGTTCTGCGACTTGTCGCCGCAGTAGGTGTCGTACAAAAACTCAACCAATCCTTTAACGTCGGGGCGGCTGACCGAGTAGTAGACGGTTTGCGCCACCTTGCGAGTGCTCACGACGCGGTCTTTTCTCAACAAGGCCAGTTGCTGGGATACCGCCGCCGGCCGCATGTCGAGAAGTTCCGCCAGTTCGCCGACCGATTTCTCTCCGTCGATCAACTGGCAGATCAGCATCAGCCGGTTTTCGCTGGAGAGGACTTTCAGCATGTCGCTGACTTCCCGCGCGTTCGTTTGCATCTCGTCTACGTTCATATTCATGATCACGTATATACGGATATATGAAGATACTGTCAACAAAAAAGTTCGCTTGTTCGTTATGAAATGTCGTTGGGCGTCGCAAACGGGTTTTGGCCCCCGTAGTATAAGAATCTCGATTGGGGGAATTCTCATGGATGTACTAGGCCCAGAAGACGTTCACCGATTGCTCGACTATCCGTCGCTGATCGCGGCCTTGGCCGAAGCCCATCGCCAACCTGCGCCGGTGACCTCCCGCGTTTTTTTGGAAACGCCCGAGGACGACCGGCCGGTCGGCGAGGGGTTCCTCGTCCTCCCCGCCTGGTCGGCCGGCCGCGATTTCGGCACCAAGCTGGTCACCCTATTGCCGGACAACGCGGTCAAGGAAAACGGTCTTCCCACCGTCCAGGCCATTTACCCCTATTTCGATGGCGAAACCGGAGCGCCGAAGGCGGTTATCGACGGCACGGCGTTGACGCTCCGCAAGACGGCCGCGGACTCGTCTCTTGGGTCCTCAATGCTGTCGCGGCCCGATACCGAGACCTTGCTCATGGTCGGTGCCGGCGCCCTGGCGCCGCATCTGATTGCGGCCCATCTGGCGGCGCGCCCGTCGATCGACAAGGTCATGGTCTGGAACCGGACGCCCGAGAGACGCGATAGGCTTGTCGCGGCACTGCGGGATGATCTTGAGATAGAGCCGGCGACGGATCTGGAAAACGCGGTGTGCCAAGCCGACGTCATATCGGCGGCGACCATGGCGACGGAACCGTTGATACGCGGAGCATGGTTGAAACCGGGTACCCATGTGGACCTGGTCGGCGGCTTCACGCCGGAGATGCGGGAATCCGACGACGAAGCCATCATCCGCGCCTCGGTCTTCGTCGACAGTTTCGACACCACGGTTGGTGTCGCCGGAGATATCGTCCAACCGATGGAGGCCGGCGTCCTCGCCGAAAGCGATATCCGGTCCGATCTTTATGGCCTCTGCCGCGGTGATCATCCGGGCCGCAGCGACACCGACGAGATCACGCTCTACAAAAACGGCGGCGGCGCCCATCTCGACCTGTTCACGGCTCGCCACCTGGTCCAATGCTTCGATGCCGAACAGGCGTAAAGCCCAAGGAGACGCAACCGTGTCGAATCTCTTCCCCCACCTGTTCCAGCCGTTGGACCTGCGCCACAAGACTCTGAAGAACCGACTGGTTTTCGGCGCCCATACGGCCAACATGGCGGAAGCGGGGCTGCCCGGCGAACGGCACCTCGGCTATTACGAGGAACGGGCCCGGGGCGGTGCCGCCATGATCGTTGTCGAGCCGATTCCGGTACACGCCAGCGCCGTGCTGACACGCGGCAATTTCCGTCCCGGTGACGACGCAGTGATCCCCCATTTCAGGCGCGTCACCGATGCCTGCCATGGCCACGACACGGTGATGATCCATCAGCTCTACCACGTGGGTCAGCATGGCGATTTCGACAATTCCTATCACCCCAACTGGTCGCCGTCGGGCCTGCCTTCCTATCATGATTCGGACGGCAGCCACGCAATGACGGAAACCGAGATCGAGGAGATCATCGAAGCCTTCGCCGAGGCGGCGCGTCGCGCCAAGGACTCCGGCTTCGATGGCATCGAATTGTTCGCCGCCTATCACGCCCTGATCGACCAATTCTGGACGCCATGGTCGAACCGCCGCGACGACCAATGGGGCGGATCACTGGAGAATCGGACGCGGTTCTCGCGGTCCATCATCGAGCGCATCCGGAGCAAGGTCGGTAACGACTTCATCATCGGCATGGCCATCAACATGCATCCCGGCATCGATGTCTCGCTCTCCGTCGAGGCCATGCAGGAGATCGTCGCCTACCATGACGAGCGCGGCCTCATCGACTACGTCACCTGCGGCACGGGTAGCTACTTCGACTTCTATCCCTTGATGCCGACGGTGCTTTACGAGGACAAACTGGGTGCGCCATTCGCTGAGGCCCTGAAGCAGGTCGTCAAGACGGCCAAGGTCCAATGCGAGAGCCACGTCCGCACGCCGGAGAACGCCAATACCGTCATCGGCGCCGGCCAGGCCGACATGGTCAGCATCGTCCGCGGCCAGATCGCCGACCCGCACATGGCCCGCAAGGCGGAGGCCGGCCGGCCGGAAACGATCAGGCCCTGCCTGTCGTGCAACCAGATGTGCTGGGGGCGGCGTTACCGGGATTACTGGATCTCGTGTCTGGTCAACCCATCGGCCGGCCGAGAGTTCGAATGGGGCGGTGATCGTTTTGACAAGTCCGATGCCCCCAAACACATCCTCGTCGTCGGCGGTGGCCCGGCCGGCCTGGAAGCCGCCCGCGTCGCCGCCGAACGCGGCCATCAAGTCACCGTCGCCGAGGCCGCCCCGGAGATCGGCGGTCGTTTCCGCTTGGCCGGTGAGCAACCGCGCCGCGCCCAGATCCTCGACCTCATCCAGTGGTACGGGACGGAGATGGATCGCCTCGGCGTCGAGGTCCATCTCAATCGCCTGATCGAACCCGATGACGTCGACGCCTTTGGCGTCGACAGCGTGGTTGTCGCCACCGGCTCCCTGCCCGACGATCGCGGTTTCCAGCGGGCCCTGCCCCAGTTCGATCGGCTGCCCGGGTACGACAACGGCAATGTCTGGCCGGCCGAGGACATCATGGGGCGCGCTGCCCGCCCGAGCGGGCATGTCATCGTGCTCGACGACATCGGCCATTGGCACGGCGCCGGCACCGCCTGGCACTTGGCCGAACAGGGTTGCACCGTGACCATCGTCACCCGCTTTCCCATGGTCGCCTGGGAACTGGTGCGAACGGCGACCGATTGGCCGCTACGCCAAAAGCTCGAACAGATGGGCGTCGAGGTGATCACGGATGCGGCGATTACCCAGTGGCACGGTAATGGTGCCGAGGTAGTTGACTTGCGCACCGGATCGACCCGCCGGTTGGAGGCCGGCGGTTTGGTGCTGGCGACCGTCAACGAATCCCAGACCTGGTTGGCCGAGGGCCTCGCCGATACGGACGCCGAGGTTCATATCATCGGCGATTGCGTCGCACCTCGCCTCGCCGTCATGGCCATCTACGAAGGGCGGAAAGTCGGTCGCGAGTTGTAACCGAAAGCCGAGACCCGTCGCCGGTTCCGCCGCCGAGACCGGACAGATCGACCGGGAAACAGCCACGTTTAATCAAAAACCTACAATTCGGTAACAAAATGCGCATTTATTGCTTCCCCCCGTCGCGGAATGCCATTATTTTATTTCGGGTTGTTCGGCTTCGGCCGGCATGAAAAGTCTAACGTGTAACGGCCGTATCTTCGGTGGGTACGGGGCGGAAACACGATCAGGGAGACCAAAACGTCATGAAATCACCAATTCGTCTGAAAAAGGTTGTCGCGCTCGCCGCCGCAGCCACTTTGGGGCTGACGATGGGTGTGGCCAAGTGAGGTGGTCCCAGAAATTCGGACAGGGGGTTAAGGTGTATTCCGCCGGATACGGAGG
>Ga0066187_1000637_pt1 | contig 11409 bp, 11 predicted proteins | sample WorMetexBAHAMAS1_FD_58706 | JGI IMG/M metagenome (GOLD analysis project Ga0066187, IMG submission 58706) | Marine gutless worms symbiont microbial communities from Max Planck institute for Marine Microbiology, Germany - Inanidrilus exumae... | ecosystem: Host-associated > Annelida > Digestive...
GCTACTTTCTGCCGATTGCCGAGGCCACCGGCATGGTGATTCCCATGAGCCGCCTCATCTTGCGCCAGGCCTGCCGGGAAACGGTCAAGTGGAACAAGCAGTTCCACACGCGGTTGACGGCTGCGGTCAACGTATCGACCCGCTGGCTGGTCGATCCGCAGTTCCTGGATACGGTGGAGAACACGCTGCGGGACACGGGTCTTCCGGCCCACTGCCTGACCCTGGAACTGACCGAAGAGATCCTGTCGCGCGACCTGGAGGCATCCCAGCGGGCGCTGTCCGGCCTCAAGGCGCTGGGCGTGAAGCTGGCGTTGGACGATTTCGGCACCGGCCATTCGTCGCTGGCCATTCTGGAACGGTTCACAATCGATTCGATCAAGATCGACCGCTCCTTCACCTCGTCCATCGTGACACTCGAGGACGATGCGCCGATCCTGCGCGGCACCCTTGCACTGGGCCGCGAACTGGGCGCCAGCGCGGTGGCCGAGGGCGTGGAGACCGAGGTCCAGGCGGGCTTCCTGCGCCGTCACGGCGGCACGCTGTGCCAGGGCTATTTCTTCGGAAAACCGATGCCGTCGGCGGACTTCGAGCGGCGTCTTACGGAGCAGTTCGGGGTGCGCGCCGCGCCCCGCCACGTCGGGGACGGTCTGAAGCGGCTCTAACGCGGCGGTTCCAGGGTCCGATAGGCGCCACCGTAATAAACCAGCGGACGCCCATCTTCTTCCACAGACAGATGCACCACCCGTCCGACGATGATGATGTGATCGCCGCCGGGATAGATCGCCTCGGTCCGGCATTCCAGATTGGCCAGGCAACCGGCAAGGATCGGGCACCCCGTTCCCCAGCGCTGGACGTCCAGATCGCCGAACTTCTGGGCGCCCTGTTGCGAAAACCGCACCGACAGGTCCTGCTGGCTTTCACGCAAGACATTGATCGCAAAGGATTTTGCCCCCTCAAACGCCGGGAAGCTCAAGGCCGCGCGGTCCAGGCAGAACAGAACCAGCGGCGGGTCCAGCGATACCGAGCTGAAGGAATTGACGGTCACGCCCACGGGCGCGCCGTCGGCCCCGACGGTGGTCACGACGGTGATGCCGGTGGCAAACCTGCCGCAGGCCGCCCTGGATTCCTGGCCGGAAACGGGCGACAGCGGTTCTTCAGCGGTTGGGCGGTCTAGCATGGGCATCAGGGTATTTAGCGCGGCCGGCTGTCTTCGGCGAGGCCCATTTGTACTTCTTTAACTCAGAATTGCCTAACAATACGCGCATTCTAAGCGTCCTCCGGCACAGGCCCAGGCCCGTGCCGGCAACCAGTCCGGCGAGGCTCGATGTTTGTCATAATCGGCATTGTGATAGTGACCGGCTGCGTGCTGGGTGGCTACATGGCCATGGGCGGCAAGCTGGGCGTGCTGAACCAGCCCTTTGAGCTGGTCATCATCGGCGGCGCCGGCGTCGGCGCCTTCGTCATCGCCAACCCGATGCGGACGATCAAGAAGGCTATGAGCGGCCTGGGTGCGATCTTCAAGGGCGCGAAGTACAAGAAGGAGGACTACCTGGAACTGCTGGCCATGCAGTATCAGGTCTTCAAGCTGATCAAGCAGAAGGGCGCGCTTGCGGTGGAGCAGCATGTGGAAAACCCGCATGACAGCACGCTGTTCCAGGCCTTTCCCAAGTTCCATGCCGACCACCACGCCCTGGATTTCATGTGCGACTACCTGCGCATGATCACCATGGGGACCGACAACCCGCACGAGATGGAAAGCCTGATCGACCAGGAGCTGGAGCTGCATCACCATGTTGAGCATGAGGCCAGCCATGCCCTGACCATCCTGGCGGAGGGCTTCCCCGGGCTGGGAATCGTGGCCGCCGTGCTGGGCGTGATCAAGACCATGGGCTCCATCAGCGAGCCGCCCGAAGTGCTGGGCGGACTGATCGCCGCGGCCCTGGTCGGCACGTTCCTGGGCATCCTGCTGTGCTATGGCTACGTGGCGCCCATGGCGGGCGCCGTGAAGGCGATCCGCGAGGAAGAGCACACCTACTTCCTGTGCATGAAGGCGGGCCTGTTGGCGCATCTTTCAGGCTATGCGCCGGCGATCTCGGTTGAGTTCGCGCGCAAGGCGCTGACCGACAACAATCGGCCGTCCTTTTCCGAGGTGGAAGAGGCCTGCGAGGGGCTGCCGCCCGTCTAGGCCGGGGGCCCTTCCCCCGCCCCGCCGCGGCTGAACGCACCCATGACGGACACCCTGGAAGAACCGATCGAGCCGCTGATCCTGAAGCGGAAGAAGAAGATCCCGGCCGAACATCACGGCGGCGCCTGGAAGGTCGCCTATGCCGACTTCGTGACCGCGATGATGGCGTTCTTCCTGCTGCTGTGGCTGTTGAACGTCACCACCGAAGAGCAGAAACGCGGCATCTCGGACTTCTTCGAGCCGATCGGCGTTTCCGAAGAGGACACCGGTCTGGGCGCGACGCTGAAAGGCCTGTCGGTCGAAGGCGAAGGCGCGCTGCGGTCGGCGGGATCGCCGCCGACGGTGATGATCCCGGTCCCCAGCTTCGGCGCAGAGACCGAGGAAGCGGAACCGGGGCGAAAGACCGCGGAAGAAGCGGAGGAAACCAAACCCGACCTGTCGAAGGTTCAGGATTTCGAAGAGGAAGAAGACCTTCTGAACCGGGCCAAGGAAGCGATCCAGCAGTCGCTTCAGAGCGCACCCGAATTGATGGAGCTTCAGAAGAACCTGGTGATCGACGTCGTGCCTGAAGGCCTGCGCATCCAGATCCTCGACACGCACAAGGAAGGCATGTTCGCACCGAACGGCGCGGAGCTGACCGGGCGCGCCAAGCGGCTGCTCGCCCTGGTGGCCAGCATCATCGTCACCCTGCCCAACGATGTCCGCATCGCCGGACATACCGAAAAGACCGACTGGTCCCGCGACGAGAGTTACGGCATCTGGGAGCTCTCCGGCGACCGGGCAGCCTCCACGCGGCGGTGGCTGGTGGATTCGGGCCTGCCGGACGGCCGGATCACGACCGTGCTCGGCAAGGCGGACACGGAGCCCCTGCTGCGGCGCGATCCCACAGAGCAGCGCAACCGGCGGGTCTCGATCATCCTGGAACGGGAAACGCCGGTCCCGGACGGCGTCACTCTCGACGACACGGGCTGAGGCGGCGGACATGGCCGACGAAGCGGCACAACCTCTCGTCATCAAGACGAAGAAGATCAAGGACGACGGGCACCATGGCGGTGCCTGGAAGGTGGCCTATGCCGACTTCGTGACCGCGATGATGGCCTTCTTCCTGCTTTTGTGGCTGCTGAATGCCACGACCGAAGAACAGAAGGACGGGATCTCCAACTATTTCGAACCGATCGGGGCGGTTAAGGGCTCCAGCGGCAGCGACGGCATGTTCGGCGGCATCTCGGTCAGCGACCCCGGACCGATCCCGGAACCGGGCGCGAAGGAATCCCTGAACCTGGAAGATCCCTCGGACGAGGATCTGGACTCGGATGCACGCGGTGAAGGCGAAGACGTTCCGGAGATCTCGTCCGACGTCTCAGAGATCGATCCGGTGGACGAGGAGCGACTGTTCAACACGGCCAAGCGCCTGCTGGAGTCGGCGCTGGACGACCTGCCGCCGGAGCTGGTCGACCTGAAGGACACCGTCAAGGTGGACATCACCGAAGAGGGCCTGCGCATCCAGTTGCTGGACCACGACCGACAGCCCATGTTCGAACCGCAGAGCGCCGCCTTCACGCCGCTCGCGGAACAGGTGATGCTGTTTATTTCCACCGTGGTATCGCGGTTGCCCAACAGCATCTCGATCACGGGGCACACCGACGCGACCCAGTTCACCAAGCCGGACGGGTCGGGCAAATGGAAACTCTCGCTGGACCGCAGCCAGACCGCGCGCCGGACCTTGATCACCACGGGGATCGACAGGTCGCGGTTCCGGACCGTCCTGGGCAAGGCGGACACCGAGCCCGCCTTCGACGCCGACCCCATGGCGGCGCAGAACCGACGGGTGGTGATCGTGCTGAACCGACAGGCCCCGGAAGAGGCACAGTCGGACAACCCCCTCCCCCGCCGATCACGCAATAACCTCCATTACGGGTTGCACCCGGTCGGGCCCGGCCATAAGTGAGAGGCCGGAGCGTCCTTCAATATGGTGACACGCATGACTTACGGACCGGCAGACGCGGCCGAGCGGCTGAGGGATCCCGCGCTGTACGACGGCATCGTCGCGAAGAGGATCATCGCCTACCTGATCGATGCCGTGATCCTGGCGGCCCTGGGCGTGGGGCTCGTGATGCTGGGCTTCATGACCTTCGGCCTGCTGCTGCCCCTGATCTGGCCGGTGTTGCCCGTCATCCCGCTGGCGTATCACACGCTTACCGTCGGGGCGACCGGCTCCGCGACGGTCGGCATGCGGGTTTGCGGCATCAGGGTGATGTCGATCGACGGCTATCCGCCCAATCTGCTGCAGGCCTTTGTCCTGGCTCTGGTCTTCTACCTCTCCGTCGGCGTGACATCCGGCCTGGTGCTGTTGATCGCGCTCTTTTCGGATCGAGGCCGCTGCCTGCATGACTTCGTGGCCGGGACCCTCGCAGTGCCGGCCCGCCTCCCCCTTCGTTGATCCGTTGCTGGGACGGGCCGTCGCCCGGCCCCACCGCCGTCATGATCGGTGCTGGCCTTGGGCGCGCCATCCGGCCATAATCTTCTCCCGACGCAACGTGAGAGCCAGAATCCGGGAACGGGAAGCAAACGCGGATCCCGGGCAAACGGCGCACGGCAGGCAATCAGAGGGTCTATGTCCCAGTCGGAGCAGTTCTCCTATGACCCGGGCGGCTATTTCTGCGAATTGACCGGTGGAACGGCCGGCGACGGCGCACGCCATGCCACCATCGTCGACCGGCTGGCGGCGTTGGACATCGAGGATCTCACCGCACGGGCCAAGGACGCCGAACGCGAGCTGTTTATTCTCGGCATCACCTTCACGGTCTATACCAAACGGCAGGCGATCGACCGGATCCTGCCCTTCGACGTGATCCCGCGCCCGCTGACCGCCGAGGAATGGGCCGTCCTGGAAAGCGGCGTCAAGCAACGGGTCAAAGTCCTGAACCTGTTCCTGTGGGACATCTATCACGATCAGAAGGTCATCAAGGACGGCGTGATCCCAGCCGAGTTGGTCCTCGGCAACAAGAACTACCGGCCCCAGATGGTGGGCATGGACGTCCCCTTGGGAACCTATGTCCATGTCTGCGGGACCGACCTGGTTCGCGGCGACGACGGCCTGTTCCGGGTTCTGGAGGACAACGCGCGCACGCCGTCCGGTGTCTCCTACGTTATCGAGAACCGGCACATGATGATGCGTGCCTTCCAGGACCTCGCCGGCGGAATCAAGATCAGGCCGGTGGACGACTACGGGCGCAAGCTGAACGAGGCGCTGACCGCGATCGCGCCGTCGCACAGCGGCGACTCGCAGGTGGTGCTGCTGTCACCCGGCGTCTACAACTCGGCCTATTTCGAGCACATTTTCCTGGCCCGGGAAATGGGCGTGCCGCTGGTCGAGGGGCGCGACCTGGTCGTGGATAACGACCGGATCTACATGCGCACGACCGCCGGTCTTGCGCCGGTGCATTCCATCTACCGCCGCATCGACGACGACTTCCTGGACCCGCAAGCCTTCCGCGAAGACAGCCTCTTGGGCGTGCCGGGCCTGATGGAGGCATACCGCAAGGGGAATGTGGGCCTGGCCAACGCCGTGGGGACCGGCGTCGCCGACGACAAGGCCGTCTACGCCTATTTCCCGCGCCTGACCAAATACTACCTGGACGAAGAGCCGATCCTGGCGAACGTGGAGACCCACATCTGCGGCGAACCCGAAGGCCTGAGCTACACGCTGGACCGGCTCGACCAGCTGGTGGTCAAGCCGGTGGGCGAGTCCGGCGGTTACGGGATCCTGATCGGCCCCCGGGCCAGCGCCCAGGAACTGGATGCGTTCCGCGCCAAGCTGAAGGAGGATCCGGCCAACTTCATCAGCCAGCCTCTGGTCAACCTGTCGGTCTGCCCGACGCTGGCTGACGGCGCCATCAAGCCCCGGCACGTGGACCTTCGACCGTTTGCAATCACCGGCGAGGACACCTGGGTCCTGCCGGGCGGGCTGACCCGGGTGGCCCTGCGCGAAGGATCCATCGTCGTCAATTCCAGCCAGGGCGGCGGGTCGAAGGACACCTGGGTGATGCGATGACAGGGCATAGGCGATGACCGCACTGCTGGCGCGTTATGCCGAGTGCATCTTCTGGATGGCCCGTTATATGGAACGGGCCGAGAACCTGGCGCGCCTGTTGGACGTCAACGAGGTGTTCAGCCGCGACAGCCAGGGCGATCATAACTGGGACGCGATCGTCACCCTGAACGCCGACACCGCGCGGTTCAAGGAGCAGTACGACGAGACCACCAGGGAGAACGTCACCTACTTCTACTTCCTGGACGCGGACAACCCCACTTCGATCCTGTCCGCGGTGCAGATGAGCCGCGAAAACGCCCGCGCACTGAGGCCGTTGATCTCCACGGAGATGTGGACGCACCTCAACACCTTCTACAATGAACTCCAGGACCTGCGCGCACGCGGCCCCAGCCTCGGCCGGGCGAACCGGTTGTACGAAAGGGTCAAGCAGGCCTGCCAGGCCCACACCGGCATCACCGAAGGGACGTTCTACCGGGACCAGGGCTGGTACTTCTATCAGATCGGCAAGTACCTGGAACGGGCCGACCAGACGACGCGCCTGTTGGACGTCAAGTACCACGCCCTGCTGCCGTCGGTCGACGAGGTGGGATCGCCGTTGGATGTCAGCCAGTGGAACGCCTTGTTGCGCTCGGCCGCCGGCTACCGCGCCTTCCGCCGGATCTATCCGCGCGGTATGAAGCCCGGCAACGTCGCCGGCTTCATGTTGTTCAACGATTGCTTCCCGCGTTCGCTCATCTGCTGCGTGCGCGAGGTGAACGAGCTGATGACCGAGTTGCGCTCGCGCTATCGTTTGCGCGGCGGCATCGAGGCGATGGAGCGGCTTGACGAACTTCGGGCCGCGCTCGATTCCATGACCATCGACGACGTCATCGGGCGTGGCACCCACGAGTTCCTGGATTTCGTCCAGGCGCAGCTGATCGGGGTGACCGACAGCGTGCGCACGGCATATTTCGGCGACCAGGCCTAGGGACGGACCATGTCGATCCAACGCGGAACAGAACTGATCACGTTCCATCGGTCGTTGCCAATGACCTGCCCCTATCTGCCGGACCGCAGCGAGATGCAACTGTTTACCGAGTTGATCGGCATCGAGGCTCAACGCACCTACCAGCACCTGTCGCAAGCCGGCTTCCGGCGCAGCCATCACATCGCCTACCGGCCCGCCTGCCGGGGCTGCAATGCCTGTGTTCCGGTGCGCGTGGTGGTCGCCGATTTTCAGCTCGGCCGGACATGGCGCCGCGTGCTGGCCGCGAACGAGGACTTGGTCGCACAGGACGTGGGCCAGACCGTGACCGACGAGCAATACGCCCTGTTCAAACGCTATGTGGAATCCCGGCACGGCGACGGCGACATGGCCAACATGACCCGGCGCGACTACCACAACATGGTGGTGACCAGCCCGGTGGACACGACCCTGTTCGAATATCGCAACGGCGCCGGCGAACTGATCGCCGTGTGCCTGGCCGACCGGATGACCGACGGCTATTCCGCGGTCTACAGCTATTTCGAGCCCAGCCTGCCGAAACGCTCGCTGGGCAGTTTCGTGATCCTTTGGCTGGTCCGACAGGCGGCGGCGGAAGGAATGCCGTATGTCTATCTGGGCTTCTGGGTGCGGGAATCGCCAAAGATGGAATACAAGAGCCGGTTCCGCCCGATCGAGGGGTTCGGGCCGGCGGGCTGGCGCCCCTGAACGGCGACAATGGGAAACCTGAAGACACATCAGAAACTTAGGCAACGGCCTTCATGCAGTCTGTCGGGCCGGTAGATTGGCTGCATTGGTGTGCACACACAGACTTGCGACGACGCGCGCGGTCTATCGTTCAAATGGGTGCGATAACGCGCTAGTATGCAGATCCCCCAGGGGGGCATCTTCATGGGGGCAGTCTGGAGCCGGTGGGGCGATCGCCCCGCCGGTTTTTTCTTTGGTTTCCGCACCACGATCCGATGAGCGCGCCCGTCATCCGCAAAGCCGCCCCCTCCGACCTGGACGATCTGTTGCCGTTGGTCGCCGCGTACCACGCCTTCGAAGGCGTCGAAGCCACGGATACGGCACGTCGTGAGGCGGTCGCCCGACTGCTGGCGGATTCGGCGCTCGGAATGATTATCTGCGCAGATGCAGACAGTCGCCTCACAGGCTATCTGGCACTCTGCTACGGCTATTCCATCGAGTTCGGCGGCCAGGATGCCTTCGTGGACGAGTTCTTCGTGGTCCCGGACATGCGCGGCCACGGCCTCGGCGAGGCACTGATGGCGCGTGCACGGACGGAGGCAGCGACCGCAGGCATCGTCGCACTGCACCTGGAGGTGGACCGGGAGAACGCCGGCGCACGGCGCTTCTATGAACGTCGGGGCTTCTCCGCCCGGGATCGCTTCCACCTCATGTCGGCGAAGCTCTAGGTTCCCACCGGCCTATTCTCTCGCAGCGGGCGCGCAGCTATCATTCCCCAGCAACCGTGCAAGAAGGGGATCGGCGCATGAGGACCGTGACACAGGGGCAGATGCTCTCCGCCGCCATCACCGTGCTTTGCCTGGGGCTCTTGGCTCCAATTGCCCACGCGGCGACGGGTCTCGACGACCCTGCGACCGCCAGGCATATCCGCCAGCTGGTCGAGAACCTGACGGTCCGCGAGCATCTGATTGTCGAACAGCGCCCCATCGGCACCGCCACGTTCATGCGCCGTTTCTATAGCGCCCGCCGGTTTCAGCCGGCCTGGCGCGCGCAGAAGAATGTCGACGACCTGATCCAGGCGGTCTCGCGGTCGCTTGAGGACGGGCTCAGTCCCGAGGATTTCCACCTGTCCGCAATCACCCGTCTAAGGGCTCCCGACGGGCTTTCGGCCTACCAACTGGCGAACCGCGACCTGCTGATGACCAACGCACTGGTTCGCCTGGGCTACCAGCTTTTCTACGGCAAGGTGGATCCGCGGACCCTGGATGCCAACTGGAACCTGGAAAAGCCCCTGGACGGCGAGAACGAACCTGAAGACCTGGTGGCCGACGCCCTCGGCAACCAGGCCGTGCCGGAACTCTTCGCCTCGCTGCGCAGTCCTGATCCCTACTATGAGGAATTGCGTAGCGCACTTGCCAAGGAGCGCCTTGCCGCCAGAAAGCCCCAGGCGCGGGTGGCGGACGGTCCCACGCTGCGCAAGGGCGACAACGGCGAACGGGTTGCGACCCTGCGGGCGCGCCTGGACCTGCCGGACGGAGCAGAGTTCGACGAGACTGTCGAGGCGGCGGTCAAGGAATTCCAGGCGGAGTCCCAACTCGCCGCGGACGGCCTGGTCGGACGCCAGACCCTTGCCGTTCTCAACGCCGGTCCCGAGGAGCGCATCGAAAAACTCCGGATCAACCTGGAACGCGCGCGGTGGTTCCGCGACCTGGCCCTGGACGAGGCGCACATCATGGTCAACATCGCAGGCTTCCGCGTCTACGTCTTCGAAGGCGAGGACATCACCTGGGAAACCCGCGCCATCGTCGGCAAGACCTACCGCAAGACGCCGCTGTTCCGCGGCGAAATGACCTATCTGGTTCTGAACCCGACCTGGACGCCCACCGTCCGGATGGTCCGTCAGGACATCATGCCGAAGGTGAACGAGGATCCCGGCTACCTGGCGAGCCGCAACATGGTGGTCTATGACGCCGCGGGCGCATTGGTTGACCCATACGCCGCAGACTGGTCGAACCCGTTCCAATACCGGATCGTGCAACAGCCCGGCCCGGACAACGCGCTGGGGGCGGTGAAGTTCATGTTCCCCAACAAGCACGCGGTGTATCTGCATGACACGCCCAGCCGGGAACTGTTCGACGAGACCCAGCGGACCTTCAGTTCCGGCTGTATCCGCGTGGAGAACCCGATCACCCTGGCGGAACGCCTGTTGGCGGACCAGCCGTCCTGGCAGCCCGAGGCGATCAAGGCGACGCTGGCCAGCGGCGACACCAAGACCATTCACCTGACCAAGTCGATGCCGGTCTATCTGCTCTACTGGACCGCCAACCCGCTGCGGGAGGGCGAGGATATCGAGTATCTGCCGGATATCTACGAACGCGACGGCCCGATCCTGGAGGCGCTGGATTCGCCGTTCGACCCGCTGGATTTCTAGGAACTAGCATTTGGCACCACGCGTGCGGCAGCCAAATGCTTCGAGACGGCGGCTGCGCCGCCTCCTCAGCACGAGGGGAATGCGCAAGTCCTCACCCTGAGGAGCGCCCTCAAGGGCGCGTCTCGAAGGGCGTGGTTGCGACCCGCGCGGTCTGGGTGGCTACCGTCCCCAGCGCCGCACGCGGCCGGTATCCAGGTGCACGAAGCCCGACCTGGAATAGGTGCCCACGCCGCCGCGGCCCAACGCCAGGGCGGCATCGCGGATTTCGAGCGTCTGCACGCCGGGCAGGGCCAGATCGATGGCGCGTCCTTGCATGTGCAGGCTGCGCTTGGCGACCCCCCTGCCCTTGTTCGCCAGCGCCGCGTTGGTCTTCGGCGAGCGGTAGCCGGAAATCACCCTGACCGGACCGGTATGCCCAAGCCGCGTCTGCAGGTCGCAGACATCGTCCAGCAGCGCAGTGTCGATGTCCCAGACTTCGCCGGTACGCCAGTCGCGTAGAACGTGGTTGATCTCGGCCAGTGCTCCCGGGTCATAGCCGGCTTGAGTCCGGTAGACTGCCGTCAGCCGCTCGCCGGTGTGGATGTGTTCGAAGCTGAGACGGCGCCCGTCGGTCGTCGACGCCGACACGGCGCGCGACACCAAGGAGACTGTGGCGGCGGACAGGAAACACAGCGCGGTGCGCCGGGTATGCAGCATCGTCGAATTACCTAGCGAAAGACAACGGGAACGGACCATCCATATCCCGTGCGGCGTTGTGGTGCTACCGCCTGCTTGTTAAGTTTTGATGTGCCGAAAAAAGGAGACCGCCCATGACGGCGAGAAAAATCGTTCTCGCCCCCAACGCATTCAAGGGCTGTCTCACCGGCGGCGAGGCCGCGGCTGCCATGGCCGACGGGGTCGCCCGGGTCATACCCGATTGTGAGGCGGTTCAGGTTCCCGTCGCCGACGGCGGCGACGGGCTGGTAGACGTGGCGACGGACGCCCTGGGCGGCGAGATCCGCACGGTGACGGTGACGGGCCCGCTGGGCCAATCCCGCGAGGCCGCTTTCTGCTATGTGCCGCAGATGAGG
>Ga0066187_1000638_pt1 | contig 11394 bp, 9 predicted proteins | sample WorMetexBAHAMAS1_FD_58706 | JGI IMG/M metagenome (GOLD analysis project Ga0066187, IMG submission 58706) | Marine gutless worms symbiont microbial communities from Max Planck institute for Marine Microbiology, Germany - Inanidrilus exumae... | ecosystem: Host-associated > Annelida > Digestive...
ACGGACGGACATTTGAGACCGGCTTTATTAGGTCGACTCGGAGGAGTCGACCTAAAAATGGGTCGCGTGACACTGATCACGCCCATTACGGAGTAGTTTGTCATCGCAAAGCTAACACTTGATATAGCCTACCTGTAAACCAAATTTAACGATTCTAGCTGCAGCTACCGAGCCCGCGAACGGAAAGGGACAGAAAAAAATTATCTCGTGAGCACGAGATGCTGTCTCGTGGTAACGAGATAGTATCTCGTTCCCACGAGATGCTATTATACCTCACGCACACGATATAAATTTTTTCTGCATGTCCCCTTCGCGGGCTCCGTATTCAGCCGTTCCATAGACATGATTGGGGCCAAAAATACAATAAAATTGGTCACGTGAACTGACTACGCGGTGCCCCTTTTTGGGTGGTTTGTCGTCCATGGACTTGCTACGATAAAGCTATCTGCCAAATTTGAAGTCTCTATCTCCACCCAATATCCTACGAATATATGAAAAGCGATATAAAATGTGGAAATGGCGTCGCTCAATCACTGGAAATAGCACGACTTGACAGCGCATAGGGTTAGTAGGCTAATTAGGCCCCTATCTTGCACCGTTTCTGAGATAGGCCTATGGCAGGATATTGCTCGAAAATCGCCAATTTTACCCATCTCATTTGTGTTTGGCTTACCCTTTGGGGTGATGACTCAATTGGATTTTCTATCTTGGACCATTTCCAAGATCCTGTTAGTTATTTCCCAAAATTTAAAGAGGTAACGTGATCCTGAACATATCCCACTTGGGAGTAACCAGTATCATTCATGCACTAGTAAAACTGACGCGCATGTGCATGGATTTAGGTGCATGCTGTGCGACGAAAGACACGTCCGATGTCGCTGTCTCTTCGTCAACGGCACAGAATAACAACGCGACGGCAGAAGGCGACCGTTCAGAGTCAGAGAGCGTCCTACAGAGGTTGACTGCACGACAACATCACACCCCCGCCACGCGCGCGGTCAACTGCCGGTCTGCTGGTGATCATCGCCAGTCGGCCACTAGCAAAACCGAGACGATGACGCCGAGGTACGACGGTAGAACGGCGAGCAGTAGACGGGCGACCATCCGCAGCAAGCCGACGCAGACGTTTCGCCGGCTGTCGGTCGCCTCCGCCACAACTCTGACGCAAACTCCGACTAAAAAGCATTTCACACCGACGCCGTCGCCAGCCGACTCCCACACTGCCATATCAGAGGCGGGAAGACATGACCACGCCCATCCAGTACAGCGCACCTGCCCAGATGACGTCACTCGTCGGCCAGCGGTGACGTCACGCGGCCCACTTGCGGCGACGACGAACGGTAGGCAAAGTTCGTCGACGGCCGTAAGATGTCGCGGTGTCTGTGAGTCGGAGATGATCGCCGACACGGGATTCACGCCGCAGTTGTTTACGTGGCTGCGCCAAGTGAATCGTTCTCTGAATCCTCATCGCCGTCACCGATGGTCGGACTGACTTGCTTGCATCGTTCGGCGTCCTATCAAGTCACCGATGTCCGATGATCATCTACATCTATTGGCGGATACACCCGGTGATTGTTGGCGCAATCAGTGGCATTCACAGCGGTGCCTTAGGCCTATGTGTTCACTGTGTAACTGATAGCTTGTAACGATTGTCTGCCGAGCAGGCACTAGGTCATGATTCATGGACGCGCCGTGCACGATCCGTGAGTCGTTTTAGTCGGTAGCAATAAAACACAAATCGCGCCATTCTTCTTCACACGCCGACACCAGCAAGTGGAAAAACAACGTTGACAGTTTTATTGGCCCGCATAATGGGCCAGTATTGTTTTGCTCGCTGTTGTCGTCCGTAACGCTGCCGGCGGGCGAACGGGGCGGTCGGGCGGCCCACTGTACACGGCGGGCCAGTAAGGTTACGTCCCGTTAGGGCGACACCTTGTGTTAATTAGCCTATTCGTAGCTGTGAAAAACAAGTCAATTACACGAGATGTGAAAAACTGTCAAAGTAGCCTATATTTATTGGTTAGGCTACTTTCATAAGTTTTCCCACATAATCGTGACTTGTATTTATGCGGCGACTGAACTGACGGCTGAATCAACAGCTTAGCCAAACTGTTGTTTTTGGCCAACAGCTGGTGGCTTATAATCCACCATTGCCCAAACGCGTTTTTTCGGCCACAGTCTGGCGACTATTTTCTACGGCTTGCCCACTCGCAGACAGTTTCAGTAATCTTTTTAGCATTCAGCCTATCATATCAATAAATAAGAGTTATTCGACATCTTGTGACACCAGCCTATAGCTAGCAAAACGTTTACTTCATTGCATATATTATCCCAATTCGTTTCCACATAAGTGACAAACAGCCACTGCACAATTATTTAACTGTAAAATCTACGGTAAAACACTCGGAAATCAGCGTAACACAGCTAAATATTCACCAGCGTATAATTGCAAAACATAATTAGTTATAAGGATAAATATACTGCATCACCATTAACACAAACAATTCCACTACAATCAGCTGCTAGACACACTCATTCAAGCACTGTTTCATATACAGTTAATGGCATGGACCTCTTGACGTAGCAAATAGTTTGCATACTGAAGTATGAGGCAACAAATAAACAACAAAACAACACTGTACACATTCCATATACATTATAGTCTTCCAATTCTGCATGTGCTTATTAGCAAGAATTTGCAGTAAATCCAAAGAAGCAACTTACAGTAAAACTTCGTTATAACCAAATTTTGGAGACTGCCCTAAAACGTCTTTTAAATCCCAAAGTCTGTTATATCCAAACTATGCTATGGACGGCTAACTAGACACACGTGTGATGCTGCACAGCACATGTATACATGCAAGACCTAATCTTCCCGTGTACATGTTCTATTATTATCCACACGTGCCGATAGGCAAGGTGTGGATATATCGTTTACTGTCTGCGTGTTTGTACATTACGGATTTCTCAGCCGAGGATAAAGCTAGCAGCGTCAAAGTTTGCACAGCGGTTCATCGGCGTCCAAAGCAGGGTATCTCCCATTTTTGTGAACTTTGCTCCCCAGAAGCCCAAAAATTGGACGAATTGGACAGCGCGCTGGCCACGCCCACCCGCATGCAAACATTACTGTAGTGATGCGCCGACGTAAACGTTATGATAGAGATGTGCCATTGGTGAAATCACGTGGCATGTGGACGTAGGATTGGCATGCGTGGATATACGTCAGTCCCCGAAGATGGACATACTTGTTCTATCTAACTTCAGTGCATGGCATGCCAGATAGACAGTTTACATTAGTGTCACAAATTGAACTGCCTTCCCCGCACTGACAGTCTGTTCACTGAGGGAAGGAGATTGCTAGTGACATGACTGATACTACCTCACGAAAGATGCTCATATTGTAAACTGGCATCAGAGTCTTATCCAATACATGCAATATCAACTGAGCTCACCAACAGCCACGTCATGAGAACGGCCATTGTATGGTGTGATCATACAATCATGAACGCCGTTTGCGGCGTTAAGAAAGCTGTCGCAATTGCATAATTGTCAGCTGTGGTGGCCTTTGTCACGAGCACAATTAATCCATTGTATCTGGTGCTGTCAGTAGTGCTGAAACTGCAAAGGTTAGATGATTGGAGTTTAACGGCGCTTTCAACACAATTCAGGTCATATGGTGCCTTTAAAGGCAGAACTATATTATAAATATTAGAATATTAGGGATTAATTCTTGGGTTTTGGGACTGGAAAACTGGCCTGAAATAAAGCAAAAGTCCATATTTATATACTATCAGAGTCCACTCTAACCATATTATCACACACTGAAATTGATACAGCAGACACAAATCTTCATTAGCCAAGTATCTGTTATACTTGAGTCTGTTATAATGAAGTTTTACTGTAACGTATACCACAACAAAAGAAACTGCACATTGAATCAGACTGAACGCTCATTTTACTCCACCCAACATAAAAAGGCAATTCCAGAGGCAGCCCCTTTCTGAAATGATTACAAGGCCAAAGAAACATCTCGCTACTAGCAGGGTGAGCGATCTTTAGATCAAACCAAATGGTTGATTGGTTGGGAGATCAACATCCATTTTCAGCACAAAAATGGGCTATATCAGGGACAAGGTTTTGGGTGTCAATTGAATTGCAGTAAGTTAAGGATACAGTAACCTCCCAACCTCATTGCCTTTTTGTTCAGTGATGAACCAAAGTGGGAATGGATAGGGGAGGCTCATTTTAGTTATTACACTAGCAAATACAACAGGCTGGAAACTAGCTAACCACCACAAGACCTATTTATCAGTTTAATGTGATATCTTGTGTAATTGCTGTTAATCAGTTCCTTTAACATATCAGTGCCTAATGACTCTTGTAGTATAATATCTTCCGTGTGGGTCTGGCTTTGGAATGCTTCTCTTAGGTAAAACCCAAAAGAAGCACCCATGGGACCTCCCACCTCCAACCCCAATCAACCAAATTCCATGTTTTCTGTGACAATGCCAACCTGTATTAGAGATGAGAAACTGCAAAGCATCAAAGCACGACAGCCTACAGTTTATGAATGCAATGTTAGCTTCAGACAGACTGTTACAAAATGAACATTCATTACATATACATCCGCTCATATACACAATTCTACTGGCTACCATAGCAAGTTGTTCAGACCACTGTCCATTTAACAAAACCTCTGTAACGCAGTCCAATGACGAAGCACAAAATGCGTACAAAGTAGAAACAATGTGCAAACAGCACAGCAGCAACAAACTTAAGTAAATTATTTCAACCAACATAGAAGCAAGACAATCAGTGTAATCAGTTTTATCTATAAATCTACCTCATCAAACGACCTATCATTGGACTCCACACACCAGATGCTTGACATATATTATTTATAGATACACATATCAGTTCATCCGATAATTACGGATGCTCACTGATGTTAACATCAACTTACGGTGGCTGGAACAGGGATATAAGTACAAATCAGTCTGAACTAAATTGTTCAAACTTGGCCGCAAGGAATGTAACAGTGCCAACAGCGTGTGACACGTCTGAGTAAACTAATTAGATGCTATGCTCAACTGTCAACGCGTATAGATGCTCACTTGCGGACACTAACACCAAGCTTCCTCATTACACCGATACCCTCTTCCTGGTACTCGGCACGCGACATCCAGAATTCATCGCGGTCTTTCATGATCTCTGCCAGCACAGCACCTCCCAGAAATACCATATGCTTCCGACGTGGCGGATCTTCAATGCGGATCTTAAATTTCTAAAAACATCCAAACATAGTTGTGTAATAACACACTCCGTAAATCCCACAGAATCTTGACGTCTAAAAGAAAGTAGACTTATTCACCCAAATGCTCTATTACATGCTGTGCGTGACTTCAACTCAGTCGCTTCTTGCTTTCTTCAACCTTTGTTGACTAGCAACTGATATAAGACTCTGTTTTGAATGCTGTTTGTTGGTTTGTGAATAGGATAGCTCCAAAGTTATGAGTAGACTTGTATAAACTTTTGGAAATAGCAGGAAAAAAAGCTAATTATATTTTGGAAGGTTACAGTTAGGGGTTGGGAATAGTGCACCTGCTGCTCACACGTGGCATTGTATGCATTCTACTGAGTGATCTCTAGTATGTTTACTTTGTGTATTTCTATACAATCCATCGCTGTTGTTTATGGCCACAGACAACAGACAGGTAGTATTCAATATTTTTCTGCCATATTGGGCTTATTCACTAAGCTGCCATATTGCTGAACGTTATTATCAAAACGAGACAATTACTGCAAACAATACTGTAAACAAAGAAGGGTGCACTGTAATGTACTGCTATAGTGTTGTGTTCGTGATTAAGCCCATCAGAACAGAACTAAATTTATTTGTTCAGTACTGGTGCTACGCTCCGATTAACTAAGAATAAATTGACTTTACTTATCCAAGTCTAAATACTAGGTACTTTAAGCTTTGGTACCAAGCAGTTTCCAAAGGATGTCCTATATGTAGGACGTGTAAGACCTACTTTTAATCGACAAAATGCTAACTTCGGGTGCAATAGTCAATACTACACTAACATGGTTTACACTTTCGTTTGACAGTGAGGCCAAAATTTTGGCTTAATCTAGCCTCAAAGCCAGAGTTTTGGATCACCTGGCCTCGACAACAAAATTTTGGCATCAAACTCATCCTAGATGCCTAAATTTTGGCCTCGGTCTCATAACATCAGCCTTAGCAAAGGCCTCGGCTCGGCAGCCTTGGGCTCAAGGCCAAACGTTTGGCCTCAACCGTGGATTCAGCATCGTAACCTTGAGGCCGAGTTTGAGGCCAACGTTTTACCTCGAGGCAGAGGCCAGAAAGTCGAGGCATCAGCCTAGGCCAATGTTACGAAGCCAAGCCAAAATTTTTGCCTTTTGGCTGAGACCAAAACTTTGGTATCGAGCCAGGTGAAGCCAAGCCAGATACGGCCAAAATTTTGGCCCCAAGGCCAAAGCCAAAAGGTTAATGCAGAGGATAATGTTACGAGACTGAGGCCTAAAGTTTAACCCCTAGGCCAAAATTTTAGTATCAAGGCCAGGTGACACCAAAACGTTGGCATCAAGGCCATACAAGGCCAAAATTTTGGCATCAAGGCCAAATGAAATTGAAAGTGAAACCATGTTAGCCTAGCATTTTGTTTTGCACCGAAAGTTAGCACTTTAAAAGTAAAAGTACATCTGGGGTACATGATCTTTGTTTACTTACACGCCTACTGGCAAATTGATTCAAACTGTGAATTGAACAGCATTAAACATCCGCCAATGTTTGCAAAAATTGTCTCGTTTTCAACTGACCTACTTAGTAATGATGTCAAGTGTAACTAGAGACAATTACAGCTTCTTCAGAAGACTGTCTCCACAGCCAAACATTTAACTATGACTAATAACAAAATACATGGTCATTTATTCTGCAACTGCACAAAGAACATATGATATCCAATTTCATAAATGCAGAATCAATGTCTGCAAATTTATCACATACAGAAGTGCAAAACTAACTGCTAGTTTTCCTGTATCTCCTCGTAACACTCTCTCAAGGTAAAGCTGTTTAATCTCGCGCTCCAGCCGGCTTGGCAAACCAGGATACATTGTTGTGCCACCAGACAACACAATGTGCTGGTAGAAGTCAGAGCGAGTGTCAATGTCGGCAGCCTGGATGGTGTTGAACAGCAGTTCAGCCAGGCCAGCCGCCTCAACATTGATCAGGTGAGGTTGGAACAGTGCCTCGGGAGCCTCAAACCTTTCGCCTCCGACACGAATCACACGACCATCTGGCAGCTACACAACGAATTGCACACACACAGTAAGCACTTAGCAGCAGTAACAGCATGACAGAGTGTGTCTTCAGTCATCAATCAGTTTACCTGTGTACGTTAAGGTAATCAGCAGCACTAATACAAGATGCAGTCAGAGACGGCAAACTTTGTGCCATGTGCCACCAGGTGGCGAACCCGACCAAACAACATTGTCTCACGTCCGACAGGTGCCGCTACCTGGTGAACTCGTTTTTTATTCTGGCCTATTCACTGTATTGCGTGAAAACATGACATCATTCACAAAACTGGAAGTACATAATGTATTGCATAGCCATCAGAGCAGAACTGAGCTACGGCTACCGGTAACATGAACAGAAAATGTGCAGACATTCGAATGCATGGTTTTTGAGATATGTGAGTAAAGAAACAGACAAACAAACAGACAGACAAACATACAGACACACTGATATACATTGGGAGTGAAGTAACTATGCAAATTTTTATAAGCAAATCGTTATTTGGATCTTTTCCAGTTCTATCTCACTACAATCAAAAACAAGAACAAAATATTTCCAGAATCATACAAAGAAAGCTTAGTAAATAACTACTGACATACGGTAGCACCTAGCTGAGTTAACTTTAACAGCAGGTTAATTCCGTGTAGTCATCGTGACAATGGCTGGTCACACAGCACATTATCCATTAGCAGTATTGGAAAGTGGATTAATTAACTGACGCTTAACCACACCCAAGTTATCACAAAGAATGCAAATGCAGACCACTTTAGTTCTGAATACGGATATGCAACGCACACACACACACTCACACTACTGTTGCATTCAAACATACACACCGTATATTGCTCAACGAGCACAGTTGTCTCCAGTGCCAACTTCTGTTCTTGTTCAATGTCATATCCAACATAGCACAGCTTCTCTTTCATCTGACGAACAGTCTCAAAGTCGGCCGAGTGGTTGAAAGCATAGCCGCGCAGCAGCAGCAGCTGACAAATACAATAACAACACGCTGAACAACATCACTGTCACTTGTGAATACTTGTCATGACTGCTATCAACATCACTAATGCCTACTCTACTTTCTTAAAAAACTCAAAAGCCGTCAATCACTGTGGCACCAACCACTTAACACAAAGAGCTTGACAATACAGCCAATTTAACAAAAAAAAGTTGCAAAGTGCCTCCATAAATTATGTCACCTGTGCCATGCTTCCACGGCTCAAAAAGGAACATTTTTATCCTGTGACCAAGAACTCTAACCTTGACCTTGACCTAGATAAGGTCAAGGTGAACCAGTATACATAATATCTAGGTCGTGCCTCAGATTCCAGTCTCTAGGCCTCAAACTATTAGCACATTATAAATTAGTTTTGTACTTGTCAAAGGTCTTCTTTGTTTTCTCTAGTGTGAACAGAGGTCCAGCCTACTTCTGGACCTCAGCACTGAGACCATGTAACGGTCCCGTGTGCTAGCTCAGGGAGAGGAGGCGAATTGAAAGGTGTTGAAGTGCACGGTGTGTGCGTGAGTGCAGGGAAGGCGGAGTTAGTACAAGGTGAACAGCTTGTCACGTATTTCTAGCATGCCCCCTCTAGACGTGGCCTGTCTGGCTTAGCCCTGACTGGTGCCGTGTGTTGCACCAGCCAGCGGCCAGCCAAGTGTATTTGCTTCAGCTCACGCGTTGCGGCTAACAACCTTAACGCTGCTGATCGAGGTGTCAGCAACAGTCACAGTTTACAGAGGCCACTGTCAAACCCTCTTTTCCTATGCAGGATTATCTCCCTGTTCATCATGTGCGTAGGAATTATTTGAAATAATTCTTTGGTAGGCAGACGCGCCCTAACTGAGGTTTGAACCCCGGCTAGTGAGCGCGTCACGCTCCTACTGCACATGGCACGTGAGTGCTCTGACCACTAGGCTACATGGGCAGGTCTTATCAAAGGTCATTAAGTTAAAAATTCTTGACTCACCGAAAAACACACACACATCCTAGACTTCTACAAGGTCCACTAAAGTGGCCATGAAACACAGGCAAGTAAAACTATATTACAGCTCAACACGGTGATGACATAAAAATCTCAAAGTGTCTAACAAGCATCAACACCAGCATTTCTGTCACTGCACCAGAGGCTCACATAACTCATAACATGGTGCCTAAGTGGCAGACACAGTACTCTGCAAATACCCAGACGCAATCTTTCCAAACCTTGATGAGGTAGCGGGTGATGTCACGGCCAGCAATGTCAAGTCGACGGGTCAAATGCGGCAGCGCAAATCCATCGTAGACAGGGCAAATGTGAGTGACACCATCACCAGAGTCAACTACCACACCAGTCTGTAAACCTAACAGTCACAAACACACATCTTGTTAACAGGGAAACAATTTCAATTTCATGTAAGATCATCAACCTTCAAAACTTTATAATCCATGCGATGTAGCCAGAGCTGTTCACTACATTACGACCAACAAATAGGTGCCATTTTTGTCTACCAGAACACTGGCCATAATGTTATAACAACAATGATTGATCGATTGAGTTAAGGTTTTACATCCCACCTGACACAAAATATGTCATTTCAAAGACGCTCTTCTCAGCCAATCTCTTGGCTTAGTACTGAAAAATGAAAACAAACACAGCAAAAGCAAACATGCATCCATAACAAAATATACTGCAACATGAAATTAACACAAACTAAAGTCAGGTTTGGCCACCTCCTATGACACCCAGCCTGGTAATGAAAGGGGTCTTTTCAGGAAGAAGCAGATAGATAAGTCAGGAAGTGAACAAGTAAAGAAGTAAATAAGTAATGAAGAAAGCATAAGGAAAGAAGAAAGTAAGGAAGGAAGGAAGTGAGGAAGGAATTTAAGTAAACACATAAACAAACAAGTTATATAGCACCGAAATCAACTCATGAATCATGGTGCATTACTGCCCAAGGCCCGTATGGGGTGCAGGGATTAGTTAAATGAAAGCAAACAAAGGATCTATATCACACCATTATCAATCAATCAATCAAAACAATTTACGACTACTTGATATATTCGATAAAGTCTAGAATATTTTTGATAGTCAAGTGACTAAAAAGTTCATCACTGTTAGTATTTACGTGTATGTCGAGAATGACATTCTGTCATTATGTTTTACAGGATGTAAGTACTGTTTTGCCCAAATAAACAACAGCATTTCACTGTCATTTTGTCACTGCAAAATGTCTGCACTGTCACCATGTGTGACCACAGCAATGCTTCAGTAACAGGTTCTGAAGAGCAACTACATACTTTAAAATCTGTAAAATCAAGACAATATAAACAGCACGAATGTGACATCATACTGGTACACTGTGTATGTCAATATTCACAAGAAAAAGTTTAGTATAGGCAACATCGGAAGACTCCGGCCAACACATACCTTGAGCATATAAAGTCAGCACAGCTTGAATGGCAATGTAGAGACCATGAAACTGGTAGTTTTCAAACATAACCTGCAAAACAAATAACTAATGTGCAAACAAAACAAATCAGATCAATTATACCAGTCTAACTCCCTTTCTTTCTTGTAGTAACTGTACTAATACCACTTCCATTTACTCGACCTCGACCATTGTTCCAGGTGAACCTGGTCTCAGGTCTTCCTCGTCCATCTGTTCTACAACAGAATCTCTGAAATTAGTGCAGACCAGATGTACTTCCTGTCATCCAGCCATTGGTGTCAAAGCAATGAACGCTACACAAAGAACTAACTCTAGCCAGTGGCCTGCCTCATCCTTTTTTAATGATCCACCACCGGATTCCCGATGCAAAGGGTGTTACTGCCTTTACATCAGCTCTCCTATGTTAGTACCAGGAGTGTCGACTGTAGTAAAAAAGGTAAAGTTATCCCATACTCGTTACCGAGCGCTGGGCCTGGAGCTGATCCCGGAGTACAGGCAGTCCACATGCATGTGACTTGAAGCCATTCACCCGGCGGTAGGCTGCCATTACTTTCCGCCAGGCCTGCTGTTACCTTCCCAACTAAAGAGCGTCACTGCCCATTGGCCGGTACCAAATTATACTGCTTGGTGACAGAGGCACATGC
>Ga0066187_1000640_pt1 | contig 11386 bp, 7 predicted proteins | sample WorMetexBAHAMAS1_FD_58706 | JGI IMG/M metagenome (GOLD analysis project Ga0066187, IMG submission 58706) | Marine gutless worms symbiont microbial communities from Max Planck institute for Marine Microbiology, Germany - Inanidrilus exumae... | ecosystem: Host-associated > Annelida > Digestive...
TTACGACCTTATGGCGGTATAGAAATTTGTGTATTATTATTATTATTATTATTATTATTAGCTGAGCTTCTTGTTGTTTAACTGCCCTTCATTGCTTGCAACTAATACAGAACTCAAAGCAGAAACTTTGGAGATGCTTGTATAGGTTGTTTGACAAGCTGGATACCCAACCAACGCTGTCAAAGCACTGAACTCATGACAATTCGATGCATTCACAGTCGGCACAAATAAACTCATGCAACGTCTTTAATGTCATGTAACTCACATAACTGGGCAATTACAAATAAAAGTACCATAAACTCAGCACAGAGGATATGATTCGTATGTTTACGGTACTAACAGCGTCAGCTGCCCACTACAACTACTCTTTAGCACCTCTGATTCACTTGCACTGCTGAATGAATATGGCGTCTTATGAATGTTTCACTTATTTACTTACTTACTCAGAGGAAAAGGACTGCTGCTCTGACCTGACGATATCAGCATGTCTACATAGGATCACTGGAAAAAAGCTGTTAGTCATACATCACTGCGTTCAGCCATTACACGACCTAAACAATAACGCAATGCAAGCTGACTGCATGAGTAAATGAGCCAGTAAATAAACATGCCACTAAAGCAAAGCAGCAAATATCAAAGACTGCTAGAAGCATAATCGTTGTAAACTTTGGCACAATTATTTAAAAAAATTAGACTATTAAATGCATAATGCAACAATGACAATAAAAAGTAGCGACTCCACTAGTACAAACAGGGAGAAAAATCCTGTGATCGGTGGTGACGGAAACTGTACCACATTACAAACGAAGACACATTCAAGACTCGTGCCACGTGCAACTGTGGGAAGTGAATGTGAAATGGACGGAGAAGAAATTCAAGCTGACCACAGCAATCTGATGCATAAACCACAAGTGTTAACTACGAATGAATTGGCAGCACCCATCCCCATTGCCGAAGTGTAAAATACCAATGAAAATTTTCCCGTGGGTTCTTTAATGTCTCTAAATCCAATGTAATCATCTTCCACAAATCCACATTCACAATTTTCGACAACGTGGACTTAACAGTTTAACAATTTGATATCTTAAGGGTGTTTTGGCTATTTTTGCCATACACATTTACCAACTACTGATTTCCTCAGAACATGTGAAAAATATGCCAACTTGAGCCATCTACCATGTTTAGGCCTACATCCACAATAACAATATAACTGTGTTTGCCAATACATGTGTACGTCTGATAACAACATTCAAGTTAATTTGCGTAACAGCACACATATACTAGTAGTTAAGACATAAAAATAGCCATGGCAGAAATATACACATATGCCTTCAGTATGCAACAACTAACAACATCGTAGTCATGAAGGTAACAACAACAGTTATATTACAAGATACGACACAGGAGCAATTATAACATCTCATATATTTTGCATATATGATCGTATAAGATCATGGATCTACAAAATAAACGGTGAGCTGTTGGCAGCAACTTACAGTATGTAACACAGCTGTCACGCGTAAGCACCTCTGTATCTCTGGACCACATGGTGCTATACATGTTTTAATACTCACGCCAACGGCAGTCGAGAGGGGTAGGGTTGACACCGGCATTTGTCTGTGTGTCTGTCTGTTTTTACACATAATATCTCAAAAACTGAAAACTTCACACACAAATGTTCTACGATGAGTCTTAGAAACTTATTTATTGTGGGGACAAAAGGTTTTAAAGGTCAAGGTCACGAGTCAACAAAAACTGTGCCACCGTGAGTCTTTGCACTCTTGTGAGTGCTGGCTTCTTCCTGTTATTAATATCATTTTATCACTGTTGCTGTCAACTGCCGTCATTATATTTTCAATAATTAGCATTTTATAACTATGTATGATTTATCTTTTACTTCTTTCAATTTCAGATACATTTTTCATTGACAACTGTATGAAAAACCAAAATCCACAGAAACGTAACGAAACAAAACAGAACAAAAAAAAACAATAATTATCACTAATGAAAATAAGACTAGTTCCCTGCTGAGCATGCAGCACAGAAATTATAGCAACAAACAGATCGATAACAAAACATAGATATGACTACGAGATGCATGTTAGTACAGGTAAAGTCTAAGTCATTTCCAACTGGCTTTTCTTCATCAACCGATTAGTTGGCTCATTAATCCTCGCAGCAGAGCACTTTTACAAAGGTGCACAAAGGATGGAGTAAAAATAAAATACTGAAAGAATTACCTGCCAAACGATCTAGAAGCGAACTTAAACGTTTTTTAAAAATAGCGATGATGTTAAAGTGGAGTGAATTTTACACACCGCAGGACATAATAACAACTGAACTCAGTATCATGAATATTTAACATTATAACAAGAAAAAACAATTCGATTATATATTCTCGGTTATCAATACTACTGCTTTCTTTGTACACTTAGCGTTATTAACATAAAGAGTAAAAATATAGGGTTTAATTTTTTGGCCTACCCTGTATATTCATTCATATTCATAATCATACTGCTGACATTCACACAACAGCCCTTTGAAAACTACATAAATATGATACCATACACATGACTCCACATTCTTGGTTATAAACGTACATAAGTATATGAGTAATAAATTAGTCACTAACAGCAATGCAAATAATCGCAAAAGAAAAAAATTAGTAAGTTAATGCTTGCCGCTTAAATGTTATGAGATTAAGCATCATGTTATAAGTTAATGCGAAGCAATGTTATGCTAGGCAAAACAAAATCCACCGAGAGAGATCAACATTATGATCTCTGTCAATGGGTAAAATATTTACCAAAAGAGAACTAACACCAGTCACCATCAAAGACTAACATTCAGCAACCACAACTGTGAGGGTGGAACACTTAAAGACATTAGTGCAAAACCATGCTAGTTCAAGATAGAGTGTTTGTGCGTACCATATGATTACAGAATTGTATCCTGCAGTATTAAATCTGTTATAACAGCATATACATTTTACTGGGAAAATGGGATAAAAACGATAGTTCCTGGAAATAAAAACGTGTAACACTATATACTAAATCACGTGAGAATTCGCTGATTCATGTCAAAAATATTAATTGTTATATTAATCGTGCTAACTCCAGAGTTGGCATCAACCGCACTTCAAAAGGAGTTTTGCAGAAAAAGACACCAGCTGCAATTTTAAAATCACTTTTAGCCAATGTATTGAATTAGTTCCATTTTCATCGCAAAAAAGAGTCGCATCTGTGGATTCTGTGCAGATTCTGAAGATGAAGTCAACTCATTCCCACTGAACATCCAAACGTAACAGAACTGAATGATATCCTCATTTTTGCTTACAAATGAATATTTTTATTTTCTCAAAACACAGCACGAATCCTTTTGCATCAAAGTCTCATTCAAAAACGTGCTAATAACATGACAAAGCATTCTGAGAAGTGTGTAGAAGAAACAGTGCCGCAAGGACAAAAGTAACATGGCACTGTAATACAACCAATAACAACACAGCACAGCTGTTCACCTGCAACATGTCGGCTATGAGAACAACGCAGAAACATCACATTCACCCTTGCTAGGCGGTATCCGCATTTCACCCTGAGAGAGGTACGGTACAACGTCATGGAAATGCCTATTAAAAATATAATAGTCACGTTCGGGCTGCATATTACAAACGCTCATAACTCGAACAATGCCTGGACTAGAAGCAGTAAGGTTAACCACTGGCACCGTGGATCACGGATCGGCCACATAGATAAAATGAACGTGTCGCTCAAATGCACTGCTATACAGAAACGACAGTCACACACCCCGCTTGAGATGCTACGTGTTATCGGAGTCACGTTTATCGTGCTCATCAGCGGCAATCGGCTGCAGTTCGGAACTGGTAATGGTACCACTTGTTGCCGAGTCCGGTACAGTCACAACACTAATGACTGGGTGTGCGTGCTGGGACCGATACAGGCAAGTGGCGAGCACAAAAAAGCCGAACGACAGACTCTTGCACGTGAACACCAGAACGAGCAGGTACGTGCCCATTGCCCAGTTGTCGTAGACGAGGCAGGCACCTTTGTCGCCTTTGCACGTCGCCTGCTGCCAAGACAGGCAGGCTTTGTCGATCAGAAATCCAAACAACACCGGAGCTGGTATCATGCCTACACAGACGGTTGCAAATCTACAGAAAATGTTCAGTGAAATAAAACCTCACACTTTTCCTATGATCTCCCATACTAGTAACTTCACTGGCTGGATATTTCGTTTGGATAATTAGTCAAAAGTATTACTTTTTTGAGGTATTAATAAAGAGTTCTAAAAGCGAAACGAAAACTAAACATTGATATTTATTTCAATAAGGCACAAAATAACGGTAATAACCAAGAATATACTGATGTATCACTAACTGGAAAAGTTACATTGAGACTGGCACATGCTGAAAACAACAAAAAAGTAAATCAAAGCTGTTATGCTAGTGAAAAGTAAAGAAAACTGAAAACAGATTTAAATAAGTAAACTAGAACCCTTCATTTAAGGTCACACCAACTACTTTAGGAACAAAAAATTACACAGGTGCTGTTACTTATTAACATTTCTAAATTCGGGTCTGCGTTTGTATACTATTTGTTTTCAGCTCTTGTCATCTCAACAGCTGCGGATCTGATCTAGGCATTGACCTTGTCCTTCAAGTTTGATCTAAACAGTGTCAATTTAAGAATACGTGTGTCAAATATCTAGGTCGAATGTAATTTAGTTGTTCAAGACACACAGACAGACAGTCAGACACGCACATACACACACACACATATACCAGAGTGATTGCGCTACCAGTACCACTAAAGTGGTCCATTAAAACAGTATCAGACTTAACGTCCACATCCTCAACACATAGAGCAGACTCACTATAGTGAATATGCCAGTATACTTACCAAGAGTTCGGAACAGGATCCACTGGATTCCAAGAGCAAAGGACCGATGTTGCTCTGGCACACACCTTCAAATTTACACAACGACACCAATCTGCAATGCTCTACCGAGATTATTGTTATCTGTAAATTCTAGATGAATAAATAATACCACTTATAAATGCTATACTTGGCAGCTACTTATTACTTATAAGCATAAAGTTGATAAAATATACTTTTTGATGTACAGAGCATTTCACGCAAGCACTGTACACGTCATTGTAATTCTGTCACACTTAGGCTATGATTAAGGACCAACTTAGTTCACGATTACGCGCCTACATTTTCCGTGAATTAGCTATCTTCTGCGAGAAAAACGCGCACCAATGTGAAATCTGTGATTTTCCATCAACTTAAATGCATTTCGTTTCACCTGACTATTTAACATACGAGCTTTCGGCAGCCTATGCATAACAACAGCTGAGGCAAATACACACCTAAGCGTGGCTGCAAGAGCTGGCATGCTCGTGGTAAATGTCACGAATATTATCAGTGCAAAGATGACAAGGAACATTGACAGAAGCTGACAGTCTCCCTCACATCTGCCAGTGACAGCCACTGGCTCAGCAGCCGCATTCACACACTCACAGTCATAATACGCCTGTGGCCAAAACAACACGCAATTCAGATAACAGTTGAAAAATTCAACAGTTATTACAGAATTTCTAAATAATTGCAAAAATAAACAATACATTATAACTGCAAAAGATAACCGAAATAAGATGAATATAAGACACTATGTGGAGCATGCAACAGTTTCGTATGCTTCAACTGTATAAAATGCCATTTATTTTAGCAATAATAACAACAGTTGCATATTATACGCTGCAAAACAGATCTAGCAAGCTAATATGTAAAAACCACAGACCAAAACGTCTTGCGAATTAAATTTACTTATGCATCTAACTGTAACAAACCAACATCACACAGTAAACTCTGACTCATTCCAACACTGCTAAGTGAATGCACAAAACGACAAAGTTAATGCGACATCCGAGTTTCAATGATTGCTTAGTCAAGGTTAATACAATACAGGCAACAGACATTAGCAGCATAATGCTCGGTATGATCAAGCTTTATGAAACTACAATGTCAAGTTGGCTGACATGGACAGAACTATACTGTCCACATGGAATTACGCACCTTTTTATCAGCAGAAGAGTTGTGGCATCCTGCATAGCATGGTGAGAAATAGATGAGGTTGTCAGCACCACAGACGGGCTCAAACACATCCGATACACAGTGACAGTCCACGTTGCATGCAGCAGTCAGGTTCACCTGAGTCAGTGTCCTAGACAATCAACAGGCAACACTAGAAAACATAGGCAGTCATATCGACATGCAGACCCACGCCGGCAATGGCCGCAGGTAGCATAGCACAGGATTATGGGACAGCCAATATAATAACTAGCAACCATGCGCCATGACAGTTTTCATACCGTGTGACCTTGATCTTTAATTTTTGACCTCTGGCTCAATGCATGCTGAGCGACTGCTACAGAGTACATGTGTACAAATTTGGTGTTAATAGCTCAAGCCGTATTCCTGTTAGAGTGCAGACAGACAGACAGACAAACAAACATAAAACGCGACTGAAAGCCCTACCCACACCGTGGGTAACCAGACAAATCAACTGCAGTGTAACCCCAACACGTCTGCTGACGCTGCATGTGAACTAGAGATAAGAAAATCAAATCAAATCAATTTGCACTGCCAAATCCAATGGATAGCTTTCAACTCGGCTTAATCAGTGGTTGCAAATGATCAGCAAACATCGGAAATAGTTTTAATATATCACCTCAGTTCAGTTTATTATTCCGTTTTCATTTTCACAGTTTCCCGCACAGTTTCCCAGTTGCAAGTAAAGTAACTAGGCACGAAACATCGCAGACACCGACAATACTGTACAGAATTAATATAGTCATTGCCAAATAATGGCCTTTACAACTAAAATGGGCTCCATCACAGCTGAGCTATCAAGCACTGCAAGTTGGCTGTACCAAACTGAATTGAATCAAATCGTTGCGGCATCGAATCCATTTGAATCGAATCGATTTCTCTTCTGGCAAATCACCCAGCACTGATGTGAACATTGCTAGTAAAATAATGGCAAAGCTGCCACCCCCATTGGCCGCCCACACGCTTACATATTTCTGACCAACGGTTATTATCGTAGCTGCATAGCATCGATGCACCATCGCTAGTAGCAAATCCAACTGCCTGGCAGGTTGAGCAACTTGCCAGGGTCAGTGCACGTCAGTGACATAGCTGGGGACGAAACCTGCAACATCTCTGTTTGAGAATTCTTGTAACAAGGTATGTCGTATAGCGTAACAGATAACAGAAACAGTAACAGTACCAGAAAACAGATAACAGTAACAGAAAATCACCAACAACAGACGGTTCTTCACCTGTTCCTCAGAACATAATCAACATTGATGCCAGCAAATGGCACGTTCTCACAGCGAGCAAGCAGTGTCAGCGTTAACGCCAGAACAATGCCAGTTGTCATCAGACACAGTCGGAATATCCCTCTGCATTGCAGGTTCAGCTGCTTTACCAGATAACCACCGAACAAAGTACCGCCACCACCAGATGGAATGGTTGCAAAACCTACACGAATTAATATGCAACACAAAATCACAGTGAAAAAGTTGCATGCGGCAAAGAATGTCATGTTTAAAATACTGTCAAATGTCATATCTTCCACTGCACGAAATCTGTGGCATCTATTTCTTTTATATTTGCTTTCAACACTAAGCTTCTAAGATTCAATAAATTAGCCCCGTGTGGGATTGAGGTCGACTCTCCGCAACTGACGTTTCTGCCAAGTTCAAAGTCACGTGACACAAAAACTTGGACGAATATCAAAAATCCGGCCTGAAAAAAATTAGATCTGTGCCCTAATCAGTGGTCAGTTACAAGCTCCCATTGTAAATGGCGGATGAGATAGCTTTTGAAAATCGATTTTCAACTTTCAAGGGCTCGTGTCCTTGACCTTGACCTTAGAGCGGGTCATACTGCAAACCGCCGTGCATCACTCATCGACCTCTACCTACAAGCCAAATTTATTAAAATCGAAGGAACTTTTTGTGGATGGACGGATGTACGTATGGATGATGGGCGGATATTTGAGACCCACTTTATTAGGTCGACTCAGAAGAATCCAACTAATAAAACGAATAACAGAGCAGTCTTTCAAATATGATGCAACTTGTAATCAAATTGCTGACTGAAGACAACATACCAATGAGCTGTGCAGCCCATGCGGCTGTGATACCAAACTGTGACTCGACAAACTTTGGCGCAAACACAACGAAGCCGCTTACAAGTAAACCTAACAATCAAAAAAAGTTAAATGTTTTTTATGACATGCAATTTACACAAAAAGCTAACAAAGTTGTCAGCTCTTTAATGGGGTTCAACAAAAATTATATGGCTGCAAATTTCTCTAATTAAATTAGCTGTTAAAAAGTTTTACCAGACTAAAACTGTTAAGTTTAATTTAACGTGATGCTTAGTAATCAAAATTAATTATTAATTTAGTAATTTCTTCATGAACAACAAAAGGTATTCAGACAGCAAATGTTTAATCAATAACAGCTCAAAACGTTTAAGACACATACTTTCACTGGCTCCAGCCAAATTAAGGGACATGAAGGTTGCATTGCACAGCAATGACTTAAGCGCTGATGGAATATCTTTCACTCTGAGATGAAATCCTGGTTTTGTTGAAGAAACAGTCGGGCTAATCTTTGCTTCTGATGCCGCAGCAGCCTCTGATTGCTTTGACACTAACAGCGTGACAGACACACTTCACTGAATGTTCGATGTACATCAACAACAAGAATGACAACAAAACCAACTCATAGTTACGACCATTGTTTTAGCAATCCAGGTGAGCTAGTAGCAGGTTGGTTGGCTGGCTGGGAGATTAATGTCCCCTTTCAGTACAAAATAGGCTATAGCAGGGACAAGGTCTTGGGTGGAGATTTAGTTCTGCCAGGTTAAGGACGTCCAACGATACAGTAACCTCCGACCTCATTGCCTTTTTGTTTAGCCATGACCCAAAATGGGAAAGGATAGGGGAGACTTTTTAAGTTATCATGCTAGCGCCTACTACAAGGTGGAAACTAATCAACCACCACAAGACCTATTTAGCAGTTGTGTAACTGCTGTTCACCAGTTCCTATAACATATCAGTACATAATGACTCTCACTGTAAATATCTTTTCCATGTGGGTCTGGCTTTGCAATGCTTCAGCACAAAGTACACGACAAACAACTGCTTTAGCTGTTACTTATTTACAGTTTTAGATTCAGGTCTGCATTTTAGCCAGGTCGGATTCCCTTGAATTGTAATGTGCATTCATAGCCGAAAAAGGAACCGTATTTTATCCTGTGACCGTCAACCAAAAGTCCTATGACCTTGACCTTAGATAAGGTCACAGTCAACCAAAAGAAGCAGCTGGGGGACCTCCTGCTCATAGTACCAGACCTGCCGAGCTTGTAGCAGATCCATCAGAGAAACCACTCAATTACTGTCACCACCATGGCCACTGTCTTCACCTGGACCACCAAAAAACTAAAGCAGCTGGTTGCGTGGCACAGTGGTAGAACGTCGGTCTTTGGCCGGAAAAGTTTATATCATGCGCTCGACCTGCAGCTGATGGGTGACCACTTATGTAGGTAAATCGTCTGCTATAGGTCAGCCAACTAGGCAAACTCAGTCTTTCATCCTTTCGAGGTCGATAAACTGAGTATTAAACTGTAATTGGATGTTTGTTTTCTCGAACGGGTGGCGCCGTCTGGTGAATGCTTACGGGATAAATGCCTGGTGTGGTTGATTGGAGCGGTGGTGTTTGCTAGCTGCATAACACGGGTCCAATTGTACGTTAACGAGTGCAATTAAATGGCCGCAGTTTGCGCTGCAGCACCATTGGCTCTTGCCAATGTGCCAACTGTCACTTGCGAGAGTGTAAAGCGCGCTGATCTGTTCATCGCGTAAGCAGCGCTATATAAAAATCCGACCTTTACTTCTACCTTTAAAGTGGGTCGGTAATTACAACGGCAAAATGCTGTTCGTGTGTACAAGTTACCTGGTATGGATTTTGGAAATGCACTAAGTGGTATAGCGATAAGGAACGACAATGAGCCACTGAGGAGAAAACCAATCCACCAGGCACCGACCCACTGTGGGTCTTCAGGTGACAGGTCTATGCTGTAACCAACAATACACAGCAAATAACAGCAATCGCAGTGACGATAACAGCTCCAGTGAAGTGCAAAAATGTTAATAAAAATTTTCTGCTTACCTTTGCTGCATAATGCTGTGCCAGCCAGCATGGTACATGCTATAGATCTGCGTCTGTCTGTCAGTCTGTTACAAGCCCAAGTTCTATCAAAACAGCCAAATATTATGCAAAAGAAATGCTACATAATAGCCTATGGACTCTTACTACTGCCAAAGATTTTGGTCAAATTTAATGCAAGTTAGTCCCTAAAGGGGCACCAAATTAACGCTGGGTAGGAAAAATTAGTGACTTTTGACAAATAACTCGCTATATCTGGAAAATGGTACAAGATAAACACAGTTTCTATGAATAGGAAGTTCTATGTGCTCTACCAAATGGTGACACTGCTGATGATCTTAAGTGACCCCTAACTACACTGAATCACCCCTAGAACGGGTCAAACTCCGTACATGGTAGGCCCTTTAGCCTTGACTTTCAGGCGATCTTTAAAAACATCCTTGTTTACGTTGTCCTAGAGCACTTAGCTGATTACAGGCATTGTGTAACGTACTCTATAAATGTGCTACTTACTTACTTACTTAAACAGTCGCCACGCCCACTAGTCAACTAACATAACAAAATCTCTGGACGAAGGCAATTACCTCCGGCACCCTCCTACCACTTGCTCAGCTTACACAAAACAAGGAGCGATTTTTGCTTAAACGACAACATCGTCATTAGTTGAGAGACCGAGCCGAAGTCAAAGCTGTTGTACAGACTCGTCAAGGTTGACAGAGCCGACGTCGCAGTAGATCTCCAGCAGTTTGCCGCCAGCGATGTATCCAACAGCAGGTCCAATGATCGCCGTCGTGTAAAAGATTCCTGCACATGGAATAGACATCAGCAGACAGCAGTGAAGCCAGCCACGCAGCACACGGGAGGGTGGATGTAATAACAGAACCAATCAATAACGGAATTCAAGTTGTTTCAGTCGCTGGAGCTGGTACACAATAAAAAAGCGGCCCGATGTGATGTAGTGGTTAAGGCGATGTACTCTACCAAGTTTAAATACCACTAAGACTACTAACTACGAACTCGGCGCCGTACTCTTGGTGACCGCGTTTTCCCGGTCACAGGCGCGCGCGTGTGGAACAGTCTGCCAGCCACTCTGACATCACAGTCACCACTGCTATCGTTTAG
>Ga0066187_1000643_pt1 | contig 11329 bp, 10 predicted proteins | sample WorMetexBAHAMAS1_FD_58706 | JGI IMG/M metagenome (GOLD analysis project Ga0066187, IMG submission 58706) | Marine gutless worms symbiont microbial communities from Max Planck institute for Marine Microbiology, Germany - Inanidrilus exumae... | ecosystem: Host-associated > Annelida > Digestive...
CCAAAACCGGGGAATTTTAAGTTGCCGATTATGGGGAAATTTAAGTTGCCGTTGACAGCCTTGTCCTGGCGCGTCGCCGAGCCCCGACACACGCAGAGAGGACAGGGTTCCCCGGCCGCGGAGATGCGCGCGACGCCCCGCCGCACCGATCCGGCGGAGCTTTCGGAGGAACCGGCCCATGTGTGAGGTCTGCGCCAATGCCATGCCGCCAACATCACAAAACCGGCGGCGGCGGCTCTGGGAGATCAGTTCGGGAAGCCACTGTTCCGTCGTCGGGACCTGCCTGACACTGGCCGATCTGCGCGCCCTTTCGCGCAAGCTGCACCTGACGGTTCGCGAGGATTTTCCGGTGGACTACCAGCTTCACGGCTACTTCGTGCGGAACGCCTGCAAGGGTGAACGCGCCGCCAAGATGCTGAACAGGCTGCTCGACCGGCGCCATGCGGCCGCCATCCGCCGGGCCCGCACCATGAAAACCGGTTGCGAACTGGAAGCCTTTTGGTCGGAAGCGAAAGAGGCCGGGGACATCCCGGGGCCCTACTGGGCGATCCTGACCCATCCGGCGGTGACCCAGGACCTCAGTGAATTCATGTTCGCCGACGTCCATATGCTGTCGCATCTGGTCGGCGCCTCGAACCGGGCCGACATCCGCCGCCTCGGCCGTTTCGAGGAACAGGTCGCCACCCTCGAGGAGAAGCTCACCACCCAGCAAAGACGTCATCGCCAACGCATCGACTCCCGTGACCGGACCATTTCGGCCCTGCAGACGGAATTGCGGCTGGCCACGGCACACCCTCGGGAGACCCCGAAACCGGCGGCATCCGCACCTGATGAATCGGCAACGCAGCGAGACACGTCCGCCGATATCGCCCGCCTCGAAGCGCGGGCCGCCCGCTCGGCCGCGACCATCGACGACCAGCAGAGCCAAATCGACGAACTGACACACGCGTTGGCGACCCTACGAGAGGAGAACCGTGCCCTGGAACTGGCTCTCTTGCGCGAACACCCCGAGGAAGACAACGGCTGCCCCTTCGACCTCGGCGGCCGATGCCTGCTTTACGTCGGCGGCCGCCAGAAGATGATGCCGCACTTACGCGCCCTGGTCGAAGCCTGGAACGGCCAACTGATTCACCATGACGGCGGCAAGGAGCGCTCAATCGACGAACTGGCTGGCGTCGTGGTCAAGGCCGACGCCGTCGTCTTTCCCACCGATTGCGTCAGTCACGGCGCCGCCTTGAAGGTCAAGCGCCTCTGCCAGCAATCCATGAAACCCTTCGTTCCCTTGCGGTCGTCCGGCGTGGCGTCCTTCGTCGCCGGCTTGCGCGAGGGACTCGACGGCGCCGGAATCGTGGCTGCAACCGCTGAAATCAACGCCGGGGTTAACGACGGTGTCAATGCCCGGGTCAACGGATGAGATAAAGACATGCCCAACCAACCCCATGCGGCGGTGACGTCGCATTTCATCGATCTTACCTTCGCCGAGCAGCTGTTGCTCTGGGGCTTGCGTCAATGGGTGCAGGCCTTCCAAGGCGAGAGCAGCACCCATGGCGTCACCCTTGAGGGGTATAGGATCGCCGGGGCGCCGGAGGCCTATCCGGCGATCGACGGTTTGATGACGGTCTTGGCGGGTTCGGGTCAAGGGAACGTGGAGATCCGGTGCCCCAAGTGCCCGAATGTCAGCGATGACGAACACCGCCTAATGGGAGCGGTGGCCGCGTGGCAGGACGGAGCTGACCACCGCCTGTCCGACGCCTTCCTGGAAAAATGGATGCGACCGGCCGCCCTCAGAATCGCCCGGCAACCAGTCCCTCAACTGGCGGCGGCCCTGAAATCCGCCGGTTTGATCATTCGGGACCGGCCGTTCGACCGTTATGCGTCGATCAGCAGCCCCCTGACGGGCAGCCCGTCGCCCGTCGGCGTATCCGGCACCCTTCATTGATCCGGCGCTTGCCGCGGAATAGTCCACTCCGAGAAGGCCCGCGGGGGCGGAGGTGGTTCCACCGTTTCCGCGGGCCTTCGTCCGTTTCGCCCCAAACACTTCTCACCGCCAATTCGTACAGTTTAACAAAAAAGATATTGACATTTTCTCGCAACACGAATGATATTCATTCTCAATACTGATTTGATGCCAGGAATGTATGGCCATGTACGTTTGCAATTGTAATGGAATCACTGAGAAACAAGTGAAAGCCGCCGTCCGCAAAGGCGTGCAGCATTGGCACGAAGTCCTCGCCCATTACGGTTGCGAGCCGCAATGCGGCAAATGCCAATGCGATATTGCCCAGCACATGTCCGAGCACGGAGCCGACGGCCCAGCCGAGGCCGCGCCGTTGTTCAACACACCGGCCCTGGCAACCTAATATGTTTCTCTGGCGCGGCCTCAAACCGGCCGCCATCCTCACCGCATTCTCCGTATTGAGTGAAAAGTCGAAAGGCGAAACCAACGCCAAGGCGGCGGACGATAAACCGCCGACCGGACCGGTGCCGAAGCGCCCTGCTACCGCCGAACCAGCCTAACAGGCGCTTATTTTCACGGCCGGTCGCTTCCCTAGACCGCCCGATATCAGTCAATCCCGAACATCCGCTCCGCGTTTTCGAATGCGATGGCGCGCGCCTTGTCCTGCGGCAGCCGGGACAACCAGGCCCGGTGGGCGTCGACCAGGTCCTCGTATTCGACCCAACGCGCGTTGACATAGGTGTCGGCGCCGATGACGAAGCGATCGGAAAACATGACGAGAAGGTCGCGCCATTCCGGATCCAGGTTGCCGTCGGGCAGGATGTCTTCGGCCCGCAAGGAAAGCTCGGCCCATAGGGTCGGGTAGCGTTTCATCGTCTCTTCGACCACGTCCGCCGGCTCGGTCGTGCCGGCATGGGCCCATAGGATCCTGACATTGGGGTCGATGGCATACAGGGCGGCAATGGCCTCTGCGTTCGAATGAACGTGAAGGAAAATACCGCGTGAACGGGCCTGGGCGACGACGGCCCTGACTTCCGCCGTGTTCACCTCTTTCCCGGCGTAAAAGTGAACTTCGCCGATGCCGCGGTAAATACCGTTGGTCAGCCGACGCTCGAGATAGGGGACGACCTCCGCACGCCGATACCAGTTCACCGAATTGATGGTCCCGCCATAAGGTCTCAGTTCGGCAATGAAACGCCCGGGGTCATGCCGGTGAAGGGCCAACGTCCCATCGTCCGGCGTACTCGAGACCAGAGCGCGGGAAACGCCGGCGCGGTCCATCCAATCGACGACTTGTTCTGGAGGCAGCCCTGACCAGGCTTCCTGGTTGTAGTGCATGTGAAGGTCGAAGATGGGAAGGCGGTCATCGGCTTCGCTGGGCGCCGCGAAGATTTGAACCGCCAGAACCAATACGAGTGTCAGCAGCCGCTTCAAAGGCGAAGCCATTCCCATTGCTGCACGGAACAGGTTCGAAGCGGCGGCGGTGCAAGCGCCGCTCACTCCATGACGAACTTAGTGTTCAACTGGAACACGTTGAACAATTCCTCGACGTAGCCGTGAGCGCCGCGTATGGCCATGGTCACGCCTTTTTCCGCCGCCGTCTCGTTCATACCGAGCAGCATCCCAATGCCGGCCGAATCGATGAATTCCAGTTCCGTAAGATCGAGGACAATCTTGCTCTCTTCGCCGCTTTCGATGGCACCGGTAATGTCCCGGGAATCGGGAAAATCGCCGAATTCCAACCGGCCCTTGAGAGCGAATACTTGTGTTCCCTGGTCTTTATAGCTTGCAAGCTCCATCGGTTCCTCGATTTCGTTGTCGGTCAATGGCGGTGCGGCCGCAAACGGCCGCGAACAATACCATAATGTTGCCAGAGCCAATTATGAAACCTGCCGGCGGCGGGAAACAAGGGTTTCTTCGGGGGGTGACCTTTTCGCCATTCGGTGTAGATTGAATCACCATGGCCGACGATGTGATCACGACCCTTTTGAACGACGAGTTTTCTGGCGAGGCCAGTGCCCGCACCCGGGTCATCGAGGGCAGCGAAGCCGCGTTGGTCGCTGGTGGGATCCCCGACCTCGGAATTCCGCTAACCCTGCAACCCGCGAAACGCGACGGAATGCCGCCCGCGGGTTCGATCACCATGCTCGGTGCCGATTGCGCCACACCCCTGCCGCTTGATCTCTTCCTTCGCCAGCCCGGCACGGGGTGTCTCACCGTCGGCGGAGACGTGCAAGGCGCCATCGACCGGATCGTTTTCGCCGTCAAATTGAGTTCGCTCGTCGTTTCCCTACCCGGCCCGGTCATCATGGAATCCGGCATGGCCCGAAAGTTCTGTGAAGGAATCCGCGCCCACACCGACGTTTCCAGTATCAATCTGACGACCATCGAGCTGTCGCTGCAGGAGGCCATCATCAATGCCGTTGTTCACGGCAATCTCGGCCTGGGATCGGCCTACAAGGAGACGGCGGACGACCTCACCCGCTATCACCAAGTGATCCGGGATCGATTGGCAACCGACCCCGCCGCGCGCAAGCTTATCGACGTCATCGCATGGTGGGATGACGCCCACCTCTCCATCGCCGTCGGCGATCAAGGTGACGGTTATGCGACCGTCGAAAGACGGAAACAAACAGACACCCTGCGCCAGGCGGCGGGGAAAGACCGTCGGCGCAGCGGCCGGGGCCTGGAAATCATCCGCCGTTTCGCCGAAGAGGTGACGGTGGCGAACGGCGGCAGAACGATCGTCATGAGCTTCAAGCGATGACCATTCCCGGCGGCGTCATGGATTGGTCCAACGAAGACGGCGTCCCGCCGATCACGAACTGTCGTATCCTCGTCGTCGACGATGACCGCTTGATCCAGAAGCTGGTGCGGACGCGGCTCGAGATGGAGGGTATAGAGAACATCGAGGTTGCCGAAAACGGGCGCGACGGACTCCTGAAGATCGATTCTTTCCGGCCCGATCTCGTCATTCTCGACGTGGATATGCCGGTGATGGACGGCATCGAATTCCTGCGTTTGGTCCGGGCCAAGCCGAAATACGCGGATCTCGATGTCATCGTCTCGACGGCTATCGACGACACGGACAAGCGTGACGATCTGCTGGAACTCGGGGCCACCAACGTTATCGTCAAACCGATCAACCACGATCTTCTGGCGGCGCGAGTCCGTATCCACTTGGAACATGGGTTGATGGTCAAGAGCCTCAAGACCTACCGCCAGCGCGTCGCCAAGGAACTGGCGTCTGCCCAGAAAATGCAATTGCAACTGCTGCCGGCGGACGCCCGCGTCGAGGAAATCCGCTCGCGCTACGGACTCATCGTCAATCGCCATTTCCAGCCTTCCTCGGAGCTGGGCGGTGATTACTTCGATCTGTGGCCCATGGACGACCACCGGTTCGGGGTCTTGATGATCGATTTTTCCGGCCATGGCATCAGCGCGGCGATAAATACGTTTCGGCTGTCCACAATCTTACGTGGTGTCGGTTCCGCTGACCGGACGCCGGGAGAGTTCCTGTCGGAAATCAACAAAGGCCTGGCGGAAATCCTCAGTGTCAGTGAATTTGCAACCGCCTTGTTCGCCATCGTCGACGTCGATGCCGGGGTCATTTCCTATTCGGCAGCCGGCGCGCCCCATCCCATCGTCGGTAGAGGAAATCCACCGCAACCCGCCCTCGGCGACGGCAGCGGGTTGCCGCTCAGCATTGACGCCGGCACTACATATGAGAACCGCGAATTGGATTTTCCGGAAGGTTCGTTCCTCGTATTGACCAGTGATGCGGTCACCGAATCTCGGGACTCGGAGGGGCAACTCCTCGGCATCGAAGGGTTGTGTGATCTGATCGAGCACGTGACCGTCAACCCGGAAAACGCAGCCCCGCTGGAAGAGCTATTGGCACTGTTTTTCTCCCACATCCCAGTTCCCGCCGATGACGACCGCACGCTTTTGTGGATTGGCCGGTAACCCGTACAAGCCCAAATGACCGTGCCAAATGTTCACTTTATGTTCGGTCGGCCTATTCGCATGACGCAGGCCGAACTGTCAACCGGGATAAGGGTTGAGGAAAGGGAGACATTCCGACGGCCCAACCGTTGGCGGCGATTCTTGACGGCCTTTCATAACGGCCGGAAGAATAATAGTTCTAGTTTATTTGCGGCCAACGCCCGAAACCGCTAAGAATATTCGTGTCCAACCGTACGGAATAGAACCGAACCTCGATGCAGAACTCAACCGCGACCGGAACGCCGACCGAGGCGACGGCCCTTCAAGAGAGTGCCGTTCTCGCCCGCCGTTTCGTTGCGCTGGCTTTCTGCCGGGCCGACCTCCTGTTCGAGCTTGACGACGACTTCATCATCCGGTTTTCGGCCGGCGCCACGCCGCCGTTGTTCGGAAAGAACACCAATGAACTGATCGGTGTCAGTTTCCTCGACCTGGTTTACGACAAGGACAAGGAAATGGTCTCCCAGCTTTTGTCGACGACAGGCGTCGACGGTCGGTTCGACGATGTTGCGGTGCGTCTGGTCACGCAGAAAGACCCGGCCGCCGATGCCGCGTTTGCCGGCTATCGGGTGCCGGACTTCAACAACCATTTCTTTCTCGCCATCAAGATCGCGCCCCGGCGCCGCACCCAACCCCATCGCCGCGAGGCCGATCGCGATACTGAGGCCAAGGTCCTCAACAAGGACGCCTTCCAGTCCGTCGCCGCCGAACGCGTGAAGAACTTCGAGAACGCCGGCGGCGAAGCCCAGATGACATTGGTCAAGATCGATAATCTGGAAGAGGTCAAGGGCGGCCTGTCGGGCAGCGACCAACAGAAGCTGGTGAGCGCCATCGGCGACGTGCTCAACGCCCAGTCGCTGGGCGGCGATACGGCCGGGCGTATCGACGAGGAACACTTCTCGATCATCCACGACAAGAACACGGACGTCTCCGAGGTCGGCCAGAAGATCCAGAACGCCGCCTCGGAAGTCGACCCAAGCGCCGCCAAGCTGTCGAGCGACACGACCACCGTCGATGCCAACGCCAAGGGGCTGTCGGAAGAACAGGTGGCCAAGGCCATCGCCTACACCATGCAGAACTTCTCGAGCGGCAAGGGTGTGGCCACGCCGGCGAACCTGGGCGGCATGTTCCAGGACATGATGGCCGAGACCATGAAACAGGTCGATGCCTTCAAGAAGATCTGCGCGACCCGTAATTTCGACCTGGTCTACATGCCGATCTGCGAATTGAAAACGCGCAAGCTCCATCACTTCGAAGCGCTGACCCGTTTCCGCGGCAACAAGAGCGACAGTTCACCTTTCCAATTGATTACGCTGGCCGAAGAGATCGGCGTCATCGCCGATTTCGACTTGGCGGTCACCCAGAAGGCGGTGCAGGTCGTCGTCCAGCACGCCGTCAGGGGCGACCTCAAACCGTTGGCCGTCAACGTCTCGGGCCATTCGATCCAAAACGCGGACTTCATCAAGGATCTGCACGAGCTCCTGCGTCAGGCGCAGAACATCAACAAGGGCATCATGTTCGAGATCACCGAGTCGTCCGAGATCCGCGACCTCGACGCCGTCAATGCGACGATCCAGGAGTTCCGCACCCGCGGGTTCCATTTCGCGCTCGACGACTTCGGCGCCGGCGCGGCCAGCTTCGATTACCTGAACTCATTCGACGTCGACACGGTTAAATTCGACGGCCCGGTCGTCAAACGCGCCTACGCCACGGAAAAGGGCAAGGCCTTCCTCGCCTCCATGGCGACGCTTTGCAACAACACGGGCGTCGAGACCATCGCCGAGATGGTCGAAGACGAACCGCTGGCCAACTTCCTCACCGAGTGCGGCATCCACCTGGGCCAGGGCTACTATTTCGGTCGTCCCGATGCCGATCCGCTTAAGTTCAACACGCTGCTGAGCGGCAAAAGCTGAACACCACTTCGACAACGCGATCGTCGGTCCGTCGGCCACCCGCAACGGCGGGCAGCGCAAAGCTATTTTCCATTGATGCGAGGCGCCTGAGCAGGCGCACCACGGAATTACTGACGTCGCCGCCGTAGCGCTTGCGGATCTGTGCCTTGCCGTCGTCCGTGTCGACGAGGGCATTCAGATCGGCGAGCAGTGCCGTCAGGAAGCGGTGGAACCCGGACTCGGTCATTTCCCAACCCGACTCGTCCTTGTTGGCATCCGAGATCGGCGTCAGGTGTCCGTTGACCAGCGTGATGAACCATTCGCGACGGCGCTCGAAATCATCGAAATGAGCGGCGATGGCGACCAGGGCATCGAGTCCGGCCAGCGAACCCTCATCGGATTCGTAAATGGCGTTCCAGTTGACGTCGTCCTTGCCGTCTTCGCGGCTGACCTCGACCATACGCCGGCATTTTTCCTGGTATTCCTCGACCACTTCCGCACCCAGCATCATGTTGAGCGCCATAAAGAATCCCGGCAGCATGCGCCGGGACACGGTATCGAAATGGCCCTCCTTGTCCTCGTCGAACAGGTGCGAAAATTTCCTGACGATCAGACGGTCGAACGGGAAGTCGCGTTTCTCGCCGGAAATGGCCCGTTCCCGGGCCCGGACATAGGCCTCGAACGATTTCTCGAAGGCCAGGCTCAGGGCCTGGGTTTCGGATTTGAACTCACTATCCAGAGCGTTGATATCGGCGATCGTCAACATGCCGCCCTTCTTGGTTGCCTCAGTCTTCATGCGGCCGACCATGGACGTAACCACGGTTTCCGCCAGGGCGCGGCTTTGCAGCGCCGGATTGGGTAGGTTCTTCTTTCGCGCCCTTGCCTTGGTTTTACGTTTCGGCGCTGGTTTCGGCGCTGATTTCGGCGCTGATTTCGGCACCGGCGCCGACTTCGCCTCGGCTTTCGCCTTCGGTTCGGCGGGCGTTGGTTTCGCGGCCGGTGGGGCCAGGTCCGGAACCGGTTTCGCTGGCGCCTCCCCCGGGACCATGTCCGGGCTCAGTGGCCCTGTACGTTCGTCGTAGACCAGGTCCGGATCGTTACTCTTGGCCTTCTGGTCGTAAATAAGATCGGGCGCGCCCTTGTCGCGGGACATCGGTTCGTCGACAACGAGGCGGCCGTCCGGCTGATCGCTGTCGTGTTCGATCTCGGTCCAGTTGAGGGCCTTCTTGTCCGGCGTTTCGGGTTGGATCGGCTCCATCATCGGCGCCGGCCCATCGGCGTCTTCCGGTTTCGGCAGCGGTGCCGTTGGGCGCATGCCGAATTCCATCTCCAGGGCCGCCAGCTCCGATTCCGCCGATGACACGGCGCTTCCCCGGTTCTGGCCGGTGACGTCGATGACTTTGGGGATCTTGCGCGGACGCCGCGCGATGTTTTCGGCCGCCTTCACTTGGGGCTCGTCTTTGGCGATCTTGCCGCGATAGCGGGGATCGACTTTATCGCCCGTAATCAGGACTTCCGAAGTTTTGCGTGAGCGTCTCGCCATAATGCTCCAAACATAAGCGTTCCGTGTTGTCCTGGCCAGAGCCGCAATGGCGGTTCTGTCGGTTGCCCCATTGGCGCACCCGCCGGGCGGCCGGGCCCGCGTCGTGGCGCCGTTGACAGCCCCTAGGGGGCCGTCTACATCCGTTCCATGAGCCCGGACGTAGAGACAACCGCCGCCGAACGGCTGACCATCACGCTGGCCCAGGTCAATCCCACCGTCGGCGACATTGCCGGAAACGCCCAACTGATCCGCGACGCCCGGGATCAGGCCGCCGACGCCGATCTGGTGGTCACCGGCGAACTGGCGATCAGCGGCTACCCGCCGGAGGACCTGGTTCTGAAAAGCGCCTTCCAGGAAACCGTGGAAACCGCCATCGCGGCGCTGGCCCGTGAAACGGCCCATGGCCCGGCGCTGTTGGTCGGCGCCCCGTGGCGCGACGGAGCGCACCTCCACAACGCCGCCTTGCTGCTCGACGGCGGCGCCATCGAGGCCGTCACCTACAAACACTGCCTGCCCAACTATGGCGTCTTCGACGAGAAGCGCGTGTTCGAGGCGGGGCCGCTGCCGCAACCCCTGGTCTGCCGAGGTCACACCTTCGGCGTTTTGGTCTGCGAGGACATGTGGTTCCCACACCCGGCGGCGGCGCTGGCCCGCGCCGGCGCCGAGATGCTGATCGTGCTCAACGGTTCACCGTTCGAGACCGACAAGCTCGACGAACGCCTCGACTACGCCGAGGCGCGAGTCGCCGACACCGGCCTTTCGCTCGTCTACGTCAATCTCGTCGGCGGCCAAGACGAACTGGTTTTCGACGGGGCGTCGTTCGTGCTGGACGCGAACGGCGAGACGGATGTTCGCGCGCCGGCCTGGGAACGCGCCCTGGTCAGCACCGATTGGCGCAAGGCGAACGGCACCTGGTCCTGTCAGGCCGGCACCCTGGCGCCGGCTGCCGATCTCACCGAGGCCGTCTACCGGGCCATGGTCGTGGGCTTGCGCGATTACGTCCACAAAAACGGTTTTCCCGGCGTCGTCCTCGGCCTCTCGGGCGGCATCGACAGCGCGCTCTCCATGGCGGTCGCGGTCGACGCGCTGGGTGCGGCCAACGTCCACGCCGTCATGATGCCGTCGCCCTACACGTCGAACGAAAGCCTGGAAGACGCCGCCCAGTGCGCCCAATTGCTGGGCGTGCAGCTGGACGAGGTCTCCATCGAACCGGCGATGGCCGCTTTCGATGAGATGCTGGCGCCTCTGTTCGAGGGCATGGAGGCGGACGTCACCGAGGAGAACATCCAATCGCGGGCGCGGGGCAACCTGCTCATGGCCATTTCCAACAAGATGGGCCACATGCTGCTGACCACCGGCAACAAGTCCGAGATGTCGGTCGGCTACGCGACGCTCTACGGCGACATGTGCGGCGGCTATTCGGTCCTCAAGGACATCTACAAGACCGATGTCTTTAAGTTGTCGCACTGGCGCAACCAGAACCGCCCGGCCGACGTCCACGGCCCCGAGGGCCGCGTGATCCCGGAGCGTATCATCACCAAACCGCCGTCGGCCGAACTGAAACCCGACCAGAAGGACGAGGACAGCCTGCCGCCCTACGAGGTGCTGGACGGTATTCTCAAATGCCTGGTCGAGGACGAGATGTCGGTCTGCGCCGCCGCCGAGAGGGGTTTCGAAGCCGAAACCGTGCGCCGCATCTGGCGCATGCTCGATCTCGCCGAGTACAAACGCCGCCAGGCGCCGCCAGGCGTCAAGACGACGCGCCGCGCCTTCGGCCGCGACCGGCGTTATCCGATCACCAACCGCTTCCGCGGCCACATCTGACGGCAACGATCCAAGATCGACCGCTCCGGTTTTCAAGCCCCCCCACCCCGGCCCTCCCCCATGTGTGGACGGCTCCCTGTTGGCAAGGGGTTTTTTTGACGGCGATGCAGA
>Ga0066187_1000644_pt1 | contig 11322 bp, 9 predicted proteins | sample WorMetexBAHAMAS1_FD_58706 | JGI IMG/M metagenome (GOLD analysis project Ga0066187, IMG submission 58706) | Marine gutless worms symbiont microbial communities from Max Planck institute for Marine Microbiology, Germany - Inanidrilus exumae... | ecosystem: Host-associated > Annelida > Digestive...
AAGCACCTCAAAGGATGCACCTCCTACCAAATTCCCAGCAAGTTTAGGACTTCACCCTGTCCGACATTCGTACAGAATATTTCCAAGTTCAAATTAATGCATTGAAAATAAAGAAAAAATAAACTGTCCGATAATCGAGCAAAAAGTGTTTAGAATCCGGACAGTCCGTACTCCTCGAGCTTCTCGTAAAGGGTCGAACGGGACATACCGAGAAGCCTGGCGGCCGGCGCCTTCTTGCCGGATGTGGCGCGCAGCGCATCGGCGATGGCCTCGCGTTCGACCTGGGCGACGCGTTCGGCCAGCGGTTCGATGTCGTAGGGCATGCCGGGGGACGAGTTCGGTTCTGCCTCGGGCCGTAATCGGTCTATTCCTTCCGGCAGGAATTTCCGTATCGCTGGCGCCGTCAACACCGTCTCATCCGTATCCATGGCGGCTCGTTCGAGGACGTTGCGCATTTCGCGGACATTGCCGGGCCAAGCGTACTCCTGCATAGCAAGCAGGCCGCTAGCGTCCAGTTCTTTAGCCGGACCGGTACTGGAGAATGCGATCTGCTCGAGAAGAACCTCGGACAGGGAACGCAGGCCGACTATGCGCTGGCGGAGCGGCGGGATTTCGATCTGCAGGACGTTGAGTCGGTAATAGAGGTCCTTGCGAAAGGTGCCGTCCTTGACCTTGGCATCGAGGTCCTGAGACGTGGCGGCCAGGATACGTACGTCGATCGGCCTGAGGTCATTGGAGCCGATCGGTTCGATGACCTTTTCCTCGAGCGCTCTGAGAAGTTTGACCTGCAACTGAACCGGCATATCGGCGATTTCGTCGAGGAACAGGGTGCCGCCGCTGGCCAGTTCGAACTTGCCCTTGCGCCCACGCCGGTCGGCTCCCGTATACGCGCCCGGTGCGGTGCCGAAAAACTCAGCCTCCAGCAGGTTTTCCGGCACGGCACCCATGTTGACGGCGACGAAAGGCGCCTCGGCCCGCGCCGACAGCGCATGGATCGATTGAGCCAGCAATTCCTTGCCGGTGCCGGTTTCTCCGAGTAGCAGAACCGGGCTCTGAGCCTGAGCGACGCGGCGTGCCTGACGGCGGATCTCGACCATCTGGGAACTGTTTCCGACGATGTGCGAGAGGCCGTAGCGGGTGCGCCGCGAACGGGCCAATTCCCTCTCCGCCGACGACAAGCGGTTCTGCAATCCCTCGAACTTGGAAATCAAGGGCTTCAGATAGTCGAGGCTGTCATAGAGTACGAAGCCGACGGCGCCGATGACATCGCCGTTCTCGCCTTGCAATGGAAGGCGGCTGACGACGAAGTAGTTTTCCTGGAAACGCATAATATCGACGGGGATCGGCTGCCCGGTATCGATGACCGTACGCATCTGGCTTTCGGGGATGACGTCCTCAATGTCACGGCCAAGGACGTCGTCCTGTTCACCGACGTCAAGTAGCGAGCGGTATTTGTCGTTGATCCAGACGATTCGCGCGTGGCGATCGACCGAAATCGCGCCTTCGCACATGTTCTCGAACACATCGAACAGGCTTTCGACCGCGCGTTTGTGGACTTCCGGTTTGCCGTGGTCCGCCATCATGATCGTTTTACCCCCTCGTCGCCAAGGCTAGCACTGCACTGCCATCGTGCCATCAACAATTTCAGGTGACGGCGCTGCAACCCGGGAGGCTGCGCCATCGGACGGCGCGCCGTGGCACGGTCCAACTGTCCATCAGGCAAGAAAAAGGGCCGCTCCGAAGAGCGGCCCATTTGCGCAGAGGGCTTGTCGTTGCGCTTAAGAGCAGAGGGCTTGTCGTTGCGCTTAAGAGGAGTAGTACATCTGGAATTCGACCGGATGCGGGGTGTGTTCGAAGTTGTAGATCTCTTCCCACTTCAGGTCCATGTAGGCGTCGATGGCGTCGTCCGAGAAGACGTCTCCCTTCTTCAGGAAGTCGCGGTCGGCATCGAGCGCTTCCATCGCTTGGCGTAGAGAGCCGCAGACCGTCGGAACGTCTTTCAGTTCCTCCGGCGGCAGGTCGTAGAGGTCCTTGTCCATGGCGTCGCCCGGATCGATCTTGTTCTGGATGCCGTCGAGGCCGGCCATCAACATCGCCGAGAACGCCAGGTACGGGTTGGCCGTGGCGTCCGGGAAGCGGATCTCGACGCGCTTGCCGTTGGGGCTCGACGCGAACGGAATGCGGCAGCTGGCCGAACGGTTGCGGGCCGAGTAGGCGAGCAGCACCGGCGCTTCGAAGCCCGGGATCAGCCGTTTGTAGCTGTTGGTCGACGGGTTCGAGAATGCGTTGATGGCGCGCGCGTGTTTGATGACACCGCCGATGTAGTGGAGGGCCGTCTCCGAGAGGTCGGCGTAACTGGAGCCGGCGAAGGTCGGCTTGCCGTCCTTCCAGATCGACTGGTGGGTGTGCATGCCGGATCCGTTGTCGCCGGCCACCGGCTTCGGCATGAAGGTTGCCGTCTTGCCGTAGGTGTGGGCCACCATATGGGTGCAGTACTTGTAGATCTGCAAGTTGTCGGCGGAGCGCACCAGCGTCGAGAAGGCCATACCGAGCTCGTGCTGGCTGGGCGCCACTTCGTGGTGGTGCTTGTCCATGGTCAGGCCCATTTCCTTCATTACCGTAACCATCTCGGCACGCAGGTCGGAGGCACTGTCAACCGGCGGCACCGGGAAGTAGCCACCCTTGATGCCCGGGCGGTGACCGACGTTGCCGCCTTCCGGGAAGATCTTGCCCGATACGTAGGGGCCTTCTTCCGAGTCGAACTCGAAGAAACAGGAATGCATCTGGACGTCGAACCGCACGTCGTCGAAGACGAAGAACTCGGCTTCCGGGCCGAAGTAGGCGGTGTCGCCGACACCGGTCGAACCCAGGTAGGCTTCCGCCTTCTTGGCCACCGAGCGCGGGTCGCGGTTGTAGGACTGGCCGGTGGTCGGTTCCATGATGTCGCAGCATAGGATCACCGAGGGCTGCGCGGCGAACGGATCCATGACGGCGGTCGAGGCATCGGGAATCAGTGCCATGTCGGATTCGTTGATCGCCTTCCAGCCGGCGATCGACGATCCGTCGAACATGATGCCGTCAGCGAATGAGTCTTCGTCGATGAAGTCGGCGCACATGGTCAGGTGCTGCCATTTGCCCCGGGGGTCGGTGAAGCGGAGATCGACGTAGGGAATCTCATCGTCCTTCAAGATCTTGAGGACATCTGCCGGCGTTTTGCAGTTCAGAGTCATTTTGGTTTCCTTCTCAGGTTGGTGTTTATCGTCAAACGAATTCCGGTCCAGGTGAACGCCTGGCTAAATGGCGTCGATGCCGCGCTCGCCGGTCCGAACGCGTATGGCTTCCTCGACGGGCGTGATGAAGATCTTGCCGTCACCGATGCGCCCCGTGTGGGCCGCCTGCTGGATGGCTTCGACGGCGCGCTCGAGCATGGCGTCGTCGACGACAACCTCGATCTTCACTTTCGGCAGGAAATCGACCACGTATTCGGCGCCGCGGTAGAGCTCCGTGTGCCCCTTCTGGCGGCCGAACCCCTTGGCTTCGAGAACCGTGATCCCCTGAAGCCCGACATCGTGAAGGGCCTCTTTGACCTCATCGAGTTTGAAGGGTTTGATGATCGCTTCGATTTTCTTCATTCGTACCTCGTTCCATGGCGCCTTCGTGCACGAGCCGTGCATCGATATGGGCGCCTAACGCCCGCTGCGGATCGTGGGAAAACCACGGTGCTTACGCGCGTATACTCACGGATCATGCCAGTTTCGGATGGCGGTATTTTTCTTTTCTATTTCAGTTAGTTATCGCGGCTCGACGAGTCGCCGGGCCGATTAGAAAGTTCCAGGTTTGCCTATTTTTTAGGCATCTGCGCAGGAAACGTTCAAGTCGGTGATTTGTATGGTTCTTTTCGGGCAACTAGGCAAATCAGCGAAACCATCTTATATAGAACGATCAATGCCATTGCCCTTTTAGGTCATCATTTTGGAAGATGCGTTTACTCTGATCGGAACTGCGGCGGATGTTCTATCGACGATCAACCCCCGTTCGACCATACCGGCTCCGGGTTGGGTAGGATATGCCGCCGCGATTGGCATCCTCCTCGTATTGGGCGGTGCGATGCCGTATCTGCAGGATTATTGGACAGGGGAGAACCCGATATCACTAAGCTCAGTGGTCCTGCTCATTTTTCTTGGCGTCCTTTTGACCGTTGCCGGAGGAGGAATGGCCGGGCCAGGCCAATTGCCTTTTTTAGGGTTCGTGGCGATCGTAATCCGTTTCGGCGATGGATTCGGTATCGGGATGTTATTTAAGAGGCGGAAGTGGATAAAGGAGGCCCACTGGGTTCCCATTTGTATCGGTATGGCAGTTTATATAGCGGGACCAATTACCAGTGATTGGCGTGGCGGTTTGGGGTTACTGGGCACGTTCTTGTTCATTGTGGCACTACCAACCTGTTTTCTCTCGATGATCGGCCTTTTAGGTGTCATTTCCCGATTTTCGCCCAATTCAATCGTCGACACGGGGATTTGTATCATCATCGCGTGCTCATTTCTCGTGGGTCCAGACAATGCCGACGGGTTTCATCGTTTGATTTTTTTCTCGGCGTTCCCCGGCGGAATTGCCGTCGGCTTATTGGTGCGCCAAAAATTTTTTCCGGACAGTTTGGAGCGACCGGCTTCGGCGGGTTGAAATCGGTCGGTTCGTCATGAGACGAAAGCGGCCGACCAAGACCCCGCATTCTACCTGTGAGAGTCATCGCCCCGTTGCCACTGAGCGCGTCTGACAGGGTGCCGACACGGAAAGATCGTGCCTCGACACCGCTCTGATCTAACGGTCGTTACGGGTCAGGAATTCGGCGATGCGATCGATGGCTCTTTCGATGTTCTCCGTCGAATTGGCGTAGGAAAAGCGGATGTAGCCCTCGCCCTTGGCGCCGAAGCTGGTGCCGGAGATAACAGCGACCCCGGTATCCTCCAGCAGGCGGTCTTGCAACTTCCGCGAACCGTATCCGGTGCCCGTGATGTTCGGAAACGTGTAGAAAGCACCGCCCGGTTCTGGGCAGGAGAAACCGGGAAGGTCGTTGAGCCGGTCGACGATGACGCGGCGGCGCGCATCAAAGGCGTCGACCATGTCGTCGACAGCATCCTGCGGGCCCTCAAGGGCGGCGATGCCAGCCCATTGGGTGGCGGCGTTGACGCAGGAATGACAGTTAATGGAGAGCCGCGTCGCCACCTCGATCAGGCTCTTCGGCCAGACCCCGTAGCCCATGCGCCAGCCGGTCATGGCGTAGGTCTTCGACCAGCCGTCAAGCAGGATCACCCGATCGCGGATGCTCTCATATTCCAAAAGGCTGACGTGCTCGCGGCCGTCATAGAGCATACGGCTGTAGATCTCGTCGGAGAGGATGGCGAGGTCAGGCCAGCGCTCCAACCCGGCGACCAGCTTGTCGAACTCTTCCCGGGGCACCGTGCCGCCGGTCGGGTTGGCCGGGCTGTTGAGGATGATCAGCCGCGTCTTGTCCGTGATCAAGGCCAAGACCTCGTCGGCGTCGAAGGCGTAACCCTTTTCTTCATGGGGCGCCATCGGCACCGCCTTGGCGCCCGAGAAATTGATCGCCGACTCGTAAATCGGGAATCCCGGGTTCGGATAGATGATCTCGGCGCCGGGTTCGCCGAACATGATGATGGCGAAGAACATGGTGACCTTGCCGCCCGGCACCACCATGACGCAATCCGGGTCGACCTCGACGCCACGGTATTGGGTGATATCGGCGGCAACCGCCCGGCGCAGTTCGGGGATACCGTTGGCCGGCGTGTAGCCGTGATGACCATCCTTGAGCGCCTTGGCGGCCGCTTCGACGATATGGTCCGGTGTCTTGAAGTCGGGCTGGCCGATACCGAGATTGATGATGTCCTTGCCGGAGGCGGCGAGCGCATTGGCCTTGGCCAGCACTTCGAATGCGGACTCGGTGCCGAGGCGTGAAAGGGCAGCGGCAGTCTTCATAATATCGGTTTCCTCCCATTGGCCGGCCATCCGGTGTGGCGTCACCGGGTCCGGCCATGGTAATAGCAGGTCGCGAACGCCCGATGCCAAAACTTTTGCGATCAAGACTTTTTCCGCGATGACCGTCCTATCCTTCGTCAACCTCGCCGCCGTCGTATTGGGCCTGTCGGCGCTGTTCGGCTATGTCAACCACCGTTGGCTCGGCCTGCCGCATACCATCGGTCTCGTCATCATGGCGCTGTTCGCTTCCGTCGGCGCCATCGTCTTGGACGCCGTCATGCCGTCACTGGGCTTCAAGGCAGCCATCGCCGGGCGCTTGGCGGCTATCGATTTCTATGAAGTGCTGATGCAGGGAATGCTCAGCTTCCTGCTGTTCGCCGGGGCCTTGCATGTCGATCTCGCCGATCTGGCGAGCCGCAAATGGGCCATCGGTCTGATGGCGACGGCCGGCGTCATCCTGTCCACGTTCCTGGTCGGCACCACCGCATACTACCTCCTCGGTGCGTTGGGTCTCGGCGTGCCTTTCCTCTGGTGCCTGGTGTTCGGCGCTCTCATTTCGCCGACGGACCCGGTCGCCGTTCTCGGCATCCTCAAGGTCGTCCCGGTGCCTCAATCGCTTCGCGCCAAGATCGCCGGCGAGAGCCTGTTCAACGACGGCGTCGGCGTCGTGGTTTTCACCATCCTAGTCGCCATCGCCATGAGCGCCGGCGGCGGGGCAGGGGAGACCGTCGGCGCCCTCGATGTGGCCAAGCTGTTCGCCCTCGAGGCCGTCGGCGGCGGCGTGCTCGGTTTCGCGCTGGGTTGGGTCGCCTACCGGCTCCTCAAAACCATCGACGAGCATAACCTGGAAGTCCTGATCACGCTGGCTCTGGTTTTCGTCATTACGTCTGTCGCCCTGGCGCTCCATACATCGGCGCCCATCGCCGTGGTCGTCGCCGGCCTGCTCATCGGCAATCATGGCACCCAGTTCGCCATGAGCGAGACGACCCGGGAGCACGTCCATAAGTTCTGGTCGCTGCTGGACGAGATCCTCAATTCGGTCCTGTTCCTGATCATCGGCTTCGAGGTCATCGCGCTCGCCTTCGACGCCGACTGGATCATCGCCGCCCTGGCCCTGATCCCGGTGGTGCTGGCGGCGCGCACGGTCAGCGTCGGCGTGCCCTTGAGCCTCTTGAAGGGGCTGGGACGCGAACTGACCAAGGGCGCCGTGCCGGTCCTCGTCTGGGGCGGGCTCCGGGGCGGCATCTCGGTGGCCCTGGTGCTGTCGCTGCCGCCGATTCCGGAGAAGGACCTGCTGCTCACCATCACCTATGCCATCGTCATTTTTTCCATCGTCGTCCAGGGATTGACCGTCGCCCAGGTGGTCAAGCGCACGGTCTCCGTTTCGGATGACGCCCCAACCAGCGGAGGCCACTGATGAAACCGGCCAATAGCGTGTTATCGGGTTACGGCGTCACCGTTTTCGAGACCATGTCGCGCCTCGCCATGGAATGCGGGTCGATCAACCTGGGCCAGGGTTTCCCCGACGACCTGGGGCCGGAGAACCTACGCCGCGCCGCCGCCGAGGCGGTCATCGAAGGACCCAACCAGTATCCGCCGATGATGGGCATTCCGGAACTGCGCCAGGCCGTCGCCGAGCACAACAAACGCTTCTACGGCCTCGATGTCGACTGGCAGACGGAGACCCTGGTCACCTCGGGGGCCACGGAAGCGCTGAACGACTGCCTGATGGCGCTCTCATCGAACCGGGCGATGAGGTGATCCTGATCGAGCCTCTCTATGACTGCTACCTGCCGCTGGTCGAACGGGCCGGCGGGGTGCCGAAATTCGTGCGCATCGAGCCGCCCGACTGGGCGCTTTCCGAGGAGGCGCTCAGGGCAGCCTTCTCGGAGAAAACCAAGCTGATTCTCCTCAACACACCGCACAATCCGGCGGCCAAGGTTTTCGGTCCGGATGAACTGGAGACCATCGCCGCCCTGGTCCGGGAATTCGATGCCTATGTGGTCTGCGACGAGGTCTACGAGCATATCCTGTTCGACGGCCGCAGCCATGTGCCGCTGATGACTTTGGACGGCATGCGCGAGCGCACAGTTCGCATCGGTTCGGCCGGTAAGACCTTCTCCATGACCGCCTGGAAGGTCGGCTACGTGACGGCACCACCGAATCTGATCGGCCCCATCAGCAAGGCCCACCAGTTCGTCACCTTCACGACGCCGAGGAACCTGCAGAGCGCCGTCGCCATGGGCCTCACCCAGGATGACGCCTATTTCGAAAGCCTTTCCGGCGATCTCGAGAAGAAACGCGACCGTATCGCGGAGGGCCTCGCCGACATCGGCTTCGAGATCATGGCCACCGAAGGCACCTATTTCCTCTCCGTCGACATCCGCTCCATCGGGTTCGAGGGCACGGACGTCGAATTTTGTGAGCACATCACCCGCGACGCCGGCGTCACCGCCATCCCGCTCGGCGCCTTCTACCCGACCGGCGGGCCCGATCACTTCGTGCGGTTTTGTTTTTCGAAACAGGACGCGGTGCTCGACGCGGCCCTCGGCAAGCTCAGGGACCACTTTAAAGGAGGCAGCGCATGAACGGCGCCGAAAGCCTGGTCAAGACGTTGCTCGGAGGCGGCGTCGACGTCTGTTTCACCAATCCGGGCACGTCCGAGATGCATTTCGTGGCGGCGCTGGATGCCCATGCCGACATGCGCTGCGTATTGGGCCTGCAGGAAAACATCGTCACCGGAGCCGCCGACGGCTATGCGCGCATGACCGGCAAGCCGGCGGCGACCCTGCTGCATTGCGGCCCCGGTCTCGGCAACGGCTTCGCCAACATCCACAATGCCCGGCGCTCCGACACGCCGATGGTCAACATCGTCGGCGACCAGGCGACCTATCACCGCGAATACGACGCGCCGCTCACCACCGACGTCGAGGCGATCGCCGGCGCGACGTCGCACTGGGTGCGTGACTGCATCAGCTCGAAACGGGTGGCGTCGGACGCGGCGGACGCGATCCGCGAGGCCAATACGGCGCCGGGGCGGATCGCCACCCTGATCCTGCCGGCCGATACGGCTTGGGGCGCGGCCAACGGCCCGGCCGAGACCGAGGCGCCGCCACCACCACCGCTGCCGGACGGGCGGACCATCAATCCCATCGCCAAGATGCTCAAGGGTGACGAGCCGACCGTTCTTTTCCTCGGCGGTGCGGCGCTCACGGTCGAAGGGCTGGAAATGGCGGCGCGCATCGCCCAGGCCACCGGCAGCCAGCTGCTGGCCCAGATGTCCAACGCCCGGGTCGAACGCGGCGCCGGGCGGGTCCCGGTCGACCGCCTGCCTTATCCGGTTGACAAGGCCCTCGAGCGCCTGGCGCCCTACCGCCACATGGTGTTGATCGGCGCCAAGGACCCGGTCGCCTTCTTCGCTTATCCGGGCAAACCGAGCGCACTCAGGCCCAAGGGCTGCAAGCTCCATTCCCTGGCTCAACCGGGTGACGACGTGCTGGGTGCGTTAGAGGCGCTGGCCGACCAACTGGGCGTGACCGATGACCCTATAACCACCGCAGGATTGCACCAGCCGCCGGTACCGGCCGGACCTCTCGATCCGGACGTCATCGCCGCCGTCGTCGCCTCGGCCATCCCGGAAAACGCCATCGTCGTCGACGAGGCGATCACCACCGGGCGCGCCTTTTTTCCGCCGACCTTCCATTCCGAGCCGCATAGTTGGCTGCAGATCAACGGCGGTGCCATCGGCATCGGCATGCCGCTGGCGGCGGGAGCGGCCATCGCGTGCCCGGACCGGCCGGTGCTGTCGCTCGAGGCCGACGGCTCCGGCATGTACACGCCGCAGGCCCTGTGGACCCAGGCCCGCGAAGGGCTCAACGTGACCACCGTCGTCTTTTCCAACCGCTCCTATCAGATCCTTCTGGGCGAGATGGCCGGCGTCGGCGTCGAGAACCCGGGACCGAAAGCCCTCGACATGTTGGAGCTCGATCGGCCGGCGCTCGACTGGCCGTCCCTGGCCCGCGGCATGGGGGCCGAGGCCGGCCTCGCCGAGGATGGCGAAACCCTGGCCCGTGAGATTGATCGGGGCTTCGCCTGCGAAGGACCTTACGTCATCGAGGCGCGCCTTTAGCGGGATAGGCGAGGGCGCTTGACGGCCCACGGCCGAAGGTCTAGATAAGGCGCCTCGTTCCGGTGGTGGCTGTAGCTCAGTTGGTTAGAGCATCGGCTTGTGGTGCCGAGGGTCGTGGGTTCAAATCCCATCAGCCACCCCATCCTTTCCCATACACAATTTGTGTTTTTCGATGAGGTGTGGTCCATACATCTTATGGAGAATTGCACTGACCCTGTTTCTCCCGAATCGCGGAAGGTTTCAGTCGAGGAAATTCTGACCAGCGAATGTGGCGGGCTCTACGAGTATTGGAACAATTTGCGCGGGGAACGGTTCGCGCCGCGCTGGGACGAGTTTCGGCTGGTCGATCTGCCGGTGGCTCTTATTCCGAATGTGTATGTCGCCGATGTACTGGGAGACCCGTTTGATGCCGCCGTACGGTTCTGGGGGTCCGGGCTGACCGAGGTTTTCAAGTGCGGCCATACCGACGAGACGTTTTCGGTCATGACCCTCGGCACCACCGACGAGGCGCGTAGACACCGAGTACTCGAAGATTTCCGGTGCGTTGTCGAAACGAAAGCGCCGTTTCCTTTCTGCTGGGACATGCGTCTGGTGGGGCGTCGCGATACTGGGGCACCGGCCCTGCGCGTGCCGATTTCGGACGATGGGAAAACGGTGACCAAGATCGTCTGCGGTTTCGATTTTTCCGAGAACCGGGACGAGTGGCTTGGGTGTTTTACGTCCAATTGAAGCCCTTTATTTACTCGGCTGCGGCCGCCGGCTTCGTGTCGCCGACCACATCCGGTTCCGCCTCGGCGCCATATTCCCAGTAGTTGGGCCAGGCCGGGCGGGTCGCCACGTCACGCGAGCCGCAGGACGAACAGACGAAGATCATGCCCAGTTCCGGCACCGCTGCCTGCGGTCCGACGCGGCGCATGACGTGGTCGCGGCCGATCACCGCATGGTGGCCGCAGCGGTTGCAGTTGGCCTCCACATGCGCCTTGAGTCCGGCCAAGTCGCCGACCCGCATCGGCTGCAAGGCGGCGTCCTTGTCACGAATCTGTTGGTCCTTGAATTTACCCATAAACGGAACATAACGGGAACATTTGGTGCCGTCAACACCGGTGATCCGACCCCCCAATCGAGGGATTCGAAACCGATCTCGGTGAAGTCCTAAACTTGCTGGGAATTTGGTAGGAGGTGCATCCTTTGAGGTGCTT
>Ga0066187_1000648_pt1 | contig 11300 bp, 3 predicted proteins | sample WorMetexBAHAMAS1_FD_58706 | JGI IMG/M metagenome (GOLD analysis project Ga0066187, IMG submission 58706) | Marine gutless worms symbiont microbial communities from Max Planck institute for Marine Microbiology, Germany - Inanidrilus exumae... | ecosystem: Host-associated > Annelida > Digestive...
TTTTCCACTTTAATTCTTGGCTCAGTTTTCAGCGACTATGTCGTCTTTTACGGGGATTAAGGTTAGTGTAGTCCCTAGGCACCACACAACTGTAGGCCGCTCTATCTCTCGCAATTTTGTGACAGAACAGAAAATAACCATGTAAAGCGTGTAACATTTATTACCGCATGACGCTTTGCTAATGCCTTATACTATCGTCATGGATCTATTTGTCCGTCCGTACGTCACGAGCCGGTATTGTACCAAAACGGCTAAACATGGGATCACCAAAGGTTGTACAGTGCGTACAGTGATAGGTCAGGGACACGATGGATTTCAAGGCTGACAACAAATTGGAGGGCGAATAGTCACAAACCTTCGCTACGCTGATGACATCATCCTGTTGGTCACTTCGAAGGGAGAACTACAGGAGATGCCGAGCTGGTGGATCGCTTGATACGGAGGATTACTAGTGCGTGAATGATTGATTAGTGATTACCCCCGACAGGATGTGTTCAGGGTCAAGTGACATCTTTAAATGTTGGGAAATAAGTTATAATATGTCGGTAATGGTGCGAGATAGAGACATAGTTGCAGTGGAAGAGTAATAGGAAATCTTATGTATGCCGTCTGTCGAATGGCACAATTGCCAATGAGTTTGAATGACCTTAAAAGTCACTTTTGCTCGTTGTGTTTGAACCTTTCTAACACCCATACCTCGTGAAATTTAGCACGTGTTTACACTTTAGTCGTAATGGCTTGTAATTTCAACTGTTTCTTGTCGAAACTCGGGACTTCTCAGGGTAACAGACAGTCACTTAACTGTAAATGTAAGTAAACTAAGTATTACGTACATTTATAAAGTGCACTATATCTAAAATAAGTCACTAGGCACTGGGATCATCAGCCAAACAAATGGGTTTTCAGTAACCGTAAACTGTGTAAGATAGAGACGTTGTTACTAAACGTTAATAGGAAGTGATCTGTCACCTATGGTATAGTGGCAGTTCTGATTACCGCGAGTGATGACCTTCAAGGACACCTTTTGTAAGCCTTTTCAAGTGGGATTTTTTTGTACAGTTGTGCAGCATTTGAGAAGATGTCAACTTATATAGCGTGACGCACAGTCCCTCCGAGATAGCTAAGCTTTTTACATCTTTGTGTATTCGAATTAGGTCAAATACAGTACTGTCTGGTCATTATGTGAAATTGATGTTTTAGTGCAAAAATCAACTGTTCACAGCAAACACCCAAGTGTAGAATATATTAGTACCATCAGAAGTTACAATGGCCCAAGTATATGTTTCTTTGGTTTAACAGCATTTTCAAAATATATGGGTTATATTGCATCTGTAGGTTAACTGTTCTCATTAACGTTTTCTTTGGATAGAGGGCTTAAAATAGGACGTTTGGAGTGCTGGTTAACAGCCGTGGGACCTGGAAATTAAAATATTTCCCTATATTAGTGTTTTCCTGTATGTGTCAAAAAATACCTGATTTGCAATATTCAACATCTACAATTACGTTTGTTATGAAATTTGGTGCAGTGTTCAAATATCATTGGCTAATAAGGTTGGGCATAATTTTCCACCATGCTCTAGTTGTGTTCCTATAATATGTGAGAATATAGTAGTATCTGAGAAATTATACTGTATTTCTCCCAATTTGTAAACCTACATAGTTGTTGAAACTAAGGGATTTTGGCAAATGTTTGCACATAACATTGGTATTTTTCAGCTAATAAGGTAATATGTACACTGTAGTTTCCCATGTTACTTACGTTTGTGTATGTTACTTCACAAATTCTGTATAGTAACAAACATCACAGTTGTGTTGGTAATCGTCGATAGCTATTAGTTGGTCAGTCCGCTTCATGTCTATTTCAAATCGACTACTGTTAACAGCCTGTTGAGAGTTATTTAAGCTTTTACTTGGAAATCATTTCATCAGTTGTTTATAGAATTGTACACAATACTTTTTATTCAGTACATGCTGATGCCTGATGTTACGTTGTTCACCTGATTCATGTGTTCACCTGATTCGTGTGTCAGTTTGGTGTATCTTACAATTTAATTTGTTCTGCGACTAGCTGTTGCTGATGATGAAGAACAGTAAACAGTACAGAGAGTTTGTCCTAGCAGGTAATGGCAATAGTGTGATTAGTATCAACTGACAGAGTCGACAAACAAACACGATTAAAATGGTGTATTGAAGTGATTTCTGATACAAAACTCCACAAGTAATCTTACTACCAAGCACACTGAAAGAAATGTACTGCAGCAGTACTGAAATGGAAGCAGTCACAACGATATGTGCTGTGTGTTACAGATGCAATACATATACGCATATATCAATACTGCATGACAAAGTGCTGAGATAGTCGACCGGATCTAATTACAGCGAGTTGGGCTACTTTTTAGGTCGCCAAAAATGTTCTCACATTTCCAATTCATACAGCAAACTACGCACTGACTTAAGCAAATGACCCCGCTGTCTACACGTTTTCTTGTTCTTCTAAATGGCATATACTATGGACCTTCCAAGCAGATCAATCATGGTAATGAAACATAGTGCAAACGCAACAAGGTTGGTTGGCGTTTTACGGTGCTTTCCACACATTAGGTAATATCGCTCCATTAAGGTAGTACTATATTATAAATATTAAAATTTAATAAGTATTAATTCTTGGGATCAAATAACTGAAAAAGAAAATATAACAATAATTTAGATTAAACACGACAAGCAACTATTATACCTATGGTATATGACGGCTGGACAAATAGCATGGTATGGTAATGGTAATTAACACATGCTATACACAAATGATTACTGATAACATACAGGCCCAGTAAGGTCCTTGGGGCCTGAGTTGATTGAGTTTTCTATCCAAAATGTGAACAGCATGTCCAATTACACTGACAGTACAGACAGTAACGAAAATTTCTTAATTACTATAACACATGGTAACAGTACAATGCAAGAAGGATAAATGATGATAACAGTAACAGATATAATCATCTAAATTTTTAATGGTGACAAAATCATATCAAACAGCCAAAAACCAAGTACTGTCCGTAAGACAAATCTTTGCCAGTATTCTCAAAGCAGTTACACAACTTACATGTAACACACAGCATACAAAATTAGTTTTCAACTAGGAAAAACAACAATTAAAAACTTAGCAGCTTGCCAGTAAGCAGTTAAAATTAATTAGGTACAGGATATCTTGACAAAAACTAGTTCATTGTTTGCTAAAAATGTTTTACAGAAGAAGCTCAGCTACTGCAAAGGGACGTGCACTTGAGATCTTCCCAACTGCTGCATAACAACAAAAAATCCCATTTGAAAAGGTTTACAATAAATAGATTAATGACGCTGATGGTCACAAAATTTCATCGGAATTGCCGCTATAAGATAGGCCATACATCACTTCCTGGTCTGTAGCAATATCTCGATCTTGCACCATTTCCGAGATATTACCACATTGTATGTGACTGTCTGCCACCTTGAGATTTTTGTTTCAGTTTTAATACGATAGTTGAAATTACAAGCCACAGCTCTTTCCAATTCACGTGCAAACACATTGTAGATAAAACGTGCTAAATTTCCCAAGGTATGGGAGTTACAAAGGTTGTAGACAGCAAAAGTGACCTTCATGGTCACTCAAGGTCATTGGCATTGGAGCCATTCCATAAGCAACATACAATTTTCTATTAGTCTTCCATTGCAACTATGTCTCTATCATGTATTGTTTCTAAGAAATTATCAGTTATTTCCAAAAACTTACAGAGGTCGCATGACCCTGTCCCTGAAACATCCCCTTTGGGGTAGTCTGTCATGTCAGCACCAATATGCATACCAAATTTGAAGTGCCTAGCTTCGCACACTTGGAAAGTATGCCTGTGGACCTAAATTTAGAAATGGTTCATGAAATTCTGATCACCTTTTGGGGGGGGGGGTTGTTACCCATAAGCTAGGACTTAACATATGCAAAATGTAGAATATTGGGTAGTTTTAGGGCAGTTAGACTTACTTAAGGTCGTCAGAAATAGCATCATTCGATACAGCGTATACGAGTTCCTATTAGCATTCCATAGTAATTGTGTCCATATCTTGCATGTTTTCTGAGGTAGTGAGATACTCCTTGAAAATCTTTTTTAACCTACCGCATCCGTATTTTGGCGCCCCAGTTGTGGTGAGCCCATTCAAATCTCATCCACACCTTTGACATCAGAAAACCAGAATGTCTAGGCTATCGTATGGCGTTTCCCGTAATCCCACGTTTAGCAGTTTTGATTGAACTCCTATTTGTGATGGACTGACGGTCAGATGGACAAACAGACACACAGAGACAGTGCCATAGCATACACTACACTAGCAAGTGACGTATGGTAAAAATACAGCTGATTTAGGAACAGTTTTTGTTGGCTTGGCATCAAAGCAAAGAAGCAACATTAGTGATGTACCACTAATCGACCACTGAAAATTAAATTCTGAATCAACCAAATTCCTATACACAAACACAAAATACACTGACTGCAGTGCATACCATAAGCCATCACAAAACTGTCACAATACAAAACTAATAATAGCAGCATGGCATGGTACGGGTTGACAAAGGTTCAATGCTGCTTTCAACACTGTAAGGATACTCCATCTATGTCAACCTGTGCCATAACGAGTGAATGAATTAAAGTTCTAAGTTGTTCCCACCTACCACTTACACAAACACATGTACAGAAGAAGCAGAGTTACAATCAATGAATCAATTAATCTTTTACAACTGAGCGTTATGCACAGTCTGTTCCCTACAAGAAATGTGGCATCATGGTACAAATTGTATTCAAACTTGAGGCAATACCTGGATGTTTACCATTTGTTGTTAACAGCACATATTCAAAGGCAATTTTTAAAGACATCAGGTACATTGGCAAATTCTGTCAGTAAACTATACATTAATAAATCAGTTTTTTTACAATACAACAAAATTACAATGTACATAGCTACATGTATTATTCTTACCTTCAAGGCTTCAAGTTACATTACGATCACATTATCAGCATTAAAAACAAAGCTGCTCAGTCCTGACCAGTGCTTTTAGGATAACATCCCAGTATGTATACTAAAGAAAATATGTGCAATACTCAAAAACCAATTTTCACATTAACATATAATACTTTGAAAGACAGTGACAAAAATTATATCAACAAGGTGTCGCCCTAACGGGACTTAACACTACTGGCCCGCCACCGCATGCTGCCCCCTGATGTGTTACGTTGCATATGCGAGTTACAGACGACGACAGACGCCAGCGACTGTTACTAGTCTGACGCCCTACACTATGTGTAGGCGGGCCAGTAACAAACTTCAGTACTTACAATACAATCATGAGTGGTTCAAAAACATGAACCTCAGTAATCAACCAAACACTATTTACTAAGAAAATTAACTCAGCATGTGTAGCAACAGTTTGAAAAAGCATTCTCTTCTGTTCGCAGTGATACACAGAAAAGCAAAGGCATCGATCGGTTGGCTAGAGCAGGGTTCTGAACCTGCAGTGTATGCACCCCTAGAGGGTGCATGTGGCACTTTCTGCATCAGCACTGGCCAACGAAAGAGGACATCAACAAACTGAACTGCTCAAGATGGCTACCACTACTCCATCTGTTATAATGTGGTGAAGTACAGCTGGGTTCTCAGCCCTTTTGACTATCAGAAACAAGAACAGAAGCTGACTCTATGCCTGTGATGACATATGCTGTATATTCAAGCTATTGTTGTTACACAATGATGCACAATAACATAAAAACTCAATGCAGTGGTGCACATGAAAAAACTTCGGATCATGGATTACAGCAATGGTCAGCAGATTTTTCTAAAATCAATCATACAGATCCACAAAGCCGGTTCCAAAAGATCTGAATAATGCAACCAAAAGTTGATGACTTCATTGTGACAAAATGCAGTGTGATGGCACGTGTGGCATTTATTTTTTGTCACAAATTAATGATACTGCTGTGAATACTTACCACTGTATTTTTAAGCAAACAAGTGGTCAAAGTAATTTTACAAAAGACACATCGCCCACTTGTACTAATCGTTAATCGCAGCCTGAAAACGTTTCGTTTAAACGGTTTCAAAATTAAACGATTCATGCATTGCCTGAATGTATTAGTGCGTGCTATTTTTTAGGGATCATGGCAAACATGGTTTGTCACGTGCAGCTTGCTGCTTGAATAGCAAAATCAGTTTTAAATCATTCATTTCTCCTAAACACAAATGTCTATCTCTTATAACAAACTACACATGTATATTGCAGAAGGAAGAGCTTTTAATCAATGCATTACAGAAATGTAATCGTTCAGTCGTTGCACAGCTCACTATCACAATGGTTCCCTATGGGATGGACAGCCCCTCAAAAGTGCCCCTTCGGGTGGGGGAATCTAGACCCCATCTAATACATGGTTCCTTAGGCCCACCCCACCAGAGTCTTCGTTCCAAACGGCATCTCCATAGGTTCAGCCGTTTTTGCACAGCTCATGGTAGAGTGTCCCTATACTTTACATTTGGCAGCCACTTTTCTCTCCAATGTTGCCTCTTCCCCTTGAGGGATCTACGTGGTTCCTTGGGCCCACCCGACTCAGCTCCCAAACAGCACTTTGACTGGTTAGGCTGTTTTTGCTAGGCTCACAAACGTGACCAACAGAGAGCCAGACTGACCACGTTACTCTGTGTAGTGAACCAGCCACTATCGCTAGCTATTGCTGTAATGCGGCCTAATAATGGGAGTTTTGTTCGTTATATTTTAATAGTTTGTTAATTGGAAATGGATGGATGCATCACCATAAGTACTGGATAACTCTGAATGGATGTGAATGGTCTTTTAAGATACTGAAATACATACTAACTTGTGTTAGTAATCAATATAAGAGTATATGGATTGATTAAGGACGTGTAACTTTTTTGGCCCAAACTGTACAGTACACAAAGCCTACTGTAATACAACTGCTTGTATGTAATCAAAAGCACTGGTCATGACTTTATAATGCATAGAAATAAAATAAGGCATTACAATAACAGAAAGGCATGTACTGATTACCACAAAAGTTGAAAACAATGCACTTATTTATGCAAACAGTGACATAAAACCACAACTGGTCATAATAATTACCATCTACTAACACCAGAGACATTGAACAGTCAGCAGCAGTCAACTATGGTTAGATTACTTATCAAAAATGGCATAACGGGTGACCCTATTTATTATGTCAACTCTGAAGAGTGGAACTAAAAACATTCAAATTTCACCAATTTTCTGTACATGTTACCTGTGGCTTGGTCCTCCTGTGACAGCACATTACAGCACAGCACAATACATTATGTAATTCCGGTTTTGTGGATGACGTCATGTATTCACATAATGGAGTGAATGGGGCAAAATCAAAGATGATATGTAGGCTTAGTCAAGTATGCCAGGTTGCGCCAAAAGGCAGGGCAAAGTAGCTGTTATCGATTGCATGCTTATCAATTTCAAGAGGCGAGCTCTTATACTCACTACATCCAACTTCTCACTTAATGCTTAGCAACCATTCAACCATTGAGGCAACATTAAATTAGCTGTACGTCAAGCCACTTATTTTAGCACTTGCAATTTTAAAGCACAGATATAACAACAAATTTAATTTCTGGAAAAAACAAACATCATTTACAAATTTTGTTTTGTACAATTCAACAAACACATCAACAAAACGTTTTTACACATGTTACATAACATGTTACATTCATTAAGTACTAAGTATTGATTAGGTTTTCTTTGTAATCAATTTACTGTGTTGCAAAATCAGATCAGCTTTCATATACAAATTGAGCAGATATAACAAGGTCACCTTGCATTAACCCATTCTGTATACACGAAGAAAATCACAAAAAGATTACAATCAGCACCATTAATTAACAGTCAATGATAATACAGTATGGATGAATTGCATTCATAACAAGTATCAAAAAACAGCATTTACACAATGCACTCGGTGCTTAACAATTACGAAAGCGCAAACATTTCAATAACCGCCATCCGTTGACATCATGTCTGTGTTGTTACAACACCTGATTTTGGCAAGGACTCTGCACTGCCTACATGACATCATGAGCCTGGCTGAAAGATCTGCTGCAAACAGAGACACTAGGCTGATTCCAGCAACCAGTGTTAGTTTGAGGACATCTTGACAGTGGTGAACCACATGCTATACTACCACTCAGTGACAATGCATCATCAGATGTACAGACTGATGAATGTGTCTGATCTATAACTGGTCTCACAGCATTTGCTGAAGAACAAAAAACTGGGATATCAGATCCACTGACTGAAGCTGACACATCTGGCACAGCAAAACTGAAATAATTTGGATCATGCGGCACAGAATGACAGCTTTGAGGTGGCCTAAGTGTACCTGATTGCACACAAGTCGGCAACACAAAATTATTCAATACTGGAGTCAACTCGGGGCAGTGATCAGCAATGAAGAGCTGTGTACCAGACATTATCTGTGGCTGAACCACAGCAACTGAACTGGCCACTGACATTGGCAACGGCATGCAAGCTCCAGCAGCCTGCTGGTCAACTTTAGCAGCATCGGCCGGATTGTTGTGGTGTGTTATTCCACACTGTTCTTGGTGACTATACTGACTGAAGCCTTCACCAGTTGGAATATACCTACGACTAGACAAAGTGGTGTGAGCATCGGACACATGACGTGTCACAGACATCATACGTGCAGCTGTAGATGCATCCACATTACCCTGAGAAACATCTTCCGATGATATGCCAGATGGGCGATAAGAAATTGTGTATGGTGTTTTAGCCGTCACAACTACGTCAACACCAGTTGTAGTGACATCACTGTTCTCAATGCTAAGTGTTGAGACTGCAGCTAAAGAACACTTGTTGAAGCCAGCAGCTGTTTGAACTGTACAAAATGATGAAGTGACTGGCGTACAATCAGATGCAGGGACTGTTGGCTGTTCAGCAGGATTTGCGATACCAGGTACCTGAACCTGCACTAAGTTATATGTAGAAATAAAGTTTGCATTCTCATCAAAAGCAGCAGCACGATCCTCTTGTCCTTGTACAGACCGAAATGGACCACCCTTTCTAACAGTCTGCTGCATTACAGCTGACATGTTCTCAACTCCTTTTGCAAGATGAGCTAGACTTGCAGACGTGATGTTCATCAGTGTCCCACCCCTGCTTTCTGGCACTGCACGTGACCATTCATCAGCAACAGAATCAAATTTCTTTGACTTCGAATCTGCTAGTTGTGCAGTCAAAACGTTGCTGTTCTTCCTCTTCCTACCACCAGCAGGTTTTTGACGAACTGCAGAAGTTGGCAATTGTGCTTGAGCACATGAAATGGGGGTACTCACTGGCTCAGCAACAACGTGTCTCTCAGTACCATTATAATTGCTCTGCTGAGGGGTTAACGGAACTTCTGGACCCTGAACAAGGGCAGGTACTGCCATAAACCGCTGCTTCATACCATCTACAGCAGAATTCCAACTATTTGTATCTCCTTGATATTTAGGTGGCATGTTGTTAGTAAGCTGTCTGCTACCACCAACTGGCATAACGTAGCTGCCATTCACAAATTCGTTACACCTGTTCATCTGCCATTCACAGCCACAGTTTGGCTGCATGCTAACATCATTATATCCATACATGCCACTAGGCTGCATATAATACTTACCTATATGTGACGACATACTACCCTGGCATTTACATGCTTGTGGATCACATAAAGAATGCAGATGTGTGCAGTCATACACGGCATGTGCTGGCATTACCCTGCCTTTCACTGACTGTTGGCAGGATTCGGCAACTGAACGTGATGGACCACGAGGTCCAAAGTATCTTCCATTGCAGAAGTCAGCGGACTGGCAATGATCAAAGTTATTTTGCATTCCAGTTTTATTCATGCAATGCTCGCCACGCTGCACATGGTACCATCTGCTCTGTGATGTTGGCACTGCATCCCAGCGTGGCGCACAGCAGTCATACCTCACAGCAGAAGATGCATAACTAGAGTTCATCGCATGATTCCCACTGTTATACGAACCAGCTCTCATATCAGAACCATATGGCATACTGTTCCAACTGATACTTGAAGGTACTCGGCTCTGGTGACAACTGGCGACCCTTATGTGGTCTGCATGTTCGTCAGTCACAGGAACTTGCTGCTCTTCAGTAAGCATGTGCTGAACTGCCAGTAGCCATTCCAGTTTGCTTTGTCTCTGCTGCCGCTGCTCCATTGTAAGAAGTTCATCTGGTATTTTGTAACTCTCCTCACGAAAATGGTGTACATTCATAGCAGCATCTACCGGTATATTTCCATATCCAGCGGGTCCCACATAGTCAACAAATGACAAAGTTTGGGCTCTGTTGGGGCCAAGAGAAGATGACAATGTTTTATGATGCACAGGCCAGTACTGGTAGTGCCCAGTCTCTGGAATTTGATCACATGACTGATACACCTGGTTGGCATAGAAGGCAGCCATTTGCTCTTGTTTTTGTCGACAGGCATTCTGCTGGCGGACCCACTGCTCCACATCATTCTGTACACAGCCCATTTCTGGCACATGAACTGCAGTAGGTGGACTTCTGAAATGACTAGGCCGGCACTCAGAATAGCAGTTTACCCCTGACTGATTAGCTGAAGGAAAGTAGCTGATATTTCTTTGGTTCTAAAATAATAAAAATACTGGTGAATTAATATTTAGTTATAAATATAAAAGCTGCAGTTTATGCATAATGTTAACACTGACAAATCAAAAACTGCAAAAATTATAAAAATGTGGTATTAGCCACCTTCATATCACCTCAATGTCAATATAATGCTAAGTTGTATCATCTTTTTATGATTCTTGCGGTTCTCGATCTGTTGCCATTAACACTATGTATAAATTGCAGTTTTTTATATTCACAGCTACAGTTTTACTACTACATTTGCACACATTGTCATTCCACAGTTCCTGAAAATTTACGTGAAAACACACACACATTGACAGGTTAATGGGCATTTTCAAGGTGATCGTTGGTTAGACAGTGAGACTGTCTGGATGCCATTCCCAATGCCAACATGTGGAATCAATCATTGAGTATCCCTTCTTTGTTCAGCTTCCGAGGCAAGAGACATCATTCCACTGGAAAGAGCACATTTAGTATTTATTCTGTTCATGTTAAAAAAATGAAATACTGCACCTTAAACAGTAACCAGAAACCGTAAGCATCGCCGAGCCGCTGCAAAACCGGCAGCATGCACGCAAAA
>Ga0066187_1000649_pt1 | contig 11300 bp, 8 predicted proteins | sample WorMetexBAHAMAS1_FD_58706 | JGI IMG/M metagenome (GOLD analysis project Ga0066187, IMG submission 58706) | Marine gutless worms symbiont microbial communities from Max Planck institute for Marine Microbiology, Germany - Inanidrilus exumae... | ecosystem: Host-associated > Annelida > Digestive...
AGCCCTTCAAAGTTGGAAATCCGGCCGTTTTTAAAAGCTATCTCCTCCGCCATTTACAATAGGAGCTGGCAGCTGACCACGGATTCTTAAACTAGGGCACAATATCTAAATTTGTTTGGGCTGGATTTGTGATATTCAGCCTAGTTTTTGTGTCACGTGACTTTAAAGTTGGCAGAAACGTCAGTTGTGAAGAGTCTACTATCAGTCCTGTACGGGGCTAATTTTTAAGTACTGTTGTGGGTATGTGGCTGTCAGTCGTTGTCCACTCGTATAACCATCTGAACTGATTTAGAATGTTATTACACTACATGTATTTGAATTGGTTAACCAGCCCACCCAGCACAGGCACACTGAAGGGTTTATGTTTTGCTGATGTTATTTTGTTTTTTGATTGTGCCCTTGGAGATTAATTATCTCATAATTTACTTTACACCAAATTTTTAGGATAGGCATGCATATGGGTGGGCATGATTAATCTTACCCTACTTTTTGCGATCGCTCAAGGGACGTTGCTATGGTAACGATTTTTGGCATGAATTGGCAAAAATTGGCATACCTACCTTCATTCTGTGGCATTCCGCAACGGATGAGAGGATCACAAGATGGATGCATGTGTTAACGCCGCCGATTTCCCCTCTGTGTCTGATAAAAAATTGGTGAACTTAGTAACCCCTGAGTTTTGGAGACAAATTTGCATTTTACATGCTGAGACATTGATCTTATCGTGGGAATATAGGTTTGATTCCTGCTGTTGTCACCTTGTCAGAAGAGGCAGATTGTTAACATGCTCCGGAAAAAATTCACTTTAAATGTGAGCATATTAGAGAAGGAAAGAACCCTCATTGTTTGGGTTTGGTTATCGTTGGGTTGTATGACTAATGTGGTTCGGTTTGATTTGGGTTCTTTTCATCTTTCCTGCACTGCAGTTTTAGTTATGTTCGGTTCAGTTTGTTGAGTTCGGATTTAGTTCTGTTCTCATCTGTAGAGCATATCTGTGCCCTCAAATGGGCGAGTTCACTACATTGAGAGGCATAGCATAGTCTTCTTATTTGCATCACTTAGGTCGAATGATTGTGCGACTGACTGATGTTTTTAGTATAATGTTAACCCATTGGTAACTTCTGTGTTACAAATGATGTGTGTTACAGATGCCAATTAAATGGCTTGCTCTGGAGTGCATTCAACATCGTAAATTTACACATAAGAGTGATGTTTGGAGCTATGGTGGGTTAACATATGCATGTGTTAAATGTATATATTATGTATGTCTTTTTTAGTAATTATTAATTGTTGGTAATTACAACTGGAGAGTGAAGTTTTGCACTTCCGTGTTTAGTAATGAGCTGTTGTTTTGTGGAGATAAACTTAATTCATGTTGAAATGTTGATATAGCACTATAATTATCATGATATGTTATAGGTGTGACATTGTGGGAGATGTTTTCATATGGTAAACGTCCATATGATGGCATGCCTGCCATCGATTTGCCAGAGTTCCTGGAAAGTGGTAATCGTCTGTTGCCGCCTTCAATATGTTCCAAAGAGGTTTACAGTCTTATGAAACAATGTGAGTATCTTTGACTGAAAGTTAGTAGGAAATACAATTTCATATATATTTATGCCTTTGCCACCCTACATTGTCGGCAAAGGCATTATGTTCTCGGGCTGTTCATCCACCGTGTTTGTTCATCCGTCCGTTTATTCGTCTGGACAGATCTTACCACGATACCTCGTGAACTCTTTGAACAAATACTGTTGAAAATGTCGATTCCTTTAATTAATTTAAAGCATATCCAGATACGTTTTGGATCCACCAAGATGTAACATTTGATATTACTGCCAACCTCACCGGGACTGGAGACGGATCATTTATAGAAACTACTCTTAGTCATTACCTGTAATAAGATATTGTGTATTTAGATGTGAACATTGAGGTGTTAGACGCCTGCATCCATAGTTTCTCACTGAATTAAGTAAGTAAGTAAGTAAGTAAATATGTAAGTTTATTGGTATATTGTATTGAATTGAATTGAATTGAAAGTAAACCATCCATTCCTTGTCTTCTTTGCAGCCTTGCCAAAAGAATTAGTGTATTAAATTTTTCTTTTACACTACATCATTTCTATCAACTCTCTTCTACACAGCAAATGTCCGCTCTTTATCTAAAGACGGTCACTTCTGCTTGCATCATGCTGCCCACATGCCATGTAGCAAATCTTGTACACACTTCTCGTATCCTATGTCTCCCGCCATCTTCCATGCAGTATATTGGGTCTATAACAGTAACTGTCATTAGAACATTTTGACCAGCTTTCCCGCCATCTCTTTTGACATTGGTAGTCTGGTTGCCCGTCACATACTTTGGTTCCTTGTCCTCTAATTTCTACTGCCATGGTTCTGGCGGATTGATTGGTGCAGAACTTTTGTGACTGGGTGTCCTTCGAGGAAATGCTTCCTGAACTTCATTCTTACTTTGTCCACTACCTGACTCATGGGGCAGCAAGTATCCACAAAATGTTTGATGACGACTGCAAAAAGATTACTGTTGATGAGATAATTAGGAGAAAATGTACAACACTTTAACTCATGGACGTTGTGGTAGGCCTGTTTGTGGTTTCAAATTTAGTACAACATTATTCCACTAACATTGAACATTGAAGCCAGCTTGAAAAAGTCAAAAGGTAGTTATTATTTTTGTCACTGAAGTTGAGACCAAATTTCAGTTACTTATCTATTTAACAATCATTGCTGAAACATAAACATTCTGTCGTTCTGTATTACCGGTATATTTTTCTGTTGTGTGTAGGTTGGTTGAAAGATGCTGAATACCGGCCGACATTTGAATCTCTTCAAAAGGCATTTGCAATGATGGTTCAAGAGCCACAAAACTATCTTTGTGTTCTGGTGTGTCCCGTGCCCGTTTTTATTGCATGCACAGTGTGCACATTGAGTGTATAGGAACAGTATTAACTAATCAGATTTTATTGCCATTCATATCTACAGGAAATTCAGCTTCATCACTCCAGTACTATGTGACCTTTACTGGCTGCCCATCTGTTAGCTTACCAAGTTCAAGTTGGCAATGACCATGTACAGATGTTCCAATGCATTGTTGCCAGCTATCTTGCAGATGACTGCATACCTGTTCTGTAAGCCTTTTAAGTGTCTGGCAGATGACACTTGAACTGCCCAGACACGGATGCTTCGGAGAACATGAATGATAACACCAGAAACTTCAAAGTCTCTTGTGCAGTCGTCTGGAACTCTCTGCCGCAGTGATAATTTTGTTAACAGTAATTGAAACTCTAAGTAAAAGTACTATTTTCAGTTGTCTGTAAGTACAGTGAAATCAGCAATTATTTTAAGGACTGTAACTAAAGTTAAATGGAAATTTTTATTCAAGAACAAAATAAAACTAGAAATTACTGTCGAGTCTGAATGGAAACAGAGATTGTGTCATCGCCACATGAACTATCAAAATTGTTTAATGATAATACACTATGTTTACAATGTTTACAATCCTGTTACGTGCATTCACCATTTGGTATGCAGTGTACAGTGTACAGATAGATATAGCAAACCCTGGAACACAGGTTAATTAGGTTAGAAAGTGTGGGTTGCTGCTGTTTGACTTCATGTTCCACGTTTTTCTGTAATAATGTCAGGCACGTTCATTATCTTCCTGTCACCATAGTTGGAAAATGGAAGGGCATCTAACCTGCAAAAAATCTTGCAGCTGCAGTGGGAATAAGCTAACAAACTGAATCAGAGAGTTGATTCCAGAGACAAAGTGGTATGTGTTGAATGGAGCAAATTTCGACCTGTGGACTTATGCAAAACGCTTCAGGTTTCTTACTCCGTCATCTGGAGAGCTTTCATCATTGAGTTTGATACTGCATCATATGAAGTAACAAAATAACTAAATAGAGTGTACCAATGGCATTAACAGCCTGTTGTTGCCTGACGTTTGTTTTACACAGTTTGAAGGTTACTCAGATTCAGCAACTGATTCCAGTTCATACAAACGTGCATCACTCTATCTGTCTCCACAGCCCGTTCTTGCTGTGAGTATTGATGTTGTTGAGTTCTTCAGACATCTTTAGCAGTACCATGCCTTTGGTGTACTAGGCTAAATTTGATACGTTAATTTAATTGCTCGTTTAGTTTTCAAATTGTATTTGATGGAATATTATATCACTTTGCAACATAACATTTGTATAGGATGACGGCTGCTTTATATCAATGCCAGTTTGCGGACTGACTTTTTTGATAGATTTACGGAGAATTTTGGGCAGTTGCTAAAGCTGATGCTAACTTGTTTTGGGAACACATATTACCAATTATCATGATGTTGATGCTGCGTGAAAAATGAAAATGAGTTGGTACTTTAGTGGGCTGAGATGACAATGATTAGTTGGATTTGTGGTGTTAAAATAAATGTGTAATGAAATGTAATGAATGAAGAGGGGGAGATGGAGAGAGAGGGAGGGAGACTAGGAATAGATGATATAATTGAAGTGTTACGGCAAAATAGGTGGAGATGGCACAAACATGTTTCAAGAAGGACGAAAATGATTCAGTGAGTGTATGGTGTAAAACCTACAGATAGAAAACTTGGAGAGAGGTTGTCAGATCCAGGTGATGTGTTGATGTGATGCTAATAGGCAACTAGTCCAGATGCTGGCATCAATGAAGCTGCTGCTGCGGCAGGCATACCGACATCACGATCCCGACATAATTCTCGCAATCGACATGGTTCATCCAGCAGCACTGGTGCATTACCAGCATCCAACAGAACGAGTGTAGTTTCACGATACTGTGCAGACCCGTGTGCTGCTTCAGTGGCTGACAGCACACTGCTGCAGGCAGTGTCAGATGACTACATGCAACCCATTGACGAGGGTACCTTGACAACCAAGCCTGTAATTATTGGTAAGCGTAGTGCATTTATCATTAATTGTCATATTTTCTCCGCCCTGTGTGTTGACTTTGACGCTATATAAATTGTTTGTTCGTGTGTTTACTTAACTTCCTTCCTGACTGTCTTTTGACAACTGCTGCGATGTGGCTTTCAAACGTCAAACGCCAGTCATCGATGACATCGGGGGAACGAATCTCCTCGCTGACTGGTAATGCAGCATTAGCAACAGTTACTGTATTGAAGGCTGTAGATGGCGAACGGAGTTGAGTTAAGTTCCAAGGCAGATGGCTTTGGACTTGTCAGCATTCAGTAGCAATCCGTTCACACTGCTTAATGGCAGTTGTACAGCCAGCTGGCAGCGCCAACCTGTTCTGGATATCAGATGAACGTAGAGCTAGATGGATCTGAGTGTAGTCAGCAAACTGATGATAGTGTATGCCAAAAGCATCGATGAAGTCGCTGATTGGTGAAGTGTAAATAGCAAACAGAATACGACCGAGTATGGAGCCTTGTGGTACGCGTGACATACATGACACCGGAACTGAAGCTTGCCAACTGAGCTTAATGAACTGCGATCGGTTGCTGATATAGCTCTGAATCCAGGAAATAGCAGTGCATGTGATTCCAAACTGGATGTTCAGCCGACGTAGTGGGATGTTTTGATCGAAAGTCTAGCTCATGGATGACAAAGTCACCCCAGAATGGGGCATGGCCAGGGTCACGTGATTTATTTTAGATTTTGCTGGCTCCCAATCATATCTCCAGAACTGCTGAAACTAGCATTTCAAATTGGTGTGCAGATTGATATTGATCAGTAGTACTGCACTGCATGACAGATTACTCCCAGAAGGGGTGTGTTCAGGGTCACTTAACCTCTTAAAATTTTGGGAAATAACTGGTAATATCTTGGAAATGGTACAAAACAGGGACATAGTTTGAATGGAAGACTAATGAGAAATCGATCTGTGGCCCATCGAATGGCACTACTTCTAATGATCTCGAGTGATCTTGAAGGTCAGTTTTGCTGTCTTAAACCTTTCACTGACTTCAATACCCCGGAAACATAGTGTGTATTGAGTATGTTATGTTTATACACAAATTGGATAGTGCACATGGCTTGTAGTTTCAACTGCCTTTGACATTTTGAAATTTGGAATTAATTGTTTAGTTATTTGTTCGAAATGCTTAATTCTACTGCAAGTAAAATTGGTTTGATGTGTTTGTGCTAGATGAAGCAGTGGATGATGGCTTTGACTCTGAAACTTTCACTGTGACACCAGTCAGCAGCAGGAATGACTATTACAACTCATCGGAAAACATATGGCTGAGGCAGGATCAGTATGAAAACTGTAAAATACCGTTACCTGTTCGTGGAAACTCGGAAAGTCTTGGGTCTCTATCCACAGATGCATCTGATCACGATTATTACAATGACTTTCATCCTGTCGTGAAATCAGACCATATGTTGTTGAACAGTAATGGAACTGCCACCTCAGTTATGTGAATGTGATAAAAATGTTTTTTCATGACACTGCTGAAGAACTGTGTCACCCTATGTGTATAAGCGTGTGTTACTGGTGCTGCCTGATATTGTTATGTTGCCAAGAACGTTTCTGATTGTTGAATGTTCATTCCATCCATTTTCTGTTTGTGTCCGTGGTAATTTTTACTGCAGAATTTTTGTACATGTTGCCGCCGTTACGATGTAGCTTTGTCTGTAATTCCATTGTGTTGTTGGATAACTTCCGTGAGTGTGACCTAACAGAGTATGTTCTGAGCAAGTGATCGTTGTGTTGAAGTGGTTTGTGTTGGAATCTTGTAACTGTTTGTATTTAACTGCAGTTGTGTTTCCAACATTATCCATATCTATCCACGTCCAGCATTGTTCTTGCTGGTGAGTTTGCCATTGACCAGGAATAGAATATTGAGCTTCGACAACAGTACATGATTACAGCTGCGCATAATGCAGTCCAACATGAATTGATTGTTGTATGTGACAGTTCGTGAGACACGCAGTTGCGTGAATGACAAACATTCATCCTGTCTAAAGTGTCTCCCATTAACGTTAATGGAAAATTAATTTGTGGTGGAAAAAACAGCCCTTAGTGTCATTTATGCATTTGCTAAATTAATTTAGTCAACTTTATTCACCAAGTTAATTGCTTTTGACACTGTGGACAGGTGCGTAGCTAGGACTCAGAGAGATAGGTATGTTAACAATATCAAGTGATACACCCTTTCCCTTCCCCTTGCTTCCATTTCTTTTTGCTCCTTCTCTTCCCAGGCTACTTCTTCCCCACCCAAATCCAGCTAGAGGGTTGGTAGAGTGCTGTAAGCTTCCCCAGAAGGCCAGGCAGCCAAAATTTTGAATGCTATGATGGTATAAATTTTCACGACCTTGATAGAGTAATAATCTAGTGCAAAGTATGTCAAAGTTAACTTCATTGGCCATTTGTGCTGTTTAGCTACAGCACCTGAACTGACCGACTGACTGGCTTGTCTTCCTGCTGCCCACCGTGAGCAGCTGATAATTTCTGGACCATGAATGCTATCGTGTGACCAAATGGGAGACAGTCTCCAAGTTTTGTCAAGCCATTGGTACCATTAGCATGAATGAGAAATTAAGAGGCAGGCAGGAACCAGCAGACATCTCAGTTCTATTTTCAGTGAGCAAAGTGGACCAAGCTGTTGAAATGATAATGCCTTTTCTTAAGCAATCATGATTTTGACCATTGACACTAATTGCTGGCCTTCCTTCACTGGGTAGGGATAGCTGTCCACCCCTGACCTTTTGTCTCTTATATAGCCATATTTATGCTGAAAAGAGACATTGAACTCCTACTTACTAACTAACCATTGACACTAACAGCAAGATTACTGTTATTGAGCCACTTTCTGGCTCATTCAGTCAAAGTCTACCATTGGCAGGGTGAGACATACCCACATCCCATTTGCTGACGCCCCTAGCTTTTGGTTGAATATCATGAGGATTATATATGCAGCCTGAAAAAATGTTGCTGCAGCATTCTTGAAAGATGTTTTGCAGACCTGTGGTACAACAGCTGACCAAGATGAACCTAAAATAGTTGTGTGTGTGTGTTTGTGTGTGTGTGATTATGCCGAGATGTTTGTTCTGCTGCTGATATTGTATATTCGTCCAGTTTTGCTGGAGCAATGTGCACAGTGGACTTACACATTGTGTTGTTGGATTAGTTGAAGTGTACAGAAACAAATAGTCACTGCCTGTGTGACTTATATCTGCATTACTAGAACACAGTGCATCTTGTGACTAGCCATGTGATGTATTTATATACTGTGTAAAATGTTTTTCGAAGTGATGGTTGATGGTAGCTGAAGAAATCCAGTTCTTTCACTGATAGTTTGTTGGGGAACATTATTACTGGCAGGATGCACAGAGCACAGACGCCTGTACCGGTATTTAAGTTATTCAGGCATTTAAAGGTTTTTTGCCCTGCATGGGCGATGCATTGCACCAGTGGGGTGCAGTCACATCCTGCTCACCAAATTTCACTCCTATCAGTGCAGGAGTGAGTATGGCACACCAAAAACTAAACAAAAATTTCACAGCCTCGGAATATAAACGCCCCATAGAGGCATATCCCTTGCGTGATTTTTATGAAATTTTCGTAGTTTGTATGCAGTTTCATATGTGATTGACTGTTAAATTTTGGATTGATTCACCGACGGTTTCCAGAGTTATGGGAGTTTAAAGTTGAGGTGCATTTTCCCCAAATTTCCAGCGCCCCAGCTAGCAGCAAAACTATATATTGGATGTGAAGACATTTTGAGGTGCAGAAATGTTATGGATCTTCTATATCACCATGCCGAGTTTGGTAACTCTGGGTGAGACTTTACCCTGTGCCAGATCGATGTTTGTTTTTTGTTTTCTTCATTTTTCAACAACAAAGTTTGTGAGTGTGACATCGCTATTAAGCTGTTTGAACTCATAAACAATTTTGATATTGTGTCATTGGGGAAGGTTTGTAGTTGTGCACCCACGTTTAACCATCTCTGCACCATTACGTGGCACCGCCACGGAATGATGAAGTTGAAAATTGGTCCAGCTTTGGCATTTTTTACCCTTCAAGGGTGACAGAATAACATAATAAACCGACTCAGGTGAAATATGGCAGGTAAGCGTAAACAATGGTTGTACTCTTGCGTGCCAAATTTGGCTGTGAATATGATCGGGTGAGGGATGGGTATATGAGTCTCAGGCTGGGAAAATTTGTTCAAAGTCTCGGTTTTTTGGCAGTTTTTGCCCTGCATGGCCACAACATACACGGACTGCCTTCACGGACTATTGAGTACAGGAGCCTTCAAGCTTGAAAATTTGCTAAAATTCACTGCTCTTTGATAGATTTTCACCCCGCATGAGCGACATTATATAGTGAAAAAGCTGAAATTTGGCATGAAAGCGTACACCATGGGTACACTCTTGCACGCCAATTTAGGGGTGGATGTAGTTGGCCATCCTGCCGGTTTTGCAGCAGCTTATTTTGGACGCTAGTGTTAAAAGATAATGTGCTGTGTACTGAAGTATATACCAATGTGCTGTGCAGACTTGGGGATGAAGTACTTTTCTGAGTTGCCCAAGTGCATAGCCACTGGGAATTATTGTGACTTACGACAATATGATGTGCCTAATTGTAATGGTGGTAAACTATTGTTGGTGTCGTCTATTGGCTGCGTCTGGTACCGTTTGAATCGAGATTGTTAATGCACAGTGAATGAAGTTTAGTTTAGTTGCATCAGTTACTGATGGGTGATTATTTGTAGATTTGTGAGTCATCCAGTAGTTTTGTAATACTGTGTCATTTGCATGCATAGTGCATGTACACAAAGTTGGCTGCCGCCAGTTTTGAGCTTAAAGAATCGCACAGTTCACGTTCCTGATATATGTTATTGTTTGTCATTTTTACACGGAGGATGAAGGCATTTGTTTACATTGTTGATAGCACTGTAGTAAATTTTGAATCTGCAATTGGTGTTACAACACCAAGTATTATTTCTTTTTGTCACAGTGAAATGGCCATTCATTTTCAGCAAGTGTGGAATGTCATAAAAATTAGTGAATTACTACAGCACTTCATCGTGACTACATACCATTCGATGTGTTGGTATATATTACATCGTAGTTCAAGTAGTTAAGAGGTTGATTTAGTTGGAATTGAACTTAACTTAAAAATAGCAAACATTTATTGATGTAATAAGGGGAAAAGCACAAATAGACATATGTGTGTCCTCTCAAATGACAACCTAGTTTTCTCTTAAAACCTGATAATGAGTTCATTCCTCAGTCAGGACATTCCACTTGTTCATCACTTTGTTAGTGAAAGAGGAACTTTGCAGTGTTTAATCTAACACTGTTTTACTCAACTTCAATGAGTGTTCTCGAAGATTAGATTGCAATCTGTCAAAAATACATTCTTGTATATATTTGGTAACCTTTAAAAAACTTCAAACCTACACTTATTTCGTAGCCTTCTCGTTTCTTAAGTGTCCAAGAAACCAGAATGTGAGAAAGTTGCAAATAGATGCATGGATTATTTTCATTTTCGTTGTTTTGAGCCCGAGTTTTGTTTTGCTGAGTATCAGTTTTGATGGTTTATTTTCATTTATTTTTGAAGTAGAGTTAAACTAAGTGACTTACACGTACTCTGTTGATAGTTTCGTGGTGGACTGGGCAGAGAGTGTCTTCGCCAACTGGTGTAGATGTTGTTTTGTTTTTGTTGACCATTTTATGAGCAGCTCAGTCATAACATGTTGCTTCGTGATGGTCCAATGCATTGCTGACGTCTGAACTGTTTGTGCATAATTAAGTTAATCTGTTGAAGGGTGTATGTAAATATAGTCAGTTTGCCCATCAACTTAGCATTGATGGTGTATTTGTGATAAAATGTTTGTAGATAAGATCTGTGGACTGATAGATGAGGCCTTAATTTGCATGGTTTACACCATGTCTCTGTCGTACTGATATTTAACATTAAATAATTTTTATGTTTTCTTCAGTTCAGGGTGGTGCATGTGATTTTCAGTCAACGTGAACATGGTTATCACTAGAGATGCACCGATAATCGGCCGATAATCCGTATCGGCCGATTAGTACGTTGGTATCGGTCAATTGTCGTTTACACAGTTGGTAAGTAGTGTTTTAATTTACTCTGGTGAACGTTTGTGCAAGTATGTAAAACCAGAAGTAAACAAACATGAGAGTGGCTTTCGTTTCCGGTAAAAGTGAGTGCATTTTGGAACTTCTCTTTTTGCACGTATTTTTGTTTTGTCGGCACTCTGCAGTTCTTCAAGTAAGTAAGAGTCCTCGGATAACAATCGGAGCCTAAATAAATAACTTAAATAAG
>Ga0066187_1000650_pt1 | contig 11290 bp, 11 predicted proteins | sample WorMetexBAHAMAS1_FD_58706 | JGI IMG/M metagenome (GOLD analysis project Ga0066187, IMG submission 58706) | Marine gutless worms symbiont microbial communities from Max Planck institute for Marine Microbiology, Germany - Inanidrilus exumae... | ecosystem: Host-associated > Annelida > Digestive...
ATGATGTAGAAAAATCTGAGGGTCCACTCACCCGTCTTATTGATATGAATGATGATGATGTAGAAAAATCTGCTGAGCAGAAAGCAGCCTGCGCCGACGAGCTTTCCAACTGCTCACCTCAACACACACAACTTACATTCTGTCAAAGATGTTATACAATTTTTGTTGGAGTGATTATGAGTCTTATGCAATTTTTGCATGCACTCGTGACTGTTCCTCTTCGTTACCTAACCCAGTAGACTCCACATCAGTACAATCTAAGACAATAGCAACGGTACGCGACAAAGCTGTAAGAAGACGTAAGGATGCCTTAGCGACATGATATACAACGAAATGATCTGAGCAAGTATGGCTACTGTCTAAGAGATACGTATTTAGCGAACCGCTCTTATGAAAATTGCTATGATAGAGGGACTAGTTACGCTTGGAGATCGAAGGGATAGGAGTGGATAGAAATGTTTTGTGTTGATAGAATGGAGTGGTAGGTGCTTGGGTGGGGTATGTTTAGAAGAATTATTCTCTTTTTGGCAATCAACTGCTTGATTGTGTTAACTATTTCTGTGATACTCTCGGTGTTCAATGTCAGGCCCTACATCACCAGGTATGGCCTAAACTTCCACTCTCTGATGCTGTTTTGTCTAATCTGGGGCATGGTGGGTGCTCTGATATCACTCGCTTTATCGCGCAAGATGGCTAAATGGATGATGCGAGTGAAATTAATTGATGGTAGCATGGAGGACTATGCTAAGCTCTACCGTACGGTAGAGCGTCTGGCACGTCATTCTGGGCTACCCGATGTCCCCGAAGTTGGAGTATTTGCCTCTCCAGATATCAATGCTTTTGCAACAGGTCCCACCAAACGCCGCTCTCTTGTCGCCATCTCCACTGCCCTGTTGGAGCGTATGGATGACCATGAGCTCGAAGCAATCCTTGGCCATGAAATCTCCCACATCGCAAATGGCGACATGGTCACCATGACCCTCATCCAAGGGGTCGTTAACGCTTTTGTCATGTTTTTAGCTAGAATTGCGTCATACGCCCTATCTTCCCTGGGAAGAGATCAACGTGGCAATAGTCGCCCCTCTTATAGCAATTACCATATCATGACGTTTCTCTTCGAGATACTTTTCATGGTCTTAGGCTCATTACTAGTCGCTTTTTTCTCCCGCCATAGAGAATTTCGCGCTGACCGCGGAGGTGCCCTTCTTTCAAGGAGGGAGTATATGGTCGCAGCCCTAGAAAAGCTGAAAATGGCAAAAACAGAACGAACAACTGTCCCCCCCTCCATGAACGCAATGATGATATCTATACCACACAAGGAGGGGGTATTGAGACTTTTTTCGACACATCCTCCCATTGAACAGCGTATCGCGCGCCTGCGAGACTCCTAACATTCCACGACGGCAGGACTTCAACCGCCTTTTAGTCCGAGAGTAGTGCTGAGGTTGGTCATTGGCAGCAGGGAGCTCTCTTCATCCAGGACATAAATACAGGGTGGAGATTCTTTCTGAGAAAGAGAAACCAAGCTGCCTAGCTGAAAAGCCCCGAAATCTATCTCTCTGCGGGAAGCAAGGAGAGAGACCAGGTGGAGGTCGGTGTTGGATGGAGTCGATAAGAGTTTTTTCAGCAAAAACTTTATTTCTCATATCCATCTCTAGAAGGCGTTCATCAACCTCTGAGAGTGAAACGGCGACATACCCTACCTTCTAGATGGGCAATATACTAGCGCCGATGTTGGAAAGTTCTAAAGCCCCCCTGAGGTCGATAGGAGATGCCAATATATAAACGTCATGGCGAGCACAGTATCCCCAGCACCAGTCACCTCCTTCGCCTCACGAGGCTTTGGGAAAGTCGGAGCTTCGCTGCCTCTCCCGCTCAAATAGAACTATTACACGCTCTGAACGAGTCACCACAATTTTATCAGCAGCTGTCTCTAGGACGGCATCTTTCTCCAGGTCTCCAGGCTGGAGGCGATAAGGGGCCTCCTCATAGACGAGCGTAGGAATACATATTTAGAGGCGAGTTCGATTATAAATATAAGGAGGCCATTGGGGAAAAACCCCTTATTGTAATCAGAAATAGTAACAACTGCGCACCTACCGATATGTTCACTAATAAATTGCATCGCCCTCTTTTCGACATTTTTGTCGAGGGGGATAGTGTATTCTTGGTCTACACAAAAATTCCATCCGCCTCTATTTCCCTCATAAGATGTAGAAGATAGGATCCCATATCATCATTCCACACCCTTCCAACAAATAGTACATTGGCATTCAGCGCCCTAAGGTTGAGGGCGACACCACTCAGGAAGAATCGTTAACCTCCCGAATATCGAAGATAGGGACGGGCACTTCAGCAGACATCCTCTACACACGCCCATTGGTAGAAGAGGTATCTAACAGCAGATCACCAATCAGAGACACCTTAGCGGGCCTAATACCTTATAAAAGAGTGGATCAATGTTACCATCTCCTGCCCTTCATAAAGTAGCGGTTGATATAATCGTCGATTGCCAACTCAAATGTGAAATCAGTAGTAAAGGTTAGGCCATTTTTGTCTAATTCTCTCTGAAACTTAGTCATATCAGCACAAACGTAATTTTGATATGCTCCCTCTAAGTCCTCAGGAAAGGGGCTATATGTGACATTCTCCTTCTTACCTAAGGCCTGAAATAGGCTCTTCGCCACCAAATTAAAACTCCTGGCCTCCCCACTTCCCACATTAAAAATACCATTTAAATCGTGATCAAGAAAAAAGCATGTCATTTTCACGGCATCTTTTACATAGAGGAAGTCGCGACACTGTTCTCCATCTTCGAAACGCTCAGGGTCATTCGACCTGAAGAGGCGCACCCCCCCCGTCTTCTGAATTTGATGTAGCATATGCATAACCATAGAGGCCAGGCGCCCCTTATGCCACTCATTGGGGCCAAAGATATTGAAATATTTTAATCCAACTACTCGATCTAGTACACCCCTTTCTTGTAACCATTTGTCAAACATATGCTTAGAAAAAGAATAGAGGTTTGGTGGCGTTAGGCTATCTAACCGTGCTTCGTCATCTGAAAAACTCGAGGTTCCATCTCCATAGGTTGCTGCAGAGGACGCATAAATAAATCGATGCTCATTCTCCAGGGCATATTCGGCCAAAGAAACAGAAAACCGATAGTTGTTATCCACCATGTAGTCGCCATCTGTCTCCCTTGTGTCAGAACATGCCCCCAAGTGTATAAAGGCCTCTATCTCTCGTTCACGCCCCTTCAGATATTCAAAAATATTCCTTCGTGAAATGAGATCGACAAAGCGTTTATTTCTCAAATTTTTCCACTTCTCACTCACCCTCAGATCATCGACAAGGAGAAGGTTGGCAAGTCCCCGGTCGTTGAGGTGGCGTACCACCCCCGAGCCAATAAATCCCGCTGCACCAGTAATTATGATGAGCTGATCATCAAAAATTTTTTTCTCCATACACCCAAAGCTCCATCGTTCACCTGATCACAAAGTAAGCAGCGCCCCGCATGTCAAAAACCCGCCCCCTAAGGTGGGGAGAGGTGGCCTCCCCTACGCGCGTCGCCATAGCATCTTTAAGATTATTCCTTATACAGTCTAAAATTCATTTTAATCTATACCAATCGCACGATCTGGACAGGAAGTTCACTTTGCTAAATTTGATCCCAGGGAGGTTAGGGTGAATATCACCAAAACAGAAAAAGGTCGTGCCGCTTCCCGTCATCGTCACGGCTTCAAATCCAAGCTCTTTGAGCTCTTTTTTTAGACGCGATAGATCGGGACGAAGCTCAAACGCAGCGGGTTCTAAGTCGTTGAGGAGAGGTTCCCTCTTCGATGTTGAATAGGTGGTAGTATTGTAGTGGCAATGTTGATACACCATGGCGGTGGGCAACCCCTTCCCCTCTGGCCTGGCTAACCACACTACACGCGGTCGCGGGGGAGGAAGAGACATTATCTTCTCTCCCCTTCCCATTGAAAAAGCGGTTCCCGACGAGAAGAAAAAGGGGGCATCTGAAGAAATCGTCCCTGCCCACTCCTTCAACCTTTCCTCTTTAACAGCAAAATTGCTCAATTTATTTAAAGCCCAGAGTGTCGTGGCAACATTACTACTCCCTCCCCCTAGGCCTCCCTCTATAGGGGTGTTCTTATCTACATGGATAGAGATGGGACGCAAGTAGCCCGTTTTCTTCTGAAAAAGCCTGAGCGCGCGAATGATATAGTTGGCATCCCCGTGTGGAAGGCCTGGATGGGAGTGGGTCAACATCTCCCGATCACTCTCCTCAAACGTCAACACATCTCCCAACGAAATAGCCTGCATGAGGCTAAAAATTTCGTGGAAATGATCAGCCCGCCTGTACAAAACGCGCAAAAACAGGTTGATTTTAGCTGGGGAGAAGAACTTCACAACCCCTACTCCTGTGAGCGCTCACCTTCCCCTTCGTGTAGTTCATCCACTGCCCTCTTTTCCCCTTCTTCAACCACTTGTAGATGCTGCTGCTCTTGCGCCACCACCCTATCTCCCTCCACTTTTAATTTGAAAGTAGCGGAGACACCCTCTTTCAGGGTTAGGGCAATGTCGAAGAGCCCCACAAACTTAATTTGTTTGGGCAATTTTACACTCTTCTTATCCACCTCGACACCCTCGTTTGAGAGGAGTTTTACAACATCCAAAGCCGTCACTGAACCATAGAGATGCCCCTGTGTATCGGTCTTAGTTACCATAGACAAGGTCATTGTCTTCAGCTTTTTAGCCAACTCCTCCGCGTCTTTCTTATCTCGATTTGCCTGATTAGCACGCTCCTCTACTAATCTCTCCCTCATGCGAATGGTGCGCTTATCAGCTAATACCGCCCTCTTTTTAGGCAAAAGAAAATTGCGCACAAACCCAGGCTTCGCTGAGACGAGATCCCCTTTTCTCCCAAGATTGACTACATCTTCGAGGAGAAGAAGCTGGAGTTTACTATTTGTTTTTGCGTTCATCTCTCCACTACTCCTCTCCAACAAATGGTAACAAAGCCATATGCCTAGCCCGCTTAATCGCACTCTTAAGGAGCTGTTGGTAATGGTGGGAAACTCCAGTGATGCGCCGAGGAAGGATTTTCCCCCTTTCTGTAATAAATTTCTCGAGCACTTCGACATTCTTATAATCGATATATTTCATTCCCGCCCGAGTGAACGGGCATGTCTTCCTCCTTTTCATACCAAATTTGGATCGATTGTTCAGCATAACATCACCTCAACTAAGTTTCTATTAGTGTTTTAAATTCAAGCGTTTCAAGAATGCTATTTGTACGTATCGTCATAAAACGAATGAGATCTTCATTTAGTTGAAACTCTCTCCACACCTCCGGCATCACTTTGGGAACGATAGAAAAATAGAGCAAAAAATATTGCCCTTGCCTGAACCTATTAATTTCATAGGCAAGCTTTTTACGACCCATCTCATGCACTTTCTGTACTTCACCCTCATGTTTTTCAATCGTCTTCGTAACCCGTTGCAATGCCTTTTTTAATGCATCTTCACTCAAGGATGCATTGAGAATATACATTCCCTCATAGAGTCTTTTAATTTCTTTCTTCATTAAGCTCCTTTTAGTTCTCTAGATAACCATTCTTCAAGGAGGATTACCCCTCTAATGATCATCTCAGATAATTGTTCTTGTTCTTCTTTTTCAAAAGGGCTGAGCACATACTCCTCCAACCCTCCTTGAAGTGGCCTCCCCACCCCCAACCTCAAACGATGATAATTTCGGGTGTTTAAGGCCTCTTCGATACTCTTCAAGCCGTTATGCCCACCCGAGCTCCCCCTACTTCTGAGGCGGCAAGTTCCTAAGGGGAGGGATACATCATCAGAAATAACCAAAATATCCTCAAGAGCAATAGCGTAAAAATTTATAGTTCTACGCACAGAGCGCCCCGAAAGATTCATATAGAGAGTCGGGAAAAGTAGGAAAAGCACACCTTCCCCCCACCCACTCTGAGCGATTTCACCCTTAACCCCGCGCTCTTTCTTAAAAGAAAAATGGTATTTTTCTGCAAAAGCACAGAGAACCACCCGCCCCAAATTATGGCGGGTAAGATAGTATCTTCTTCCAGGATTTCCAAGACCGACGATAAGCTCCTTTTTCATTCTTCAACGCTTTGCGATAGTTACAACAATCTCCTGATTAGGTATCAACACGCGCACACCTTCACCTTTTTCAATGTCTCCGACCCGTATTGAATCCCCAATAGAGAGGGAGTGCACATCGAGGACGAAATTTTCAGGAATATCTCGAGGCAAACACCGCACTTTAACATGGTATATCTTCTGACGAATCATTCCCCCTAACTTCACACCTACACATTCTGACACTCCCACAAAGGTTATAGGAACTTTTACATTGACCGGCTTTTTGTCTTCAAGTTCCTGAAGATCAATATGAAAAATCTGGTATGTTGTAGGATGATACTGCACATCTCTGACGAGGGCAGAGCAGCTCCCCTCCTTACCACACAACTCTATCTCAAAAATGGTTGTGGGAAGATGTCCCTTTTTGAGAGAGCGAATAACAGAGGAAATTTCATGCCCATTTATGATAATATTTTTGCCCACCTGCCCAGATCTATAAACCACAGCAGGAATATCCCCCCCATATCTGATCTGAGTGAGTTGACTTTTTTTTCCTTTTTCCCGTTTAGACAAGTTAAGTTTCATGGAAGCTCCATAAGTTTTAGCATTCAAAAATGGAGGTTATTTACTCCAACTTCAGGTAGTAGGCCGAAAGAGAGAGTCCATCGATTCATGATTGCTCACACACTCTATGGCCCTCCCAAAAGTTCCCGCCACACTGCACACCTCAATCCTTGAACAGTCAATTCCGTCGGGCAAGGGAACCGTGTTTGCTACTAAAAACCGCTCAATTGCCCTGTTATTAAAAATCTCTTTGTCCATAAAAAGCCCATGTGTAACCGCTGCAAAAATGCGTTTCGCCCCCCCTTCAACACAAGCCAAAGCTGCACTGTGCAATGTAGCTCCTGAAGAACAAATATCATCCACTAAAATCACATCCCTACCACGCATCTCCCCAATTAACCTACGTGCCCCGACGTGAGACGGATCTATCCGTCTTTTATCCACAACAGCAAAGGAGGCCCCCATCTCGGTTGCCATCAGGCGGATGAACTTCACATTACCCACATCTGGGGCCATGATCACAGCCCCTTCACACCCCACCCGCCTAACTCCTTTAACGAGAGCAGAAGAGGAGTAGAGATTATCCACGGGAACATTAAAAAATCCCTGAATTTGCTCAGCATGAAGGTCCATAGTGATCACTCGATGTGTCCCCACCCTCTCGAGCAGGTCTGCCACCATTTTTGCCGTTATCGGCACACCCTCCTTATCTATGCGGTCCTGCCTGGCATATCCATAATAGGGGATCACAGCGGTAATGTGCCGCGCTGGAACCCTTTTTAAAGCATCGACAAAGATTAACAACTCCATGAGATAGAGGTTAGGGTTCCTCGCAATGCTCTGCATCACAAACACATCACGGCCACGTACATTTTCCATTATCTGAATGCCTATCTCACCATCGGGGAAGACATCTATCAAAACATCTCCTAGTCTTACCCCCAATCGATCCGCAATCTCCCCAGCTAAGCTGGGGTGGGAAGTTCCAGAAAACAATATAAAAGAGGCATCTGCCATAAAAAAGCTCATATTTTGGGGTGGAAGGACTCGAACCTCCGCATCGCGGTGCCAAAAACCGCTGCCTTACCAACTTGGCTACACCCCATCAAACCTAAATGAACAAGGGATCTTACCTAATTTATGAAATTCTTTTCAATAGTTACTTTTTTAGACTACGATAGCAAAAACCAAAAACAATATCATCTAAAAACTTCTAATATCACGCCTGCTGCCGGCTACCCATCACCGTTGACTTTCTCATGCTTCCACAATAAACTGCAAATTTATGCATATCATCCACCTAATATCGGAGCTCGCGCCCATCGCCAAGGTGGGGGGGCTTGGAGACGTCACTGCGTCTCTCTCTAAAGCTCTTGCTGCAAATGGAAAGCGAGTGGAGGTCATTCTTCCTTTCTATAACCAAATCATTCGTGATCAGTTAGAAGCCCTTAAAATTGCCCATGAAAATTTTTCCGCCTGCGGAGAGCTAAATAATATTTGGTCAGCTCAGGTCAACGGCATCTCTGCCCTTCTCATCGAGCCACAAAACAATTACTTCAGGAGGGGGACAATCTACGGGGAGAGGGATGATCCTCTGCGTTTTATCTATTTCACCCTTACGGCGATGGAATACCTTCTTAGAGAACACACACACCCCGACATACTCCATCTACATGATTGGCCGACGGCGTTGGCCGCCCCACTTTACCACGAAAAATATCGCTCCCTCGGGCTTAGGATAGGAGGAGTTGTCACTACCATTCACAACATAAAGTATCAGGGGGTATGTAAAGAGGAGCTCTTTGCCAAAGTCGGGTTGAACCCTTCCCACTTTTCCACTCAAGACAGGCTAGGGGACCTCAACACCCCTAATAGGCTCAACCTTTTAAAGGGAGCTCTTATCTACTCGGACCTACTTACAACAGTCTCCCCCTCTTATGCCCAAGAGATCATCGAGGGGGAAGAGGGGTTTGGTCTTGGTCACCTTATCGACAAGCGAGGAAAAAATTTTAGGGGAATTCTCAATGGAATCGATACCTCCTACTGGAACCCAGAAAACGATCCATTTTTAAAAACCCCATACCCACCCCGGTGCACTTCTCTCGACACACTGCGTAAGGCAAAGGGTGAGAATCGCCAGGCTTTAAAACGACTCTTAAGGATGGACTCCACGCCCAAACCTCTATTTACCTCTATCACACGTCTTGTCAGACAAAAAGGGCCCGAGATGATCCATCTTGGCCTAAAACATATCCTAAAAAAAGGGGGGCAGTTTGTATTGCTCGCCTCAAATCCCGAAAAAGAATTCGATAAACTCTTTCGCTTCTTAGACAGAAAATATCATAACAACTCGAACATACATTTTCACTTTGCCTTTGACGAAGAGTTAGCACACCTTATCTTTGCTGCTGCAGACGCAATTCTCATTCCCTCTCTATTCGAGCCTTGTGGATTAACGCAAATGATCGCTCTGCGCTACGGCACCATTCCCATCGTTCATAAAGTAGGAGGCCTTAAAGATACGATCTTTGACATCGACCATTCGCCTATTGCGGCAAACCAAAGGAATGGATACACCTTTAACGCCGCATCCGGCAAAGAGTTACGACGATCGATTGACCGCGCCCTTAACCACTTAAGAGATGACCCTCAAAAGTGGGAGTGTATGTTGAAGAGCGGCTTCTCCAGGGATTGGGGATGGGACATCCCAGCCTCACACTACCTGAAAGCGTACAATCACGTACTGCGCAATTAACTGTTTTAATCGATCCCTCCCCAAGCCTGTTTGATATAAAGGCGATTCATCCAAATGTACTCGCCTCCAGAAAAAAGAGTGTATATGGCCGCGGCTGTAATGATGTAGAAGCTCATGTCTTGAAACCGAGCGAGAGAGAGGTATCCCCATACGTGAGGTATCATCAAAATAAGGACCAAGAAGATCGCCATGCCCTGCAAGAGCGCCTTAATTTTTCCGCTGATGCGTGCAGCAAGAGTCACTCCTCTTAAGGCACACAAGGTCCGCAGTGTACTCACCATAGCATCACGGTAGATGAAGATAAAAACCAGAAACAGAGGGAGCCGAATTAATCCTTGAGTAAAAGCAAGGAAAATGGTGAGGTGGGTAATGCTATCTGCCATAGGATCTAAAAGCTTTCCCAATTCAGTCACGGAGTTGTTTCTTCGGGCCAAATATCCATCAAAAAAATCTGAAAGCTCAGATAGCATGAGAAAGAAAAGAAGGATAAAGGGGAGAAGATAGAGAGAAACTCCAAGGTATTTGTAGCGCAAGTAGATTATAATAAATAGCGGACTCACACAAATTCGGCCAATCGTCAAAAAGAGGGGTAATCTTAGCGATATGGGCCCTCGAAATAAATCTTGAACATTTGACATACTCATCACCTACACCTGGACAAAACTATTTCCAACAATTTATACTACTTTCATTGCAAATTAGAAAGCTTTTTCTCCAGAAGTTAAGTAAATTATAAAGACTGTCCTTAAACAAAACTAGGGACATTGGAACTACACGCCCCCCATGGCCCCTCTTCAACCACTGTAACTAGGACGCCACCGGCGAGGTGGTCATAACAACTCCACCAGCAGCCATAATATCGGCACAGGTTTCAATCCAACCTTTGCATAGACTGCCAATGCATTCCGCCTCTTTTATTAATGCTGTCGCTATACCCATTAAATCTATCATTAGCTGACTAATACACATCATCGCACCGTGCCCGGATGGATCATCACAATCAAGGATTGCGTAATCTAAAGTGTCAAGATAACTACGTTTTATATAGTCTAAATCTCCCTTTATGCCTTCTAGTGACATCTGATCAATAACCAGAGATCCCTCCGGCCCTACGGAGGCAAGATCTCTCTCAAGATTCTCGACCAAACGACATAACTTTTCAAAAAGCTGGTAGACCCTTTCCTTTACCCCCTTCACTAAACTTAGAAAATTCCTTAAGTTAGTATTTTCTCCTTTCTGCTCACTGATTTGATTTTTTCTACGACCTATAGCTTTCTTCTCTATAAGATTCCAATTAGCAATTACACCTGAAAATGATACTTCTGCCTTATTGATAATCCGTGTAAACTGCTCTAACTTTTTGCCTGCAACAGAAGAATCTTCTTCCTTTAAGTGGCGTGAACTTACACTGTCCTCTTTCCGTGTTCTCACAAAATTTTTTGCAAACTCCTTATTTGGATCGTGGTCTAGCCTGCTTTGTAAAGGATCTTGAATATCTCTCAATACTGCTGAACCTTCCCCTGACGAGGGAGCGGTGCCTTGTCCTTCATCAACAACTTCCGCTGTACTAACATCCTGAGGAGTATCTTTGTCTACTTGCCACTGCGAACCGGATGAAGAAGGGTCTTGTACTGAATCAGCATCTTTCTTTAGATTGCACCGTATGGAGGTCGTACCTGCTTCCGCCCCATATGTAAGATAATTATACGAGGAGGCTTCTGAAAAGTAATATATCATGCGGCGGAAAGTTAATAAGATGGCAAGAAGCATCACGGAGTCCTTGAAAACAACTCCGAAGGAGGCAGGCCCAACCATCAGCGCAAAACCCAACATTGTAGCGACTCCAGCTCC
>Ga0066187_1000651_pt1 | contig 11285 bp, 10 predicted proteins | sample WorMetexBAHAMAS1_FD_58706 | JGI IMG/M metagenome (GOLD analysis project Ga0066187, IMG submission 58706) | Marine gutless worms symbiont microbial communities from Max Planck institute for Marine Microbiology, Germany - Inanidrilus exumae... | ecosystem: Host-associated > Annelida > Digestive...
AAGGTGGGGAAATTTACTTCGCCCATAATCAGGGAGTTTTACGTCGCCGGTAACACTGGCCCCGCGGCGGGTGGTAAGGCGCCTTTCCTGGTTCCGAGCGCTGGCCCAGATCTGGCGGCGCCCCAAGTATCCGGAAGTCCGCTACACCGGCGCTGAGCGACGTCGGCGGCAGGTCCAGTTGCGCAGCGTCGAAGGCGCCGACGCCCGTGCCGTGATCAACGATGTCGATGGGTTTCTCGAGGAACATGAGACGACCGCGTTGAGGGCCGGATCGGTCTTCGGTGCGGTGACCGCGTTGTCGCGCTCGCCACGCCTGGCGACGTTCTTTGCCGATAGCGATACCCAACTGATCGAAATGCGTTGGCAGGGCTTGCGCGATATCAGGCGCCGCGACCGTTGGTTTCACGATTATATCGACGGCCTCTACCGTCTGCACGGGCTGCGCCGGCAACTCGAAGCATCACCACTATTTCGCCATTTGGACGGCGATACCCTCGATCAGATCGCCAACGAAACTATGTTCGAGACCTACGGCGATTTCGAGTGGACCCATTCCTATAAAGGCGCCGTCGCCCGGGACTCGTCATCGGTCATCGAATCCGAGCCGGTGATCGCCGAGGAAGGGCAGTACTCCGACGGCCTGATCATGATCAGCTCCGGTTTCGCGCGGGTCAGCCAACGCCGGGATCACGGCCACCGGACCATTGGCTACATGACGATGGGTGAATTCTTCGGACTCGACGAGGTCTATGCGAATTGGCGCCAGGGCGAAGACCAGAAACTCCGCTTCAGCCTGCGCGCCGTTGGTTATGTCGACGTTCTTCGCGTGCCCATCGGCGTTCTCGAAACCCACGTTTTTCCGACCCTGTCGCCGCATCTGGTCAATCGGCAAACGGGATGGGTCAAGGACGGCGGCGCGGCGCTTAGGATCCGGCAATCGGTGACCGACTTCCTGGTCGACAACCGTGCCATCAACGGCACCGCGACCATGCTCATCAACCTGGACCGCTGCGTCGGATGCGACGACTGCGTCAAGGCTTGCGCCTTGGCTCACGCCGACAATCCGCGCTTCGTCCGCCACGGGCCCGACCACGGCCCCTTGATGATCGCCAACGCTTGCATGCATTGCGCCGATCCGGTCTGCATGATCGGCTGCCCGACCGGGGCCATATCGCGCAATCCCGACGATGGCCGCGTACTCATCGATGACCCGGCCTGTGTCGGATGCGCAACCTGCGCAAACTCGTGCCCCTACAACAACATCCGAATGGTGCAGATTCGGAACCACGAGGGTGCCATCGCCATTGACGAAGCCACCGGTTCGCCTGTTCTCAAGGCGACGAAATGCGACCTTTGTCTCGGGCAGTTGGGTGGTCCAGCCTGCCAACGGGCCTGTCCCCACGACGCCCTCGTCCGCATCGACATGAAGGACCGCCAAAAACTGGCCGCTTGGATTAACCGCTGATGACCTTTCGCACACGCCGGCTGCTGTTCATCTCCATTACGGTATTTGCAGTGATCCTCGTCGTCCTGGTGCACGACACCTACGGCTTGTCGTTGCGCAACGCCGCTTTCCTTGACGGCTGGATCATGGTCACGGCGATCGTTTTTCTGTCCTTGTTCAATCTGCGAAAGACTGTTTCGGTGGCGCCCCTGTTCGATGCCTGGTGGTGGTTGCAGGCCCATGTTTACGTCGGCATGTTCGCCGCCGGGCTATTCGTTCTGCACACGGGCGGGCGTCTTCCGACCGGTGTTTTCGACGCCTGCCTGTGGACCGTATTCGTTATGGTCGCCGTGACCGGTGTCGTCGGGACCATCTTGTCACGACGCATCCCTCCGCGCTTGCGCCAACGGCCGTTGCCCCGCGTTCGCCTGACCCAGGCCAAAATCGCGGCAGGCCTCTCCGAGTTCGGCGATCGCCGGCAAAGCAGCGAACGGGTCTTGTTCGAGCGCATCCCGCAACACCGGGCAATACTGATGAACCGCGCCGAGGAACTTGCTCTCGAAGCTGCACAAGTGGCCGGAGCTTCTACGATCGCCGATTTTTATACGACGCGTCTGGCGCCTTATTTCCAGCGACCGCGCAACATCCTGTCGCATCTCATGCAGTCGAACCGCGGCGTTCATCAACTCATCGAAGACCTGCGCCCGCTGGAACGCTATCTGGAAGAGCGCGGCCTCGAGATCCTTGCTGAGATCGAGGAACTGGTTCAGATGAAAGCCAACCTCGATTACCAGTACGCCCATTTCCTGGTGTTGCGGGGCTGGCTCTTCTTCCATGTTCCCTTGGCCTTCGCCATGTGGGTGCTGATCGCAGTGCACATCGTGTTGGTCTACGCTTTCTCGAGCGGAGCGCCGTGACGCATGCGTTTTCAAACCTTCGATCACCCGTCCAGCCCCTACGAACGCCCGACCCGGGCCTGGCGATGCGGCCGTGCCGAAGAGGGAAAGGCCTGTCTGGCCGGTCCCGACGCCCGCGGACGCTGCCAGGGAACCGTCGAATGCATGCCGAAACGTCACGGCGACCGGTGGCTGTGCACACGGTCCGCGGCCGAAGGAGGTCGTTGCGAACCGGGCCCGCTGCCTGACGGCTCCTGCGGCTGTTCGTCGCCGCCGTGTGTTCCGGTTCGCGCCATGTGGAGTCTCGGGCGGATGACCGCGGTTTGGGTCGTCTCGGTCACCATTGGATTGGTGATCTGGGGCCTTTCCGGAGAGCGCTGGGGCGCCCTGGTCGAGCCGGGGCGGCTGGCCTTTGCTCATGGAGAGATCGAGGCATGTTCGGCGTGCCATGGAGCGGCCGATCAATCGCCGCTGGAGTGGAGCATGGCGGTTCTGGCCGAACCGGCGGGACACGCGGAGTCCGAAAAATGCCTGAAATGCCACAGCCAAGGATCGACACCGCTACGCCCACACGCGCTGTCGAAGGAGCGTCTATCGGCGTTGACGGACAAAGACCGCAAGCCGATTGCGGTTTCCGCCTTGTTCCGCGCGCCAAAAGAGCTCCAGGACGCGACACCCTGCGCCGTTTGCCACCGGGAACACGAGGGAAAGCGGCATGCGTTGACGGATATGGCGGATCGTCGATGCCAGGCCTGCCACACGACCCAGTTCAGGAGTCTGGAAGACGGCCATCCCGACTTCGGCACCTATCCGTTTTCCCGCCGCACGCCGATCATCTTCAACCATTGGGGCCATTTCGATAACCACTACAAGGACTTCGACAATCCACCGCGAACCTGTGCGGCATGCCACGTGATCGAACCGGTGACGGGCGCGATGACCGTAAAATCGTTCACAGAAGTCTGCACGGATTGCCATATCGGGCAGATTGATGGCAGCGAACGGCCCAAACGCAAGCACCTGCCCTTCATCTCGGTGCCGGCGCTCGACCTGGAGAGCCTGCGCCTGGCAGGCGCGGCCATCGGCGAATGGCCGACCTCGGCCGAGGGCGAGGTGACGCCGATCATGCGGGTCCTGATACGCGAGCTGGATTCCCAGGTCTTCAGCCTCTATCTGGAGGAACTGCGCGGATCCAGCGCCGAGGAATTCAAAGCCGTCGAAGGATTGGCGTGGCAGATCAAGCGCCTGATCCACGATTTGATGGCGAAGGGCAGTGCCGGTTTCGAGGCACGCCTGCGCGCCGCCTTGGGCAAGGACATCGACGAACAGTCGGTAGCGAGAGCCGCCGCGGCGTTTCCCCGCGACGCCTTGGTTCAGTTCCAACGGCGTTGGTTTCCCAACCTGGCCGAGGAGATCGACGCCCTCGATATGGGCCAACCGCCGCCGACCAAAGCGGTTGCCAAAACCGCTAGCGACACGGATGACGACGGCGTCAATCTCGCCCGATGGTCACGCCACGGCGGTTGGTATCGCGAAGAGTCGTCCCTGGTCTATCGGATCAACCGCCACGAGGACGATTTCATGCGGGCATGGTTCGAGATCGGTATCCAGCTTTCCGATGGCGATGAGTGGCATCCGCTGCTCGAAGACTTCACCGGCAAGCGCGGGGCCGGCCAATGCGCCAAATGTCATAGCATCGACGCGCACGCGGACGGCCGCCTCCGGGTCAATTGGACCGCCAGGATCGCGGCGACAGACCCGATCCGCTTCACGCGGTTCGACCACAAACCGCACTTCAGCACGATCGGTGACGAGGGCTGCCTGACCTGCCATCCCCGCGACAAGTCGGACAAGACCCTGGAGACTTACGAAGAACTCGACATCTCCATTTTCGACTCCAATTTCAAACCAACCGCTCGCCAGGTTTGCCTGAATTGCCATGTGGCCGGCGAAACCGATGATCGATGTGTGCTTTGTCACCGCTATCACGTCGGCCGGTCAGGCCCCAGCGGCGGCACACTTGGCAGCGTCGCCACCAAAACCCCGTTCCCCGGGAAATAGCCGTCGTTCGCGCTACCGCCTCACGTGTTTTGCACGGCCCAGCCCTACGTTGAGCCCACGGCAGCTTTTCACAATTGCGTAAATTGGATGACACCATGGCGCAACAGACGGGCGGGAGGATTGGCCCGACGACGGTTTCACCGAAACCGGCGGAACCGTATTATTTGACTCAATAAGGGGACCATCAAAATGATGCCTAAGCTGCGCAATAAACCTGTCGTGAAACTGGCGGTTGTCGCCGTCGTTGCCGCCGGCCTCGCCGGCTGCGCCAGCACCACCAAAATCGACGAGCTCAACGCCAAGATCCACGAGCTCGAGGAAAAAGTGAACGCGGTTGCCCTGACCGCCGGAGCCGCCAAGGTGGACGCGGCGACGGCGTTGATGATCTCGACCGAAAAGTAATATCGCCAAAAACCAATCAAACCCGCACGCATCAACGACCACACTCACAATTCCGGCCGGGCCGAACCCAATCGGCCCGGCTTTTTTTCCGCCTTTTTCGGCGCCGGCGATCCCGGCGAACAGCGCCGGGATTGTCCGGTCTATTGGAACTTGATGAGATCGGTGGTGGCGAAGAACATGTCGACGATGGGGTTGGAGGTGTCGCTGCGCCTGAACACCTCTTCTTCGAAAACGGTGTCGATCTCGGAGATCGGGATGCGCCGGGTGCCGTCCTTGCGGCTGGTGCCGAAGCGCCAGATGAAGCCGATGCCGAGACCGCTGGTCACCGCCTCGTAAACCTCACCATGGGTTTTCAGAACGAGTGAGGCGCGCGGTTTCGATCCGGCCTTGCGAAAAGCCGCGTCGACCAGTTTCTGGGTTACCGAGCCTTTTTGCTGGAAGATCAAGCGTTCGCCGGCCAGGTCGGCGATAGACAGGCGCGCCGCTTGGGCCAACGGATGGCCGAGCGGCACCAGTGCCACGACGTCCTGGGTCAGGCACAGTTTTTTGTAGAAACGCCCATCGTTCGGCACGTTGGGCAGGACGCCGACATCGGCGCGGCGCTCGACGACGGCGTCGATGATGTCTGTGAACATGGCGTATTCCACCTGCACTTGAATGCCGGGAAACCGCTGCTGGAAAGCGCCGATTAGGGTCATGCCCGGCGTCAGGCTGCCGATGCCGATGCGCAGCACACCGGTCTGAAGGCGTTCTCCTTTTTCGAGCAGAACCTCGGCCGCCTCCTCGAGGCGGCGCATCTCATCAGTCAAGGGCGCCAACTCCAGACAGAGGCGCGTCGGAATCAGGTGCCGCCCGCGACGCTCGAAAAGTTCGACGTTATAGGCCTTTTCCAACTCCTGTATCGATTGGCTGATCGCCGGCTGCGACATGCCCAGGCGCCGGGCCGCGGCCGAATAGCTGCCCTCGTCGACGACGGCGTTGAGCGCCCTGACACGCGCCGCGGTCAGTGACATTTCCGGGACTCCTCATGGCTTCAGTTATCCCACCCATAAGGAATCCTTTGGTTCGTCATGATGAAGCAAAGATAAAGCTTTAGTGACGCGGTGATCGTTGCATGGCGTCAAAAAGAGCCGGGATCGCACCATGGCTGGCATCAAACTGACCAAGATCACCAAGAGTTTCGACGACACGGAAGTCCTGAAAGGCATCGATCTCGACATCGCCAAGGGCGAATTCCTGACGCTGGTCGGTCCTTCCGGCTGCGGAAAATCGACGTTGCTGAGAATCATCGCGGGTCTCGAAGCGCAAACCGGCGGCGACGTCATGATCGGCGACACGGTGGTCAACAAAACCCGCGCCAGCAAGCGCGACCTGGCCATGGTCTTCCAGTCCTATGCCCTTTATCCGCATTTGACCGTGCGCCAGAACATGGAGACGCCCTTGCGTCTGCGCGATCTCACGATTTGGGAACGGGTGCCTGTCCTGGGGACTCTCGTTCCGGGGCGTCGCGGCAAGATCCAAGCCTTGAGCGATCTGGCCGACGACGTCGCCGCCATTCTCAAGATCGATCATCTGATGGATCGCAAGCCGGGACAACTTTCCGGCGGCCAGCGCCAGCGCGTGGCGCTGGGCCGCGCCATGGTCCGCAAACCGGTAGCCTTCCTGATGGACGAACCGCTGTCCAACCTGGACGCCGCGTTGCGTGTCCACATGCGGGCCGAACTGGCCGAGTTGCACCGCACGCTCGGCGTCACCTTCGTCTACGTCACCCACGACCAGGCGGAGGCGCTGACCATGTCGGACCGCGTGGCGGTGATGATGGATGGCGACATCCTGCAATTGGGAACACCCGACGAAATCTACAAGAACCCGCACGACCGGCGGGTCGCCGAGTTCGTCGGCAGCCCGAAGATCAACATCCTGCCGGGCCACGTCGGCGGCGACGGCCGGGTCACGGCCCATGATCGCCCGCTCAATTTCCAGATCGACGGCGGCTCCGGACAGGTCGCCGTCGGCGTGCGTCCGGAACATTTTCATCTGACCGACGGCACCGAAAACGGCCACTGGCCCTTTACGGTCACCCATAAGGAGAACCTGGGCTCCGACTTCTTCCTGCACGGCCACATCAACGGCGCTGAGCAAAGGGTCATCGCCCGGGCGACTCCGGACGCGGTCGCCAGCGTTGCCATCGGCGCCGAGGTGTTTCTCGGCGTGGCCCCCGGCAAGGCCATGGTGTTCGGGACCGACAACCGGCGCATCGACAGTCCCGAAGGATAAACGGATGTCGACACATCACAGTTCCGCCGGATATGGGTTCGTCGCGCCAGCCGTCCTGTTGATGGGGCTGATCCTGATCGCGCCGGTACTGGTCGCCGCCGTCCTGTCCTTCACCGATTACTCCCTTGGCAACACCGACTTCAATTGGGTCGGCGTCAAGAACTACGCCAAGATGCTGAGCCGCTCGACTTACCAGAAGATGCTGTGGGCAAGCGGTACCTACGTCCTGATCGTGGTCCCCGTCTCCATCGGCCTCGGTCTTGGAGCCGCGTTGTTGATCAACTCGCTCAATCGTTTCGGCGACATCTACAAGACCATCTATTTCCTTCCCGTGATGGCGGCGCTGCTGGCCATGGCCATCGTCTGGGAGTTTTCGCTGCACCCGACCATCGGCATTGTAAACAAAACACTGACGTCTTTTTGCGGCACCTGGGTCGAACGGTTCCTGTCCTTCGGCTGGTGGCCCGGCGTCGACGCCAAGGAGAGCTGGTATGCGGCCGGCTGCCGCGACACCTTCCCACTGTGGTTCGGCGACAAGACCTACACCATGGGCACGGTCGCCTTCATCGGTATATGGCAAGCCTTCGGTTTCAACATGGTGCTCTATCTTGCCGGCCTCACCTCGGTTCCGCGCGAGCTTTACCAGGCTGCCGAAATGGACGGCGCCGTCCGCGCCTGGGATCGCTTCCGCCTGGTCACCTGGCCGATGTTGGGGCCGACCACCGTGTTCGTCGTCACCATCACCACGATCCGCTCGTTCCAGGTATTCGACACGGTCGAGGCGATCACCCAGGGCGGCCCCGCAAAAAGCACCTACGTGATGATGTACGCCATCTACGAGAAAGGCGTGCAGCAGAATCTGATGGGCATGGGCTCGGCCGTGACCATCGCCTTTCTCGGTTTTGTCGTGATCCTGACCATGGCCCAGCGCCACCTGGTCGAGCGCAAGGTCCACTACTCATGATCGGCCAATCGTCGCCCTTCCGCGAAGCGATGAAACACGCGGTCCTGATCCTAGGCGCCCTCATCGTCATCCTGCCCTTCTACGTGATGGTCAGTTATTCCCTGAAATCGCCCCAGGAGATCGAAACCAACAGGGGCGGATTCATCGGCAAACAGGCGCCGATGGTCGACGAATACTGCGTCAAGCTCGGCAATCCGCGGGAGGACTGCATGGCGACGCCGGTCGTCTTCAACTACACCCAGGCCTTCAAGAAGGCGCCGTTGCTGCGCTATCTCCTGAACGGCGTTTTCGTCACCGCGTCAATCTTCTTCATCCAGGTTCTAATCTCACTGCCCTGTGCCTATGCGCTTTCCAAGCTGCGTTTCTGGGGCCGCGAGTTCGTGTTCTCCCTGGTGCTGTTCTGCCTGCTGATCCCGGTCCATGCCATCGCGCTACCCATCTACATCATGCTGGCCAAGGTCGGGCTGACCAACACCTATGCGGCGCTGATCATCCCGTGGACCATATCCGTCTTCGGCATCTTCCTGATGCGCCAGTTCTTCATGACCGTGCCGGACGACCTGATCGACGCGGCGCGCATGGACGGCATGTCGGAGTTCGGCATTGTTTGGAAGGTGATGCTGCCCACCGCGATCCCGGCTCTCCTGGCCTTCGCCATCTTCTCGGTGGTCGCCCACTGGAACGATTACTTCTGGCCGCGCATCGCCATCACCGGTGTGCGCGACCTCTATACGCCGCCGCTGGGCTTGCGCGAATTCAAGGGCGACGCGGACGGCTCCATTTGGGGGCCGATGATGGCGACCGCGACGATCATCGTCACGCCGCTGATCGTCGCCTTCATGCTGGCACAAAAACGCTTCATCGAAGGGATCACGCTGACCGGCATGAAATGACCAAACCATCAGCGCCGCGCGAGCGGCAACGGGGTTCCCCGGCGACGGGGACGCACAGGGGGATGGGCCGACACGGGACAAACCGCCCGCCCTCGCTTCAACGAAAGAGAGGAACCACATGAAACGACTTCTGACCTTCGCCGCCGCGGCCCTCATCGCCACGCCGGCTCTCGCCGTCGACATCGAGGTCGGCTATCCCTACAGCCACCTGTTCGACGTGACCTACGAAAAGATCATGAAAGACTTCAAGAAAGCCCATCCCGACATCAACGTGAAATTCCGGGCGACCTACGAGAACTACGAGGACGGCACCAACACCATCCTGCGCGAAGCGGTGTCGGGCAATCTCCCGGACGTCACCATGCAGGGCCTCAACCGTCAGGCGATCCTCGTCGAGAAGGGCATCGCCAAGTCCCTGGAACCGTTCATCGCCAAGGAGAAAGACTTCGCCAAGGAAGGCTATCACCAGGCCATGCTGTCGCTGTCGACCTTCGCCGGCAAGGTGCACGGCCTGCCGTTCTCGGTGTCGCTGCCGGTCGGCTACTACAACATGGACCTGGTCAAGAAATCGGGCACGACCAAACTGCCGGAAACCTGGCAAGAGGTCGTCGATCTGTGCCAGAAGATGAAGGCGGGCGGCGTCAAGAACCCGGTCTTCTGGGGCTGGAACATCACCGGCAACTGGTTCATGCAGGCGCTTTTGTGGAGTCAGGACACGCCGATCATCAAGGACGGCAAGGTCAACTTCGACAAGAACGAAGGCTTGGTCGCGCTCGAAACCATGAAGAAGATCTTCCGCGGCTGCGAGATGAAGAACCTGTCGTGGAAGGAAGCGCTGGCTTCGTTCTCGGCTGGCGAGATCGGCATGCTGTTCTGGTCGACCTCGGCACTGGGCGCGGTCGAACGCGCCAAGGGTGACTTCGAGCTCAAGACCAACGAGTTCCCGGGCATCACCGGCAAACCCCGGGGCCTGCCGGCCGGCGGCAACGCGGCGCTTCTCGTCTCCGCCTCCAAGGATCCCGAGCGCCTGCAGGCGGCCTGGAAGTTCCTGAAGTTCATCACGTCGGGCGTCGGCGCCGCCGCTGTGGCGGAAACCACCGGCTACATGCCGCCGAACAAGGCCGCCAACGAGATCATCCTGGCCGACTTCTATAAACGCAACCCGAACAAGGAAACGGCGGTCCGCCAGCTTCCCTTGCTGCGTGACTGGCTCGCCTATCCGGGCGACAACGGCCTCGCCGTTACCCAGATCATCTACGATGGAATCGAGGGCATCGTCGTCGGCGACAAGGACGACATGAAAGAGCTGCAGGAAGAGCTGACCGAAGAAGTCACCGAACTCTTGCCGCGAAAATAAAAGCGCCCAGAGAGCACGGGAGGAGAGCTATCTCTCCTCCCGTCTTTTTCCTCGAAGACTCCGACGGCTCCATGAAGTTCATTCACCTCACCGACACCCATTTCGTGCCCAAGGGCAAGCGGCTCTACGGCCGCGATCCCAGGCAGACCCTGGAAAAGGCGGTCGCCGACATCAATGCCAACCACGGGGATGCGGAGCTGGTGGTCATCACCGGCGATCTCACGCACTGGGGCGAAGCGGAGGCCTTCGAGAGCCTTCGCGAAGCCCTGCATCCATTGCGACCGCCCTTGAAACTGCTGGTCGGCAACCACGATGATCGGGCGCTATTCAGTCGGTCTTTCCCGGACCAGCCGACCGACGCCAACGGATTCGTGCAATCGACCCAGAACACAGCCGCCGGGCAGTTCGTGTTCCTCGACACCATGCTCGACGGCACCCATGCCGGCCATTTCTGCGACGCCCGCCAGCGCTGGTTGGCCGATGCCCTGGAAACGTCAACGGACGACCTATTCCTGTTCATGCACCACCCGCCCTTCCTCACCGGACTGCCGGCGGCCGATCGCATCGGACTCAAGGATGCGGATGCCTTCCGCTGCGTTATCGAACCCTTCAAGCACCGTATCCGCCACCTGTTCTGCGGCCACGTCCACCGTCCCATCGCCGGCAGCTGGCTCGGCATACCGGTGACCACGTTGCGGGCTCTCAATCACCAGCTCTGGTTCGACATGACGGAAGAGGACGAGCTCAGGGGCAGCTTCGAACCGCCGGCCTATTGCGTCGTCCTCGTCGACGCCGAACGGGTCGTCGTTCACTACCACGACTTCCTCGACGACAGCCCCAAGTTCATCATGAGCGACAGCCCATGGGACGACTGGTCGCGGCGCCACAAGCACCCCTGAAATCCGCGCCTCGGACCGCCCTCCGTTCACGGCCGTTCTAGAGCAGATTCGATTTAATCGAGGTCATATCCTGCTGCGGCAAAGTAGTTGAT
>Ga0066187_1000652_pt1 | contig 11281 bp, 7 predicted proteins | sample WorMetexBAHAMAS1_FD_58706 | JGI IMG/M metagenome (GOLD analysis project Ga0066187, IMG submission 58706) | Marine gutless worms symbiont microbial communities from Max Planck institute for Marine Microbiology, Germany - Inanidrilus exumae... | ecosystem: Host-associated > Annelida > Digestive...
TCTTGGCTTAGTACTGAAAAACTGAAACAAACACAACAAAAGCAAACATGCATCCTTAACTAAGTATACGACAACATAAAATTAACACAAAAAAATAAAGCCAGGTTTGGCCGCCTGCTATGACCTCCGGCCTGGAAACAAAAAACAGGACTATTCTGGAAAAAGTAGGAAGTAAACAAGTAAGGAAGAAAGTATAAGAACGGAAGTTAAGTAAACAAATAATTTACATAGTGCCAAAATCAACGAATCAGGGTGCATTACCGCCCTGGAGCGCTTATGGGGCAACATCTGATATTAGATCTTGGCGTATTGTACACACCTTTAAGTGACATATCAAAACCACTTAATCAAACAATGCCACTCGCTCCTCTGTATCCTAAGAATTTATTACTATGAGTAATTTTTGATACGTACTTTCTTGTAACTGTTAGAACTATGGTGAAGATCTGCAGTTCCAGCCTAAACTGGGGAATCCTCGAAAAGACAAAAAGACAATTATTTACGTGTACAAAACTAGAAACTTCAACGTCCCAGCGTCGATGTGGATGTCCTCACTACCTCGACAGCCTGCTGTGACCTTAACCTTTGACCTCCAGAATCTAATCCGGTCATCAATAGGAAGTAGTGAATATTTACCATAAGTTTCATCGAGATTGCACAAGCCGTTCATGAGATATCGTGGTAACTAGATCTGTCTGGATGAATGGATGAACGAATGGAAGGATGAACAAATGTATGCGGCAGATGGAAAGCCTGAAAACATAATGCCATTGCTGACACTAATGACTAATGAGTGACAAAGACATCAAGAGCTCACACTGCTTCATGTGTCACAAGCCTTGTCACTATTCCAATAAGAACCGATTTAGTTAGGTTTTAGCATTCTAATCTAAAAAAAAATAAAAGTCACTTTGAACGCATTCTTTCTCGTCAATCATTTACGACGGCAGTGAAGATATTAATCCTAACACAACAAAAGCAGAGATGAACAGTAAACCAAACAAATACTATGACACAAAATGAACATTGAAATTAAAACCCAGGATGCGTCACCATGTATGACATCCGGCCTGGAAATAGAACATGCCTATTCTCATAAGCCCAGTGGGGCACAAAGTACTAAATACTAAATAACTGGACACTCAAAATATATTTTTATAACTTACATCTGTGTACACAGATAAATGGACAACATCAAATAACAACATATCCCAAAATGCCTTGCCTTAAGGTATATCAAAGGGCTTATGCTGCATCGACCATGGGTGCCAGTGAAAATTATTCCACACTGTGGTTAAAGCATTATGGACAAACACACAAGTATATATATGCGATAAAAACTTCTCTTGAAGCATAAAATATTGCATATGCATACGGTACACTTAACTCAGTCAAAACACAAAACAACTTAACTAGCAAACACACTAACAATCCTGCAATGACTACACTCAAACGAGGACAATATAACGAACGATGGGAGTTCACAACTTCAAATATTGGAACGCGGTGAAATGAACTTCAAAATAAAGTGAAGATGTCGCACACGGTTGTTGCTTGGAATGTTAACAGCTGAGTTTCATTGCTGAGCAGCTGAAGGCAAAATACACTGTAAAATCAGCAAGCTGCGCGTTTTTTTGACGCAAGAATTCATTCAAGAGCACTTCTTACGGACAACCTACAACAGTTGAGAGGAATGGTAAATTAACTCATAGAGTGATAAACAAACAACATGTCTCTCAGTCGTCCTTATCACTGTACGATAGCCACGTCTCACGTTTCCCATTCAGAGTTACGGTCAGTGCCACATTAAGGGGGTGGCTAGGGGGCTGCAGCACCCGGGCCCACGGTTTTGGAAGCCCACAATTGGTGGGAGTGGTAAGCTGGTTATAGGTCTCAAAGGGGCCCGCATTTGGCACAGCACCCGGGCCAGCACTAGCCTTAATGCGGTCCTGGTTACGGTGACGATACCAACGGGACAGACAGACAGATGGACGGACGGACGCCAGGCTAGACGCGGCCAGTGTAATAATCGGACAACTTGAGCAGGTTTTCACATATTACCCAGTCAACGATGTCAAAGCACATACATATACCATATTTTCACTATGACCATTCTCCAGGCACTCTAAAATTCCGTGCCCTCTCAACAACTCTTCGCAGCATTCCTAACCATGTCGCATTACCCATGTCATGCACATAATTGTCCGCCCATGCCCAATACTAGGCACGCAGTCAGCCACACAACCAGCACTCCTCATTAGGCTGTCACGCCATATCCCGCCACAAAATCCATCCATGCTAGGCCGTTATGCTATTCCTTCACTGCTCACACACTACATATGGCCCACTATGTGAACATAACTTCATTCATAGAACTGGAAGTATGCAACGTACTGTGCTGTTGTCAGAGCAGAATCAAGCCATGGCCACAGTTAACATTCTGTGACGTTTGGACACGTAGTTTTTGAGATATGTAAGCAGACAAACAGTCAGGTAGACAGGCATACAGACATGCTGATTGCAATACTTTGCACCCCTATTGGAAGCAAAGTAAAAATAACATTATAGAAAACAAGACGTATAAGGGTAGCAACAGATCTTATCTTTTCTTTATCCACTTATTGAATTCTGAGGAAAGGGAAGCAAGCCTTGATGGTGATTCAGTGCGACCATCACTATTCACAAGCTGATATATTATCACACAACAATGATAACACGTTGTTGTTAAGTTGCACCTTGAGTTGAGTTGGTGAAGAGTTCAAGACTTGAGGCCGATGAGGTACTGCAGAACGTCCGACTGAGTGACAACTCCAGCCACAAGTTCATTTGATTCATCGACAACAATCAGCTGATTTGACTGCACCACGACACAATGGCAGAAAATTTTAATCGCTGTGTTAATGTAACTACCAATCTTAGTGCCGGTTTTTTCCATCGCAAATTAATCTTTCATTAACGTTAATAGGTTAACTCCCATTAACTAGTGGGAGTTAATCTCTCATTTATGTTAATGGGAGATTAGCTCCAATTAACGTCAATGGAAGATTAATTTGCGTTGGAAAAACCGTCCCTTAGTCTGATAATTACTAGACCTACATGGCCTACTGATGAGTAAGCAATTAATGACTTCAGGTCAGTTTACTGCCGACAGATAATGTTTGTAATAAATCAATCAGCCACCACTATCACATCCATTTTTTACAGTGCATTAGAGACTTTGTGACAATGTGCTACACAAATCTACTTTTACCATTACCATCTGTTTAAGTGGCTGTTTTCCACGTGAACCTGTGTTCTCCCTCAGGCCTCTTTCTTTACATTTTCTGGATGAGAATCTCTGGCACAGTCCAATATTCAATCCAATATTAGCATGCACCACTATGGGTGCATAGCACTATACAAAGCCTGCATTCTCCAGAAAGGTCGATTCTGAGCTGGCACAGTGGCTAGTAACAACATAAAATAATTGCAAACATTCAACGTCTTTAATCGCTAATTAATTGACTAACGTTGATTAAAGCCAGTAATTCAAAAACAGCCAGCAAACATTCTTTCTGGGGCAAGCGTCTGTGCTGCATGTGGGACGAAAAATGCATGTGATATGCCAGCCTTAGTGTCACCTTCAACTTTATCATCTACACATACTTGAAATTTAAATGTTCATTTAACTTTGCCGAAATATGTATAATGTTTCAGTTGTCTGCCATTTTAGGATACAACTGAAAACAGATGAGTTATATGAATGGAGTAAGTAACAGAACATATAAATCTGAATTGACATGAAACGTTTTTGTCGACTGCAGTTCACCACAGCAAAAAAGTTTTAATCAATTAAAATTCTTAATGATCAATTCTTTTATTCACTTTACATTATGCAGTGAATATCAAGACACTGCACTACACGTCAGTATTCTAATGTCTATCCTTGACAATCTAATGACAATTAATCTACTGACTAATAACGAAAAATAATCAGTTAATTTCAAAAACTAAAAGCAACAATGGCATGTGTTGACAACCAGTAATCTCTGGAGCATAGGTCGGCGAGGAGTTGCTCCTCTCACTTTGATGGGTCTTGAGCACGTATGTGGTTACACCACTGTAGTCTGTAACACATCATCAGTACGGTGCGAGACCTTCGGTTACCTTCCCAGCCGCAGAACGTCACCGCCCACAGACTGGTACCAAATTATGCTGCTTGTTGACAGCGACAACTTGCACAGTTGTTATGCATGCAGCCGCGCCATGACTGAGTTAAACACGCGACTGCAAGTCTGATGCCGACCCACTGTGCCACCACGCCAGCCAGATGACAAATACATTTAAGAAAATAGCAGCGAAGAAGGTTTATAAAAGCCGATGCTGAGATGCAGACCTGTGTATTGACCAGTTTATCAACGGCTGACATGATGCTGTCAGACCAATGACAAGTCTCCAGTGTCTCAAACCGCTAGTCACACACATACACACATACAATGCCAATGCATTTTTGTGTGGCTGGATGCATGCACTTTCTGACGACAACCAGTAGAACAATGCAGTCACAGACATCAGCCCTGACACATCTGCTGCCACCTGGCGAACTCGACGAAACATGCGTCGTTTTTGATTCTGCTCCACTGGTCCCATTATGTGAAAACATGACCTCATCCACAAACCCAGACGTACACAACGTATTGCACTGTCATCAGAGGAGAACAAAGACATGGCCACAGGTAACACGCGTAGATAATTTCGTGAGTTTGGACTTGTAGTCTTGGCTATATGTGAACAGATAGGCAGACATATAAACAAAACAGGAAAAAATGCATGTCATACTGATACACTGATTGCAATGCCTTGCAACCTACAAGAGGTGACGTAAATATTCACCTAAATTCATTCTTGCTTCATATCTCTAAAATACCTAATGCAACCTCTGATTAAAGGATGTCACTTTTATTTACATCAGCTTTCAAATGTCAATAACAAAACTCCATTTTGGAGTAACCAATCATGCATACGCTAGTACTTGCCATGTTCTATCAGTGGAAAAAATGACGACTTTACGATTATATGAGCACAGACTGCAGCTCTGTCATCAGTGATGTGCACAGTGATGTGCAAAAACTGGAATATGAAGAATACTGCTACAAGCATCCCTAAATGTCTATCATGGATATTTCTGAGAATTTGCTAAAACTGGGGATAGTCCGGAAACAAAAACCGACATAGTTACAGTGGTCACACGTACACACACAATGTAACAAACACACACAAACACACACATGCAAATATGCTTATTAAAATATGCCACATCTTATTATATCTATTACATCTTCCGTAACAGCAGTACTTCACATGATACACACCATTCCTCACACACAACTAAACAGTAATATGTACGGGTTTTTAACTGGCCTTTGTAGCCACAGTTACTGTCAAAACAAAGGAACTCAGGGTATAATTGGAGCAAACTTTTTACAGCCAGATGTCAAACCAACAGTGTCAAAGAAATGAAAGAATAATATGTCAATACAGAAGGAATATACAGGTGGCAAGAAACAAATGGAAAATAGATGCTGAGTGTACCTGACTGCTGACAGACTGTAGAGTGTCACCAACGGTTGAGTCAAGATCACAGTATGTTGACCTTACAGCGAGGTTCTGTCGACAGTCGCAAACAGCAGAAACACTGCTCAAGAACGTATACTATGCAGTAAAATTATTTAAAAATAAAAATCAGTGTTTTGACGCTGTTGACCAAATGAAAAGAAGGGCATACAACTTGTAAGAAACCTGCATCACTTGTCAATTACAAGTAAAAGTTAGGCTGAAGATAGAAAATAAACTCAACCAACACCACAGCCATCTCCTGGCTCCATTTCAAAAATGGGTTAGATGGCCCCCTGCAGTTTTTTTACCAACTGTTGCTAGGGAGAAAACTTTGGGAGCACATGGCATGGTGTTCACAAGATTTTACCTTGACAGCCAGAACACAATCAGGTTATCAGTAGGAGTTAGTGAATATTCCCTGTCAGTTTTATGAAAATTGTTCAAGCCACTCATGAGACATCATGGTAACAATATCTGACTGGACGAACAACTGAACTAACAGACGGACGAATGGATGAATGAACAAATGGATGAAATGGACGGCCTACAACATGATGCCTTCGCTGACGGTTGGTTGGCTGATTGGAGTTTAACGGCGCTTTTAACACAATTTAGGTCACATCACGCCTTCGCTGACAACGTCGGGTGGAGAAAGCATAAAATGATGAAGAGAGAAAGGCTACTTACAATGACGTCAGACTTGCAGAAGATGTCTGCAAGATGAGACGTGTCTTGATGAACGACTGGTACGACGGGTACTTCTAGCGAGATGAACATCTCCAGCACATCAATGATGCGGGTCTCAAACGTCACCTGACAACACAGCATACAATGCACAGTTTCAGAGCCTACTCTGTGCTAATGGTGCCGTTAAGAATCTACTCACTCACTCACAGTTTCACCAGCAGTACCCGTCTGCAACAACAGTTACTCCACGTATCTCGGTTAGGAGAGCATTCTAACACAGTGATGCTTATAAATACAAGGTTATGCCCTAACGGGACATAACAATACTGGCCCGCCGTCGCGTGCTGCCACCTGGTGAGTTATGTTGCATATGCGCCGTGTTACAGACGACGACAGACGACGCCAGTTACCATTACTAGTCTGCCCCCCTACACTATGTGTAGCTGGGTCAGTAAAAATAACTGATTGTGTGTTAACCAGTGGCATGCTAGAACAATATTTAAATTCAAACGAAATTCCAAAAGTCAAAGTCACAGAATTGGAAAGATACTCAACAATTAAATAGATAACTAAACAAGTTAGACCAAATGTCCGAAATAATGTAGAAATTTTTACTTCAAGTATTTTGAGTTCACTTCAGATATTGCACGTTAAGTAACCCTCAGCAAATGATGTAGCATGAAGTTAAGTTTATTGGTACACACAACAGCAAATGCTGGAAGTCATCTAGTAACAGGCAACATCTGAACTTTAGAGTCTATTGACATTGCTCAGACAATTATTTTTCAAATTAATCTATTTTTTTAAATTCTAAAAGTTGGGTCACACAAAAAAACCCAGAAAAAGCAAGCCTGTTCGTGCCATATTCAAATATGATGTCCCTCAGTTGATATTTCAACCTCGGGGCATCATTATCTGTGTATTGTCCAATTTGACACATAATAGGTAGTTGCTCTGTCAACTCACACTCTGCCATAACTGTCAACATATCTGCATTACTTACTACGGACACAGGCTTCTGTTCGACGTGCTCCCGCAAATCGTGCAGGGTATGATTCAGCAGTATTGTGTCGAGACCAGTTCTCTGACTCTACAAAACAAAACACAAATACTATTAGTACTACTCTCTTGCAGTTTGTGCTTTCCACCATAGACGAATGACCAAAGAACTCCAGGCAAAATAGTTGTCAGCAGACTAACAGAGCAAGAACTTGTTACACACAAGGCGGGCTATTCACTATTACGCAAAAATTTCTGTCGTACGCAAGTTTTACGATTTTTCATACGTGCTAGTCACTATCAGTTCGTAAGAATTGTCATACGTATGTGCAGCCCACAATGATCGTATCATCCTATTTATAGAATGCCCACTTCAATGGGCGTGCTCATTAAGTAGCATATTTGGTTTGTCAATTTATTTTTAAAGTGTCAAAAATTTCGCTCAGTTTCTCAGACTTAAACATTGAAAAAACAGTCGTACATTACATTACGCTGAATACTTTTCGACGAAAATGATGACGTAATTCTTCTATTTAAATTTTACAAGCACCGCCGTAAACCAATTACTGCTGTGATTCTAAAACCCAACAGCTAGGTAACTTCACCAACTCACTATCTTTATGAAACTTTTCTGTCGTATGACAGCTCAGACCATGCTTATATATTTATGCACAAATTTACAATTTTTCGTATGCAAGAATTTTAACACAGAGGTAGGCAGCAGTGTGATTGAAGTTGTGGATATTTTTTAGTTTCAGTTTCAGTTAAATTATCAGTCTCAATTTTCAGTTTCATTTCAGTTTTTCAATTTTACCGTTTCCACTATCGTTACCGTTAATGGAATTAAATTCTATCCGTTAATGGAATGAATCCATTTCTGTTACCGATAACATAAATCACACTGGTACTGGCAGGCAGCTGTCCAGAGATATTCCAGATTAGACTGGGTGGATATTTATGTGGCATGTTTTAACAGGCCCAATATCCGGATCCTGTTGCCCAACTAAAACTGCGTAAGTAATAAAGGTAAAAAAATTTTGTGACATTTTGCCATCATCTAGAGTACACTTTGCCCAGAGGCCGGCATTTCTAATGTTTAACCATTTTGCTCATTACTGAGTCACTGAAGACCATGAAGCTTGCATTGAGCGTGGAATATTGGAAGACAAATAAAAGCTCACAGTAACATCTGAAAAAATATATATTTAAAAACACAACTTACGTTGGCAGAAATGATGTAGCCCTAGGAGTCAGCTGCTGGACCATGAAAAGATGAGTCAATGAGTATTATCCCTAGATAGCATTAGCTTTGAGTTCTCTTCCACACTTTGACACCATTGCATGGAAAACACGAAGGTCACATGGCAGTAAAATCCTGTTGTAGTAATCCACAAAGGTTCTTGCTGGGTCAGGAAATGGCTCAGCCGGTATTAACTAAGAAAAGTAAGCTAGATGAATAACCAAAAGACGGACTTTGACACCCCAGCATCGACGAGGAAATGTTCACCATCTTGAAGAACTGGTGTGACAATAACCTCTGACCTCATAAAATATATTCAGGTTATCAGTAAAGCTAGTGGTTATTCCCTGTAAGTTCCACCGAGATCGCTCAGGTAGTTCATGAAATATGGTGTTCACAAGATTTGACCTCAATGGCCTGCTGTGACCATGACCTTTGACCTCCAGAATCTAATAAGGTCACCAGTAGGAGCTAGTTTCATCGAGACTGCTCAAGCTGTTCACGAGATATCGTGGTAACAATCTGTCCTGACGAACGAATGGACAGATGGAGGACAGTCCGAACAAAGAATGCCTTCTCCAATACTGTCGAGTATAAAAGACATAAAAACTGAACGATGGAATCCACAAATAGCGCTCATACTTTTGCATAGATAAATCTGAGCAGGAGCAAATGAGTGACGGTGTACAGCGGGTTATGACGTCGCGCGTCCACCACGAGCAGACGACGAATTGCATTGCCGTGAAGAGCACAGAACGCATCCAGCAGATTGCTGTCTGGTGGCACGTAGACCATCGGCTTACGACTGCTCAGTAACACTTCTGCACAGACAGACAGACTGACCACTTTAGCTAATCATCAATACTTCAGCTGCAACAAGGTGTCGCCCTAACGGGACATAACACGACTGGCCCGCCGTGCATTGTCGGCCTCCCGACCGCGCAAGCTGCCGGCCAGCAGTGTTCCCACGCCGTGTTCCCCTGCTCCCGGCGGGTGGCCGGCCAGCCCGCCAGCAACGTTACAGACGACGACATTACGCGGGCCAGTAACAATATTTAACAATCCAAAGGCAAAGGGTATGCCCATAAGACCACATGGGCTGATGCTGATACGCAGTTTTTCTGGTTGGACGGCCAACAGGTGACGCCATGTTATTGATAAAACCAGTAGTAGGCTGCCATTAGTTTCTGTCAGGCCCATGGTTACCTTCCCAGCTTCACAGTGTCACCGACCTTGGACGGAACCAATCTATACTGCTTTGTGTACGAAGGCTGAAGGCTCATGTGTGTGAAAAACTTGCCTAGTGTGACAGCGGAACAGCCGGGACTGAACCACCAAGCTACAGGTCGCTAGAACAATGCCCTACCCAATGCATCACCACATAATTACTACACTGTGGTACTTAGAAATGTGGCATTCTACTGGGTGAGCCAAAAAAGTAGGACCCACTTCTTAACCTTTTGATCTTAACAACATTAATCAAATCAATAAGCTGTGGTATTTTGATAAATTCACGAACAACAGTTTGTAATCAAATCGTTTGCACTGTTATAACATGAAATATTCCATGGTAGACATGCAGCATCTACTAAAGTACTGTATAACATGCATCTGCTTTAAAACACGGACTATTACTTTACAATATATTGAATATGATGTCCACTATTCTCTGAGGTAAGTGACAAAAGTTTTTTTACGGGTTGCATGTTCTTCCTGTAACCCAACCAACAGTATCAGAGCACTGAAGAAAACAAATGCTGCAACCCAAAATATTGGTTTCACTGGCTTCGTCCCTTTTATCACCTACTACCAGCCTCCTGAGAAAAGAGGCATTGGTTCCTTTACGCCGGCTGTCCATAAAAGCACAATATCAACAGCAGAAATAATAAATTAGCCCAGTATGAGACTGACTGCTGACTCTTTGCAACTGGCAACTGAGCACGGATTCTTAAACTAGGATTTAAGAATCCGTGGTCAGTTGCCAGCTCCCTTTGTAAATGGCGGAGGAGATAGTTTTTGAAAATAGAAGGATTTCCAACTTTCAAGAGCTCGTGACCTTGATTTAGGATCGGGTCATACTGCATTATCGTCGTGCATCACTCATCGACCTCAATCTACATGCCAAATTTCACTGAAATCGAAGACACTTTGTGGATGGACGGACGTATAAACGGACATTTGAGACTGGCTTTATCAGGTGACTCTGTCGATGAGTCGACCTAACAATAAATAATAAAAACCAGAAACCGCACCTCTCCATCTGGTTATAGTCTGATCGCCGATGCTGGAAAGTTCATCCTGTAAACAGCAGCAGCAGCAGCAGCTCAGTCTACTGTACAGCAATTCAGCACTGACTTGGACCATCTAAGTATCTGTTCTCTTATTTCCTCTCTCCAGTAACTGTGATACCAGCTGAATAATCATATTCCCCAACTAAGCATTCATATTGTTTAATTCTACTGCACACACACCATCTCCCTACCTAAATATACGTTTGTCATGTGTCACTAAATACCACTTCAGTTACTGTCAAAAACAAACAGAAAAAATAACTGCTAACCTTAGACGTACGATAGTAATGACACAGTATTCTGATGAAGTCTGTCACGGTCAGCAGACCTACAGACAGCAATCCACGTGGATACGTTTTACAGAAGCTGTATTTAACTGATAAAACTGCAAATCAATCAAATCAATCAAAAATCAAATCAATAACACATTTATATAGCGCCATACGTCGCAAGCGAATCAGAGGCGCAT
>Ga0066187_1000654_pt1 | contig 11264 bp, 10 predicted proteins | sample WorMetexBAHAMAS1_FD_58706 | JGI IMG/M metagenome (GOLD analysis project Ga0066187, IMG submission 58706) | Marine gutless worms symbiont microbial communities from Max Planck institute for Marine Microbiology, Germany - Inanidrilus exumae... | ecosystem: Host-associated > Annelida > Digestive...
CGCCTGGCCGGCTGTCAGCATTTCATCGACACCGGGTTCGTTGACCGGCGATCTGCCGGACCGGAAGGCCTCGACCTTGTCCGGATTGACGTCGATGCCTACAACGGTGTGCCGGTCTCTGAGTAGGCAGGCGGCCATGGTCGTGCCCACATAGCCAAGCCCGCAAATGACGATCTTCATGCAGCCCTGCGATTTTCCCCGGAATACTGGGCAGACGGCGCCCTGGGCCCGCTCTGTCGGGCCCCCCTCTGGATACCCCAGGTCCGCCCAATAAACCGTTAAACGGGCTTGTCGAAGAGGCTGCGCTCCACCAGGTCGCACAGGACGTGACCGATCGCGATATGCGACTCCTGGATGTGCTGGGTGCTGTCGCTGGGGACGCAGATGCACTGGTCCGCCTGGGTGCGGATCCGGCCGCCATCACGTCCGCTGAGGCCGATCGTGACCATTCCGGCATCCCTGGCCCGGTCGACGGCGGCCAGAACGTTGGCGGAGTTGCCGCTGGTGGTGATGGCCAGCAGAACATCTCCCGCGATGCCCAACGCTTCTACCTGACGTGCGAAAATGCCGTCGAACCCGAAATCGTTGGCGCTGGCGGTCAGCATGGAGGTGTCGGTCGTCAAGGCGATGGAGGGCAGCGCCGGCCGCGGGAATGTCTGGCTCAGCACGCTGACGAATTCGGCGGCGATATGCTGGCTGTCGGCCGCGCTGCCGCCGTTCCCGCAAATCAGCAGCTTCTTGCCGTCCCGCATGGCCTCCGCCACCGTGGCGGCGGCCCTGAGGATGTCTTCCGTGCAGTCCCGGGCGACCCGCCGCTTCGTTTCCGCGCTTTCGGCCAGGGCGTCGCGGACCCGTTGGGCCGAATCCGCCGCCAAGACAGCTGATGGTTGACTGGCTTCCGACTCGGCCATTTCTTGCGGTTCCCTCTTGACCTCCGTGCCGTGTCCCATGGGCCGTTGCCCGCAGGATCGCGCGGCGGCGCCACGAACCGGACTGTTATGGGCCGATCCGATACCTTTTGTCCATTGCAGCGGCCCCACGCCGGCCGGCGCCATCCACCCTTTCTTTACCCAGCCCGGACATAAATCCGCCAACTCCCCGGGCCTTCGGGCGCCATGCAAACGGTTATCGATGCCAAGACGACACCACCGCGCCGCCTCTACACGACGCTGGCCGGGCGTCCTGTATCTCCTGGCTGTCCTGACCCTTTTTGCGGCGACGACCGTCGTATCGAACGCGCGCTTCCAGTTTGGCGAGACCGACCTGGTCTTCAATGCAGACCTTGAGTCCGGATTGGATGCCTGGCGCAGCCGAGGACCCGGCCGGGCGAGGCTTGGCCCGGCCGATGTGCCGAGCGTCCGTCTCACCCACACCTCTGGCCACGGTGATACCGCCGTCTACCGGGAGTTTGCGCCCGACGGAACGCTGACCCACCTCCGGGTCAGTGTGGAGGCAAGGACCCGCCAGGTGACCAAGGGCCCGAAACCCTGGAATACGGCACGCCTGGTCGCCGCCCCATTCGATGCCGACGGGGCCTTCATCTCCGGCAGGCCCCACGTCCTGTTTTCCGAGATCGGAACCCGGGGCTGGCGCCGGTATGACGGGATCTTTCCCGTCGGGCCTGACGTGGCAACGCTGAAAATCGAACTTCAGCTGCTGCAGGCCGCAGGCGCCGTGGAGATCAGGAATCTCCGGGTACTCGAGGCCTCCGAGGTCCTCACGCTTGCCCGTGTTCACCGATTGCTCGGTGTCTGCTGGGCGGGCGCCATCGTCATCGCCCTGTTCTGGCTGTTGCGACACCTGCCGAAACACGGCCTGTGGGTGTGCGGCGCCTTGACGGTTGCCGTGATCGTCCTGACGGCACCGCGACCGCAGGACCACGTGGTCCGGCCGGTCCTGCTTGACCGGTTTATCGACGCCGCGCTCCTCGCCCCCCATGTGCCCGGTTTCCTCGCACCACCAGCCCGCCCCGGGCCGCCGGTCGACGTCGCTGTGCCGGAAACCGCAACCTCGCCCCCAGGCGCCGAACAGCGCTCGATACTGGTCGGCGCGGCCACCGGCGCATGGCTCAAGGTTGTGGACGTTGTCCGCCGGTTCGACCATCTCGACGAATACATGCACGCGACGCTGTTGTTTGCCGTGGCGGTTTTCTGCGTCGGCATGGCCGGGCAGGGGGCGCTTGGACTGGTTGGCGCGGCGCTGCTCGTTCTGGCCCTGATATCCGAGTTTCTCCAGGTTTTCAGCCTTGGGCGCAGCTTCTCCCTCAGCGATGCCGGCTACAACCTGCTCGGTGTCGCGGCCGGGGTGATTGTCTTTCTGGCAACACGAAGGCTTGTCCTCTTGGGGCGGCCGGCCCGCGGTTTCGGTCATCGGACCTGACGTTCTTCATCCGGCTTGCGTGAAATCAAGGCGCTGCGGCGCGAAACCACTACAATACAGCCCCGATGATGAGCGACGCCGCGGCTGCTTGGGCCGCGGGCGGCGCGCATGCGTAATCCTTGAGAGAAAGCGAGGACGGCCATGCGTCAGAACGGCAACAAGGCCGGAGCGACGATGACCACGCGTCGCGACCGGATGATCAAAGAGCGGATTCACGACCCCTATCACGTCCGCCACAAACCGGCCGAAGGGACCACCTGCCCCTCGTGCGGTCTGGTCTTTCGGGGCGGCGCCTGGCGCAAGGACGGAGCGGGCGCGAATGCCGCAACGTCAACCTGCCCCGCCTGCCAGCGGGTCCGGGACAAGATGCCGGCCGGGACCGTAACCCTCTCCGGATCGTTTCTGACCGCACACAACGAAGAGGTTCTGAACCTGGCCCGACGTGCGGCGGAACGCGAAGGGGAGACCCACCCCCTGCATCGGATCATGCAGATCGAGGAAGATGACGACGGGTACGTCATCACGACGACGGACATCCACCTTCCCCGCTTGATCGGACAGTCGTTGCAGAAGGCCTATTCGGGCGACCTGGACATCGCTTACGGAGACGAGGCCTATTCGGTGCGGGTGGCTTGGTCGCGTGACCAGTAGGAAAAAAAGGGTCGACCGGTTGACGCACATCAAGGCGGCACCCGGTCAATTGCCCTAATCTGCTTCCGCCATAACGGGGAGCGCGGTCGGAGAAGCCGATCGGAGAACCGTCCACTGGGCGCGGATCCGCAAGGCGACGAACCGGTTAGAACGATGATCCGTTATGACGGGGCCCGCAGTCGAGCGGCGTAGCGCACATGAGGAGACTCTGGTGTGGAGCGTCGGGAGAGAGCGGGCTCTCGCTTTTGCGCTTTTCCTATCCCAGGCGTGGCCACCATGCCGCTTTCACCGGGCACCGTTCGGGTCGGCACATCCGGCTGGCAGTATCGCCACTGGGTGGGGCCGTTTTATCCGCAAAGGACACCCGCCGCACGGATGCTGGGCCACTATGCCCGGCACTTCTCCACTGCCGAGGTCAACAGCAGTTTCTACCGCCTGCCCGACCCGAAAAACGTGTCGGCCTGGTGCGACGCGACACCGGACAGGTTCGTCTTCGCCTGCAAGGCCAATCGCTTCATCACGCATATGAAGAAACTCAAGGACCCGGCCGCGTCCCTGCCCCCCTTTCTCAAGGTCCTCGAGGCATTCGGCGACAAGGCCGGCCCGGCTCTGTTCCAGCTGCCGCCGCGCTGGCGGGCCAATCCCGGTCGGCTGGCCGCCTTCCTCGACTGCCTGCCGCCTGGCCGGCGGACCGTCTTCGAGTTTCGCGACCCTTCCTGGTGGACGGAAGACGTGCACGCGCTTCTCCGCGCCAACGGCGCCGCGTTCTGTCTCTTCGACCTGGCCGGAACACATCCGGACCCCGTCGTCACCGCCGACTTCGTCTATGTCAGGCTGCACGGCCCGGGCGACGCCTATCAGGGCAGCTATACCAACGAAGCACTGGGTCGGTGGACCGCCCGGATCGCCGAATGGGCGGCCCAGGGCCTGGATGTCTACGTCTATTTCGACAACGACGCCCAGGCCCATGCACCGCGCAACGCCGCATCGCTCGCGGCAATGCTTGCCGCCGATCACCCCATTGCCCCGACATAACGACACAGGGGGCCCGTGCGAGGGCCGGCGACCCGATCCGCCGCCCTAGACGACGTTCGCCAGTGCCTCGGCCGCGATCCTGACGCCTTCTTCGTCCACATCCAGATGGGTCACCGCCCGCATCAGGCGCGCGTCGAACGGACCGATGCGCACGCCCTTCTCGGCCAGACGGTCGGCGATCTCGAAGGCGGTCTGCCCCGTCTCCTTGACGTCGAAATAGACGATGTTGGTCTCAACGTGCTCCGGCTCGACCGCGACCCCTTCGATGGCAGCGATGAGGTCGGCGAAGAGGCGGGCGTTGTCGTGGTCCTCGGCCAGGCGGGACACATGGTTGTCCAGGGCGTAAAGGCCTGCTGCGGCCAGCACTCCCGACTGGCGCATGGCCCCGCCGATCCGCTGTTTCCAGCGCCAGCAATCATCGATGAATGTCCTGGACCCCGCCAGCACCGCGCCGACCGGACATCCCAGGCCCTTGGACAGGTCCAGCCACAGGCTGTCCACCGTCGCCGCGAAATCGGCCGCCGCAATGCCTGAGGCAACGACCGCATTCATCAACCGAGCCCCGTCCATGTGCGTCGCCAGCCCGCGCTGCTGGGCCAGGGCCGAAACAGCGTCAAGCGCCGGCAGCGGCCAGACCGTTCCCCCGCCCAGATTGGCGGTCTGTTCCACTGCAATCAGCGTCGTCCGCGGTGCATAGCGGTAGTCCTGCTCGACCGCCGCGGCCGCCTGATCGGGCGTAAAGACCCCGCGCGCACCATCCACGCCGCTGACCGTGACGCCTGCAATCGCTGCCGGGCCGCCACCTTCGAAATTGCCGATGTGGGAGGTCCGGTCGGCAACGACCGCGTCGCCGGGGCGGCAGTGCACCGCCAGCGCGATCTCGTTGCACATGGTTCCCGACGGGAGAAACACCGCCGCCTCCTTGCCCAAGAGCTCGGCAATACGCGCGCACAGGGCGTTGGTGGTGGGGTCTTCGCCCGCCTGCTCGTCCCCGACCTCCGCCTCGGCCATCGCGGCGCGCATGCCCGCTGTCGGCTTGGTTCGGGTGTCGCTGTAAAGCTCGATGTCGATCCGATTGGCTCCGTTTGCCATGCCTCTCCCCGCCTGCGCCGCCGCCATGTGCCCGAACGTCATGTCGAAACACGGCAGGATAAGGGGCGTTCCGCGGCCGGACAAATGGCAATGCAGGTTAATGCCGGTCCTGCGGCATCGTGTTGACAATCCGGGACGATCGCCGTCAGATCGTCCGGCCCCTGCAGCACGGCTATGGCATGGCTTCAAAACCTCTTGATCCTGAGAAACTGTATCGGCACTGCGACCCGGCGGGGCTGGGGTTTGTCCGCAGCGACGAGGTGGACCAGTCCGTCTCCATCCTGGGACAGGAACGCGCGCTGGAAGCGATCCGGTTCGGGGCCGGTATCGACCGCACGGGTTACAACCTATTCGTCCTGGGGCCGCCGGGCACCGGCAAGAGCACCGCAGTGCGTCAGGTCATGGACGCAAAGGCCGCCGAGGAGTCGGCGCCTGACGACTGGGTCTATGTGAACAACTTCGCCACCGCCTATCAGCCCCAGGCACTGCGCCTGCCCGCCGGCCGGGGCCGGCACCTTCTCAACGCGATGCGCGCCTTGATCGAGGATGTCCGGACGGCCATCCCCGCCGCCTTCGAGGCCGAGGACTATCAGAACCGCCGAACCGCGATCGAAGAGGAGTACCAACAACGCCAGCAGGAATCTTTCGAGGCCTTGCGCAAGAAGGCCGCGGGGCGGGGTATCGCGCTGGTCCGCACGCCGATGGGTTTCGCGCTGGCACCAATGCGGGACGGCAACATCCTCGGGCCCGACGCCTTCAACGAGCTTCCCGAAGAGGAAAAGAAACGCATCCAGTCCGACAGCCGCATCCTGGAAGCGGAACTGGAAGAAATCATCAAACAGATCCCGGGCCTGAACAAGGAACGACGGGATGCGTTACGGAAGCTCAACGAAGAGGTGACGGCCTATACGATCGGGCACCCGATTGAGGAGCTCAAACGGAGTTTCGAGGACCTGCCTCAGATCACGGCCTATCTGTCGGCCGTCCTGTCCGACCTGATCGAAAATGTGCATGACCTGATCCGCGCCGACGTGGGCCTGCAGGAAGCGGCGGGCCAGCACATCGTCGAGCCGGAAGCGCAGGGACGGACAAACGGGTTCAGCCGCTACGAGGTGAACCTGATCGTGGACAACGGCGAAGGCTCGGGAGCCCCGGTCATCGAGGAAGACCATCCGACCTTGGCCCGGCTGGTCGGACGGGTGGAGCATGTCGCGCATCTCGGGGCCCTGGAAACCAATTTCACCCTGATCAAGCCGGGGGCGCTGCACCGGGCGAACGGCGGCTGCCTGATCCTGGACTGTCGCAAGGTCCTGACCCAACCGTTCTCCTGGGAAGCCCTGAAACGGACGCTCAAAGCAAAGCAGATTAAGATCGAGTCGGCGGGCGAGATGCTGAGCCTGGTCAGCACCGTCTCCCTGGATCCCGAGCCGATCCCGTTGTCGGTCAAAGTGGTGTTGTGCGGCGAGCCGCTGCACTATTACCTGCTCAGCGCCTACGACCCCGAGTTCCCCAGCATGTTCAAGGTCGCCGCTGATTTCGACGATGCCATGCGGCGCGACGAGGGCAGCGAACGCGAGTTCGGGCAAATGCTGGCGGCCATGGCCGCCTCCGAAGACCTGATGCCGTTCGACGCCGCAGGGATCGCCCGTTCGGTCGAGGAAGCCGCACGCATGGCGGGCGACGCTGAGAAGCTGTCGATCCGCCTGGAGCCCTTGCTGGATCTTCTGCGCGAGGCCGACTACTGGGGCCGGGAAGCCGGCGCAACGCTTGTCGGTCGGGATCACGTGCAGAGGGCCATCGACGCCAAGGTGCGGCGGGCCGACCGGCTGCGCGAAAGATCCCAGGAGGCGATCTCGCGGGACATCCTGCTGATCGACACCGCCGGCGAAAAGGTGGGCCAGATCAACGGGATCAGCGTGATCCAACTCGGCGGTTTCGCCTTTGGCCGCCCGACCCGTATCACCGCGCGGGTGCGGCTGGGGGCCGGCAAGGTCATCGACATCGAAAGAGAGGTGGAACTGGGCGGCCCCTTGCATTCGAAGGGCGTGATGATCCTCTCCGGTTATCTCGGATCCCAGTTCGCGGCCGACCTGCCGCTGTCGCTGTCCGCCAGTCTGGTTTTCGAGCAGTCCTACGGCGGCATCGACGGTGACAGCGCCTCCGCGGCCGAACTTTTCGTCCTGCTGTCGGCCCTGGCGGAAACTCCGATCCGACAGTCGCTTGCGGTGACGGGTTCCGTCAACCAGCGTGGGGAAGTCCAGGCGATTGGCGGCGTCAACGAGAAGATCGAGGGTTTCTTCGACGTCTGCCGGTCGCGCGGGCTGACCGGCGAGCAGGGCGTGATCATTCCGATGGCGAACGTGCAGCATCTGATGCTGCGCGCCGACGTGATCGCGGCGGCACGCGACGGCCGTTTTCATATCCACGCGGTCGACACGATCGACCAGGGCATTGCCCTGCTGACGGGAGTGCCGGCCGGAGAACGCGGGCCGGACGGGACCTATCCGGAAGACACGGTGTTCGGACGAGTCGAGCGGCGCCTGCAGGCGCTGGCAGCGGCACGCCGCTCCTTCGCCCGGGGCGAAGGCGGTGAAGAACCGCAGGAGGCTCCATGAACACCCGGCGGAAGGACCCGAAGATCGTCAAGCGGATCCTGGTTCCGATGGACGTGTCCAGCGAGGCCAGGGCCGGGCTCGTCTTCGCCGCCCGCCTTGCACGCGCGCTGGAAAGCCGGCTGGAAGGCCTGTTCATCGAAGACCAGGATCTGATGTCCCTGGCCGGACTGCCCTTCACGCGGGAGCTTTCCCTGACCGGCGGGCGGCCGCAGAGGCTGGACCTGGAGCGGCTGGAACGGGACTTCCGGGCAAAAGCCGCGGCGGCCGAGCGTCTTCTGGACCAGGTCGCGCGGGCCGAGAACGTTCCCAGCAGCTTCCGCACCGCACGCGGTAAGACTGAGCTTGAGATCACCGCAGCCGTCGAGGAAGGCGATCTCGTCGCGGTCGGACGGGCCCTAGGCGCCATCGTCGGACTGGGCGCCCAAGGTGGTGCCCTGCGCGCCGCCAGCCGGCGGGCAGCCGGATCGGTTCTGTTCATCGGCCATCGCCCGGTCGCACGGCCGGCATCGGTCGAGGCGGTGATCGCGGGCACCGAACCCTGCGAGGCGGCATTGAAGCTGGCCGAGCGGCTTGCCCAGGCCCTGCAGGCCCCGCTTGAAGTCCATGTGGCCGCAACGACCGAACGACAGGATCTGCAAGACTGGGTACGTGCGCGTCTGGCCAAACCCGAGGCGGCCCATTTCCACTTTACCGACAAGGCGGAAAGGCTGCTTGCAAAGCTGTGCGGCCGGCCCGGCCGCCTGGTCGTAGCGGCCGCCGCGGCGCTGGAGCACGAGGAGGAGACGATCGAACGCCTGGCGGGACGGATCGCCTGCCCGCTGCTCCTGGTGCAACCGCAGCCCGGGAGCCCGCCGGCAGCCGGAAGCACTGCGGGACGGCCGGAAGACGCGGCTTAACGCCAGTCAACGACGGAAAACCAATCGTGTGAGATTGTTCTCCCGGATCGTCCGGGCGCAGGTTTGCGTCCCGGACAGCCGGGAATACCGAGACATGAAACAGGCAATCACCACATCCCTTGTCGACGGAATCAGGCAGGCTTGGCATGACGACGCCAGCCTGGGCCTTTATGCCGGCCTCTTGGATCTGTATCTGGAAAACGGGACGGTGATCGTGGTCGGCGAAGTCCCCACCATCGGGGCGAAAAAGCGGGCCTTCTTTGGAGCCAACGCCTTCTGCCGCCGCGTGGTCGACCGGATCACCGTGACGCCACGCCAGCCGATGGACGACGGCGAAATCCAGGAGCTCCTCATCGATGCCTATGCCGGCGAGCCGGTGTTCCGCGATATCGACGTCCGTCTCCGAAAGCCGCGGCAATACCCCGTCCCGGATGACGGTGCAGCCATCGGCGTTTCGGTCGAGGAAGGCATCGTGCATCTCGCAGGGTCCGTGCCTGGTCTGGACTGCAAACGTCTTGCCGGCGTGATGGCCTGGTGGATTCCGGGCAGCCGGGACGTTGTGAACGGACTTTCCGTGCCGTCGGCCAGTACCTTTGATTCGCTCGCCGAAGCGGTTCGCCTGGTGCTGGAAAAAGACCCTTGTGTCGAAGCGGCCCCGGTCCGTGTCGGTGCCCGCGGCAGCGATGTCACGCTGGCCGGCACGGTTGCCAGCCCGGGTCAAAGGCGGCTTGCCGAATTGGACGCCTGGTACGTGTTCGGGGTAGACAATGTCATCAACAGGATGACTGTCCGCCGCTGACCGCCTATGGCCGACACCACCATTCAAGCCGCAGCCCGTAGTTATCTGGAACGCGGCTGGTCCGTGATCCCGATCACACCGCGTTCCAAGCGGCCGCTCATCAAATGGGAGCCCTTTTAGCGTCGCCAGGCATCCGACGCGGAGTTTGAAATGTGGTTCCAACAGTGGCCCGACGCGAACGTCGGCGTTGTGACGGGTGCGATCTCCGGCCTGCTGGTCCTGGACATCGACCCCAGGCACGGCGGCGCGGCCGCGCTTCGTTCACTTGAAACGGATCATGTCCCGCTGCCGCCGACCGTTGCCGCGGCGACCGGCGGTGGTGGCCGTCACCTCTATTTCCGCCACCCCGGCCGAACCACCAGCAACCGCGCCGGCCTCGCGGCAGGGATCGACCTGCGGGGTGACGGCGGCATGGTGGTCGCCCCACCTTCGGTGCACGCCTCGGGGAGCGCCTATCGCTGGGAGGCCGGCAAGGCACCCGACGAGATGCCGCTGGCCCCGACGCCCGCTTGGCTGCTGCAGTTGCTGGCCCGGGCCGAAGCCCATCCGGGACACACCGCGGCGCATTGGCGCGACGTGGTCACGGACGGGATCGCGGAAGGACAGCGGAACGACACCATCGCGTCGCTGGCCGGCCATTTGTTGTGGCATGGTGTCGATCTGGAGGTTGTCCGCCAACTGCTGTTGTGCTGGAACGCGCAACGCTGCCGCCCGCCGCTCGACGACGAGGAGGTCTGCCGGACCGTAGACAGCATCAAGCGCACCCAGGACCGCCACGGCGGCGCCTGATCACGCTCGATCTCATGCATTATGCGTAGGCCCGGTTTCCGCCGTGGTCGCCGTTATGGTCGCCGTTCCGCCCCAGGAGATATCCACCCAGGAAGGATTCAGCGTCCAGACTTGCCAGGGCACCCAGCCGGTCGGGATCGTTGATGGTCAGACGTCCGTGCCGCAGGCTCAGGATCCCGTCGCCGCGGAGACTGCTCAACATGCGGCACACGTGCACCGAACTGAGGCCCACCGCGTCGCCGATGTCGCTTTGCGTCAGCGGCACGGCCATCGTGTCGCCGGCCTCCGGGTCGCGCAGGTAGCGTCGCAGGAACAGTTCGTAGAACAGGTACGCCACGCGTTCGACCGCCGTCTTCCGGGCGATCGAGGTGATCAGGTGGCGTGCCTGCACGGTCTTCCACAGGAGATAATCCGTGACCTGGCCCAAGACTTCCGACATTTCGGCCAGCCTGCCCGCCGCAGCAGTCCGGTCTACTGCGCACAAGTTAACATTGCACACGGCAACCGCCGAATGGTCCAGTTCGGCCGACGGATCGGACATATACCCGACAATGTCGCCCGGCAGCGCGAACCCGACATTCTGCCGCCGTCCGTCCTCCAGAAGCATGTAAAGGCAGATCCACCCGGAAGAGACGATGAAGAAATTCTGCGTGCGGTTACCCTGGCTGTAGATCTCTTCGCCCTTCGTGAACACGGCACGATGCCGGATACAGTGGGCGAAGCTGCGCCGGCTTTCGACGCTCAGGTGGGAAGCCATCAATGGGCAGCCGGGTCGGCACGAGTCACAGGCCTCGGCGTCAAACGCTTTCTTGATGTTCCGCGGCATCGGCGCTCTCCTGGCGGTCCTTCCCGTACCAGGCAGACGGTTTCCTGCCATTTCTTCGGCACGGCGACCCAGAATTCGGCTTCCGCATTTTTCGGCAAGGGCGCACCGTTCCAGCAGTGCGGCCGCACGCGGTACCGCGTGCGGTTATCGTTCAGGTGGTTGGGAGTGATTCAATCTGCGCT
>Ga0066187_1000655_pt1 | contig 11256 bp, 11 predicted proteins | sample WorMetexBAHAMAS1_FD_58706 | JGI IMG/M metagenome (GOLD analysis project Ga0066187, IMG submission 58706) | Marine gutless worms symbiont microbial communities from Max Planck institute for Marine Microbiology, Germany - Inanidrilus exumae... | ecosystem: Host-associated > Annelida > Digestive...
CGCAGATCTGCGCGCCCTGCGCAAGACGGTGCAGATCGTGTTTCAGGACCCCTACGGCTCGCTCAACCCGCGCAAGCGCGTGGGCACGATCCTGGAAGAGCCGGTCCTGATCAATACCGACATGGATGCCGCCGCGCGCCGCAAGGCCGCGATGGAGATGATGGAGCGCGTCGGCCTGCGCCCCGAGCACTACGACCGCTATCCGCACATGTTCTCCGGCGGCCAGCGCCAACGCATCGCCGTCGCCCGGGCGCTGATGCTGAACCCCAAGGTCGTGGTGCTGGACGAACCGGTCTCGGCGCTCGACGTGTCGATCCAGGCCCAGGTATTGAACATGCTGGCCGACTTGCAGCGCGATTTCGACCTGGCCTACCTCTTCATCAGCCATGACCTGTCGGTGGTCCGCCACATCGCCGACGACGTCCTGGTCATGTATCTGGGCCGTCCGGTGGAACAGGCGCCGCGCGACACCCTGTTCGCAGCCCCCCAGCATCCCTATACCCGGGCGCTGCTCTCGGCCACGCCCGTCGCCGACCCGGCGCGTCGGCGCGACCGGATCCGGCTAACGGGCGAACTCCCCTCCCCGCTCGACCCGCCGTCCGGCTGTGCCTTTCACCCGCGCTGCCCGCTGGCAAACGAGCGCTGCAGCGCGGAACGACCGGAACTGAAACCGGTGAACGGCGCCAGCGTTGCCTGCCACGCGGTGGAGGAAGGAAGGCAGGACGCGGGACGCGCCGATGCGGCAGTTGGATAGGCGAGCGAAGGCGGAGGTCGCAAATCGGCCCCTGCGCCCACCTCAACCGCTATGGCCTGGGGCCACCAGATGGACAAGCACCGACTTCGTAAAGACGCCCATGAAATACAGGTAGCGTCTGAACAGCACCAGCATCACGACCAGGAATGTGGCAAGAAAGCTGAATTCCGTGAGGAAGTTGGTCTCTCCCTCGCTCATCGCCATCTTCCACGCGTCCGAGGTCGCAAGAAGGACAAATGACAGCAGAAATGCGCAGAACATATTGCGCGAGAAATTGAAGTTGACCAGCAGCGGCTGTGTCGACTCCATGAAGTCCTTGTCGATTGCTGCCTTGCTGAACGCAATGGCAAACATCTTCCGGTCGTATCTTTCATCATCGACTTCGATATTGTGCTTCAGCGCAAATGATGCGAGCTCGCGTGTCACGTTGTCGTTCTCACCAAAAGCTTTCCAATGTCCAATGATCAGACGATGAAGCAGGCGTGAGCCAAAGAGGCGATGAACGGTGTCCAGGTCCGCGTCGGACCGGGAGATGTTGGCGAGGAAGTACTTGGACGGCCGACCTAGGGCAATCGAGGTGAACGCATCCTGGAAGACCAGATGGGCGACCGTGGAATTTGCCTGCCCAAGCGCGTGGGCGAGGATGACGGCGACCAGGATCGGCGCATCCTCGTAGATCGGCGCGGTCGCCATGGAAATTCCGTTGAACCACCCGAAACTCGCTTCGAGTGCGATCAGGATGATCAGCCCTTCGAACACATAGCTGACGATGTGAAGCATTGAGAAGATTGCTAGGGGCATCAGTCATCCTCCTCTCGCAATCGATGCCAGAACCTTCTGGCATACCCATCACGCGCCTATGCCTTCTGCGTCGGATTCCACCGCACCACGACATACCGACCGGCTTCCCGCGCAGGTTCTCCGAGTTGTCTGCTCAGACTGTCTTTTCATTGTGCATTTCAGCAGCCGGACGCCGACCATTCTGTGACACTAGTCACGTGTGATCCCGCATCGAGACATGGCGAGAAGCGTTATGCGCCCGACAGTTTTATCGCTTCAGAGACCTCAATGAACTTGCGGCGCATCCACAACCACGTGATCTTTTAGCTAAAATGCTGCCACGTCTGTGGAAAGGTCCAAGGAATTGCTGTCCTCCCGCTACTACGTCTACTATGCAACGATTCTTTCTTCGGTCCTCTTTTTGGGACTAGGGCTCGGCGTCAATCTTCACTTCCTGTGGGCGTTCGTGCTCACCGGCGCGTTTGCGCTGCTCGGCACCCGGGACATGCTTCAGACGCGGCACAGTGTGCTGCGCAACTATCCGATCCTCGCGCACCTGCGATTCCTGTTCGAGGGGATCCGGCCCGAGCTACGCCAGTATTTCTTCGAATCGAACCTGAGCGGCACGCCCTTCAGCCGGGAGCAGCGCTCGCTGGTCTATCAGCGCGCCAAGAACGAAGAAGCGAAATCGCCGTTCGGCACCGAGTTCGACGTCTATGCCGAAGAGCACGCCTGGGTGAACCACTCGGTCACGCCGAAGCCGCCGTGCGAGGAACCGCTCAGGGTCAGTGTCGGCGGCCCCGATTGCACCCGCCCCTACAACGCTTCGCTGTTCAACATCTCCGCCATGAGTTTCGGCGCGATCAGCCCCAATGCGATCCTGGCGCTCAACCAGGGCGCCAGCAAAGGCGGTTTCGCCCAGGATACCGGCGAAGGCGGCATCAGCCGCTATCACCGCGAGGCCGGCGGTGACCTGATCTGGGAGATCGGCAGCGGCTATTTCGGCTGCCGCCGGGACGACGGCAGTTTCAATCCCGAGATGTTCGCCGAACGTGCCGCAGACGACCAGGTCAAGATGGTCGAGATCAAGATCTCCCAGGGCGCCAAACCGGGGCACGGCGGCATGCTGCCGGGTGCGAAGGTAACGCCGGAAATCGCCGAAACACGCGGCGTTCCCGTGGGTGTCGACTGCATCTCGCCGGCGGGCCACAGCGCGTTCACGACCCCGCTGGAACTGATGGAATTCGTGGCCCGGCTGCGCGATCTCAGCGGCGGCAAGCCCACCGGTTTCAAGCTGTGCATCGGCCACCGGTGGGAGTTCATGGCGATGGCCAAGGCCATGCTGGAGACCGGGATCACGCCGGATTTCATCGTCATCGACGGGGCCGAAGGCGGCACCGGCGCCGCGCCCGTCGAATTCAGCAATCACCTGGGAACGCCGCTGCGCCAGGGGCTGAGTTTCGCCCATAACGTGCTGGTCGGCGCGAACCTTCGCGACAGGATCAAGATCGGCGCCGGCGGCAAGCTGGTCTCTGCGTTCGACATCGCTGGCGCCATGTGCATGGGCGCGGACTGGTGCAACTCCGCCCGAGGGTTCATGTTCGCGGTCGGCTGCATCCAGTCGCAGGCCTGCCACACGAACCGCTGCCCGGTCGGCGTCTGCACCCAAGACGAACAGCGCCAGCGCGCCCTGGTCGTCGCCGACAAGGCAAAGCGGGTCTTCAACTACCACCGAAACACCCTGAAGGCCCTGGCCGACTTCGTCGCCGCCGCGGGCCTGGACCATCCGACCGAGCTTGGACCGCAGCATTTCTATTTCCGGGAGGGCAACCGTTCGGTGCTGCCCGCCAGCCAGGCACTGACGTGGCTGGAACCTGGCGCGTTGTTGGACGGAGAGGACTGCCCGGGCTATGCAAACTACTGGGCCGCGGCTGACCCGCGCCGCTTCGGCGCGCAGGATTAGAACGCCCGCAGCCGCGAACGCGGTATCAGCTACTCCGCCGCCTGGGCCGCGCCGCATTGGCAGAACCAGGCATAGGTCGCGGCAAGACCTTCCTTCAGGCCGATCTTGGCCGACCAGCCCAGTTTCTTGATGCGGCTCACGTCCATCACCTTGCGCGGGGTGCCGTCGGGTTTGGAGGCATCGAAGCTGAGCTTGCCTTCGAAGCCCACCACCTCGCAGATCAGCGTCGCCAGGTCGCGGATGGTGATGTCCTCGCCGACGCCCACATTGACCGCGTCGGCGCCGTCGTAGGCATCCATCAGGAAGACGCAGGCCTCGGCCAGGTCGTCCACGTGGCAGAACTCGCGCCGCGGCGTGCCCGAGCCCCACACGGTCATCCCGGCCGCGCCCGTCACCTTCGCCTCGTGCGCCTTGCGCATCAGCGCCGGGATCACGTGGCTGTTCTCCAGGTCGAAGTTGTCGCCCGGCCCGTACAGGTTCGTGGGCATCGCCGAAATCGCGTCGAAGCCGTACTGATGGCGGTAGGCCTCGCACATCTTCATGCCCGCGATCTTGGCGATCGCGTAGGCTTCGTTGGTGGGTTCCAGCGGCCCGGTCAGCAGCGAGTCCTCACGAATCGGCTGGTCGGCGAACTTCGGATAGATGCAGCTCGACCCCAGGAACAAAAGCTTCTCCGCCCCGTGCCGGTAGGCGCTGTCGATCACATTCGTCTGGATCGCCAGGTTGTCGAACAAGAACTCGGCCCGGTAGGTGTTGTTGGCATGGATGCCGCCCACCTTGGCCGCCGCCAGGAAAACGTGCGTCGGCTTTTCGGTCCCCATGAACCGGTCCACCTGGACCCGGTCACGCAGGTCGACCTCGGCCCGGGTCGGGGTGAGAACAGTGCCGGCACCGCTCCGGGCCAGCGCCCGCACGATCGCCGAGCCGACCAGGCCGCGGCCGCCGGCCACGAAAATGCGGGCGTCAGGCCGCATCCGCCTCAGCCCTGGGCGAACGCCACATTGTGCCCCGCATCGCGCAGGGTGCGCTCGCGGTCGGCCAGTTCCATGTCGTGATCCACCATCATCTCGACCAGCGCGTTGAACGAGGTGCGCGGGCTCCAGCCCATGGCCTTCTTGGCCTTCGACGGATCGCCGCACAGTGCGTCGACCTCGGTGGGCCGCAGGTAGCGCGGATCGAACTCGACGAAGTCCTGCCACTGCAGACCGGCATAGCCGAACGCCTGCTCCAGGAACTGGCGCACCGTGTAGGACTCGCCCGTCGCAACGACAAAGTCGTCGGGGCTGTCCTGCTGCAGCATCATCCACATCGCTTCCACATAGTCGCCCGCGAAACCCCAGTCGCGTTCGGAATCCAGGTTGCCGAGATAGAGCTTCTTCTGCAGCCCCATCTTGATGCGGCCCAGCGCCCGGGTGATCTTACGGGTGACGAAGGTCTCGCCCCGTCTCGGGCTCTCATGGTTGAACAGGATCCCGTTGGTCACGAACATGTCGTAGGCCTCGCGGTAGTTCACCGCGTACCAATAGCCGGCGACCTTGCCCACCGCATAGGGGCTGCGCGGATAGAACAGCGTTTCTTCCGACTGGGGCGGCGGCGAGGCGCCGAACATCTCCGACGAGCCGGCCTGATAGACCCGCACCGGCTTGTCCGTCTCGGCAATGAAGTCGCGCACCGCATCCAGCAGGCGCAGGGTGCCGGTGCCGACCACGTCCGCCGTGTATTCGGGCTGGTCGAAGCTCACCCGCACATGGGACTGGGCCCCCAGATTGTAGACCTCGTCGGGCTGCACCTTGCCGATGATCCGGCGCATCCCGGAGCTGTCGGCCAGGTCGCCGTAATGCAGGAACAGGCGCGTGCCCTTCTCGTGCGGGTCCTGGTACAGGTGGTCGATCCGCTCGGTGTTGAAGGTGCTGGCACGCCGGATGATCCCGTGCACCTCGTAGCCCTTGGCCAGCAGGAACTCGATCAGATAGGAACCGTCCTGACCGGATGCCCCGGTCACCAACGCGCATTTGCTCATACCGCTCTCCAACCCGGTTCGGGGTCCGTCCGGGCGGGCATGGGCGCCGCCGGGGGACGCAAATTCCGTGCCCGCACCCGAAGGGCGCGGTCCGGATACGATCCAACACGGGCGCGGTTAGGAAACGGTGAAGAGGGCGGGATTCCGCGCAGAAACGGGCCGATTCCGCGCGCTTTCTTAACAGTTGGTTTCAGTCGGCGGGCGGCTTCTTCTCCAGCACCACGAACAGCCGGAAGGCCATCAACGGCCCCAGGAACGGCATCAGCGCGTCTTCGATCGCGACCGACGGCCCGGCCAGCGCCCCCGGCAGCAGGGTCCAGGGCTGAAAACCGCCCGACAGGGGATAGGCGAACAGGCTGAGCCTGTCGCACTTGACCACCGTGAACTCCGGACAGCGTTCCAGGAAAGCAATCCGGTGTTCCTGGCGTTTGAACAGAAGGGTCGGAATGGCCTGGTTTGAGTCGAAAGGACCGCGGTTCGGGTCGGGCTCGTCGGGACCGAACGGGTTCGCCCCCATCTCCACCGGTTCGGCATGCAGCAGCTTGTAGAACAGCCAGCTTGTCGGCGTGATGCCCGGTTCGATCATGGCCAGGCGTCCGCCGGGCCGCAGCACCCGCGCGGCCTCGGCGAAGAACAGGCCAGGCCGTTCAAGATGGTGCAGCACGTCCAGCATGACGATGCCGTCGAAGCTTTCGCCTGCGAAGGGCAGCGCATGGGCGTCCGCGGCCGCGTCGACCCAGGGCGACGGCACGATGTCGATCGAGACCGCCTCCCCGACGCTATCGGCGAGATGGCCTGACCCGCTGCCGATTTCCAGGATGCGCCCCTCCGGGCAGGCCGAGACCAGCCGGCGGTGATAGTCGAGATAAACGGCGCGCACGGCGCCCTTGGCTTCCCAGGCCGCCCGATGCCGGTCCAGCGTCCGGCGGCTGTCGCCCGGTCCTAAAGCGCCTTCAGCTTGCGCCACGCGAATATCACCATCTTCAACAGCAGGAACCCGTCGCGGAACCGCGAGATCTGGGGCTCGCCATAGGTCCTATCCATGTACCGGATCGGCACCTCCACAATCTTCAGGTTCAGTTTGGCCGCCCCGAAGATCAAGTCGGAATCCCCGAAAGGATCGAACTCGCCGAAATGGGCCCGATTCGCCGCAAGTTTGCGATAGTCGTCGCGCCCCAGCACTTTCGTCCCGCACAAGGTATCGGTGAAGCGCTGGTTCAACAGGAAGGAGAAGATCGCCGCAAAGGTCCGGTTCGCCCAGTAGTTCAGGAACCGCATGGCGCCCTTCTCGTGCGGGTAGACCAGGCGGCTGCCGTTCACGAACTCGCCTTTCCCGCGGCAATAGGCATCGTAGTACTTCGGCAGCTCCTCGGGCGGCATGGTCAGGTCGGCATCCAGGATCATCAACAAGTCGCCGCGGGCCATGTCGAAACCCTTGCGAACCGCATCGCCCTTGCCCTTGCCGTCCTGCTTGGCGACCTTGATGTCGAGACGGTCGCCAAACGCCTCGGCGACGCGCAGGCATTCCTCGTAGGTCCCGTCGCTGGAATTGCCCTCGACGAACAGGACTTCCATGTCCCGGCACAGGCGCGGCAGACGCTGGATCGCCGATTCGATATTGCCTTTCTCGTTGCGGCACGGGATCAGCACGCTGACCGAGTTGACCGTGCGTTCGACCTTTCTGGCCGACCGCGCGACCAGATAGTGGCGCAGGCACAGGCCGCGGATCAGCGGCAGCGGCGCGACGGTCCGGTTGATCAACGGCCCCAGCCCCAGCAGGCGTTTCGGCACGAGCTGCCGCCACTCGGTCTTGATCACTTCGAAGTCGGCCAGGTGCAGCACGTTCGCGATATCGGCGGGCGAGACGAAATTCACCTCCGGCTGCGGCATCTTCTGGCCGATCAACTCGCCCAGCCGCAGCACCGGTTCCCACAGGTGCGAGTAGTAGGCGACCACCAGGCGGGTCTCGCCGTCGCACAGGCGGTGCAGCCCCTTCAGGGCCTCCTCCACGTCGTCGAGATAGCCGATGGTGTCCGACAGGATGATGTAGTCGAACGGGCCCGAAAGCTCCGGCGCCAGCGCCTCCAGGTTTTCGATATCGCCGACGAAGAACCGGAACTGGGGATGCGTCCGGGCCGCCTGCTCGATCCGCTGTTCCGAGAAATCGACGCCGACGCCCAGCGACGGCCGGAGCGCGGCCAGAAGGTCGCCGCACCCGCATCCCAGGTCCAGCACCCGTGCACCGGGCTGGATCAGGAACCGCATGGTGCGCCGGTCGTCGTCGTAATAGGCCGCGTTGCGGCTTATCCACCTGGCCCGGTCTGCCGCGGTGACATCGGCGTGCTGGTGGATCACCTGCTTGCGCGACGACAACGGCTTCAGTCTGGATCTGTGGATCGACATGGCTGCCCTAGACCCCCGTTTGGCGTGCGCCCGACGCGTCCCGCAGATCGACGGCGCGGCGCCGCACCGTGTCCGCCAACCATGCCACACCGCCGGGCAGGCTGGACGCCAGGACCACCAGCCCCATCAGCACCGACAACGCCAGCGCACCGTCCGCGTTCACCCCCAACAGTCCAAGGCCGGTGACCATGATGCCTTCGCGCACGCCCCAGCCGGCGATCGAGATCGGCGCCATCGCCAGCAATAACGCGACCGGCACCACGGCAAGGCAGCCCGCCACATCGATCCGCAGGCCGAGGCCATCGGCAAGACAGATCACCCCTGCCAGGAACAGCACGTGCCCCGCCAGCGACAGGCCCATCACAGAAATCAGCAGGGACGGCCGGGTACAGATGTGCCGGGCGGTCCGGCTCAGCGTCACCGTGGCCGCGATCGGCCGGAACCGCCGCCAGTCCATCGGCAGGGAGGCCAGCGCCAGGACCGCGACCACACCGGCGATGCCCAGGATCACGACGCCCAGGGTCACCCCCCGTGCCGCGACGTTGTCGACCCGGGCAAGGAACATCGGCTGCGACAGGGCCGCCAGAAAGACCAGGGCGCCCATGCCCGCGATCCGGTCGAGAACGACGGAGCGCACCGCCGGGCCCGCCCCGATACCCGCCTGCGTGGCCTGCAGAACGCGAAGCGCGTCGCCGCCAACGACCGAGGGCAGGGCCTGGTTGAAGAACAGGCCCTGGAACACGGAACGCAGCGCCGTGACCGGCGCCAGCAGCCCGCCCTCCGCCGCGGCAATCACGCGCCAGCGCCACGCATTCAAGGCCACCTGTGCGGTCGCAAGGCAAAGGGCGGCAAACCCCGCCCACAAGGGAAGCTGGCGGACACGATCCATGGCAGCGTCCAGATCGACCTAGGCCGCGATCAGGGCAATCAGCACCGCTGTCAGGGACAACTTGACGACAGTGCCGAACCAGGGGGGGAAACTGCAGAGCCATGATCGATCCATCGGGTCCCGCTCACATCAAAAACGGAGGGACCAGGGGCGCCCTCCGTCGGTCAGGACCAAAAGAAGCCGCCGCGCGCCACGGGCGCACGGGTGCGGTCAGGCGAGCGTACTGACCGTGCTGCCTCGGCCGGACGCATTGAGCGGCTGCGCGCCGCTGCCAACCGTCTTCTCGATCATGTTGACGATGTCCTGCTCGCGGCGGGCGGTGTTCTTCACCGCGCCGATCAGGACGTCATACTTGGCGTTGACAACCTGCGAGACGACGGCAGATGCAATATCCGACATGGGCTCGTGACCTTCTGTCCGTTGCGCAATGTCCCCGCATGGCGGGGGCCCGGCGCGGCGGTTCTGCCACGCCCAGACCCCCTATTGCGCGGTCCATCCCCTAACGAAAGCTGAAAGGTCGAATGCCCGATAACACTAGATATGGTAGGTAGCTGACGCTATTCCGCTACATCTGCCGCAACTTGCAGGCGGACGATGGTATCCGGATCGTCAACCGCGCCGTTGTTCCGGCTGTCGCCCTTCTTGATCCGGTCAACGTAGACCATGCCATCGACCACCTGTCCCCAGACCGTGTACTGGCCGTCCAGGTGGGGCGCGCGGTCGAACACGATGAAGAACTGGCTGTCGCCGCTGTCGGGGCTGCGGGCGCGCGCCATCGAGACGGTGCCCCGCTCGTGCGGCTCGTCGGAGAACTCGGCCGGCAGCTTGACCCCCGACCCGCCCGTGCCGTTGCCGTTGGGATCGCCGGTCTGGGCCATGAAACCGTCGATCACCCGGTGAAAGGTGAGACCGTCATAGAAACCCTCGCGGGTCAGCTGTTTGATGCGCGCCACATGCTGGGGCGCCAGGTCGGGCCGCAATTCGATAACGACGCGCCCGTCCTTGAGGTCGAGATAGAGGGTGTTTTCCGGATCGCCGCTCTGCGCCGCCGCGGCGCCAGCAACGCCGACTGCAAGCGTGACGGTGAGAAGCGAGAAAACCAGGCCTGACATGGGCACTCCATGGCATGGGGTGAAACAGAACTGGTGGGGCCGAGAGAATAGCGGCGACGACCGCTCTTGCCCAGAGACGTTCCCACCTAAAGCCGACCGGCAACGGCGTTCTCGAACACGCGCGCCAGATCCGCTGCCGTCACCGGCACGGGATTGAACGCGGCCGTCGGGTCGCGCCCGGCGATCTCGCCGATTTCCTCGGCGCGCGCGGCGTCGACGCCGATGCCGCCCAGGTCGGCCGGGATGCCCAGGTCCTCCCGGAACCGCAGACACCAGTCCAGAAGCGACGCGAAACCGGGATCGGGCAGGTTCAAGAGACGGCCAACCAGGGCCGCCTTCTCGCCCAGCACGGCCTCGTTGTGGCGCATCACATAGGGCAGGACGACAGCATTGGTCAGGCCGTGGTGCGTGTCGTAAAGCGCGCTCACCGCATGGCTGATCGCGTGCACGCCGCCCAGCCCCTTTTGAAACGCCGTCGCCCCCATCGACGCGGCCGCCAGCATCCGTGCCCGCGCGTCGATGTCGCCGCCGTCACGGTATGCCGGCAACAACGCCTGGGCGACCAGCCGCATCCCCTCCAGCGCGATGCCGTCGGCCATGGGGTGCCAACCGGGCGCACAGAACGCCTCGAAGCAATGGGTGAAGGCGTCCAGACCGGTCGCGGCGGTGATGTGCGGCGGCAGTCCGACGGTCAGTTCCGGGTCCGACAAGACCGCCGCCGGCATCATCGAGGGGTGAAAGATGATCTTCTTTTCGTGGCTGGTCTCGTTGGCGATGACCGAGCTGCGGCCCACCTCCGAGCCCGTGCCGGCCGTGGTCGGCACCGCAATGACGGGCGCAATCCCTTCGGTGGAGCCGCGGCGCCAGTTGTCGCCCACATCCTCGAAGTCCCAGATCGGCCGGTCCTGCCCCACCATGAAGGCGATGGCCTTGCCGGCATCAAGTGCGCTGCCCCCGCCGAAGGCGATGACCCCGTCATGGCCGCCGGCGCGGAAGGCGGCGATGCCGGCGTTCACGTTGCTTTCCACCGGGTTGCCCTTGACGTCGGAGAAGACGCCGGTCGGAAAACCCGCCGCCGCATTCGCCTGCACCGCGTCATGCACCATCGGAAGGGCCGCCAGGCCCGGGTCGGTCACCAAAAGCGGCGTGCGCATCCCGACAGAGCGAACCAGGCGCGGCAGGCCGTCGATCCGGCCGGCGCCGAACACGATCCGTGTCGGATAGTTCCAGTTGCCGCTCAGTTCCATGGGGTGGCCCATCATGCCCTCCCGGCGGTGGCGCGGCGGTCAGATGATTTCAAAGTACCGCTCCAGTTCCCAATCGGTGATCGCCTTT
>Ga0066187_1000656_pt1 | contig 11252 bp, 8 predicted proteins | sample WorMetexBAHAMAS1_FD_58706 | JGI IMG/M metagenome (GOLD analysis project Ga0066187, IMG submission 58706) | Marine gutless worms symbiont microbial communities from Max Planck institute for Marine Microbiology, Germany - Inanidrilus exumae... | ecosystem: Host-associated > Annelida > Digestive...
GTTTCATGGACAGCAAAGAAAACAAATGAGTGGGTTCTTAACAAAGCTGGAGTAAAGAGGTAACTGTTAGACACCATCAAAGCAAGGAAGCTAGCATACTATGGTCACACCTGGAGAAAGAGATAATGCAAAGAACAATGCCAGGTCCATGCCGGTGAGGAAGACCACACACGGCCTGGATGGACAACATTGTTACATGGACAGGACTCTGTGGAAGAGTCAAACAGAGGACAGAGATAAATGGAGTAAGTACGTCCATGGTGTGGCCAACCCTCGGATCGAGGACGGCTAAAGAACAGAACATGTGTTAATTGATTGTGACGGAATACACTGTGAAATGCAGTTTACTATGAAGTTGCTTTGCGCTTTGAGTTGATTGTATCTCGTCAAGCTTAGTGGTATGTCTTGTGTTTTGTGGACAGAAGTCGGCGTTATTAACTCCAGTATAACGCCGACCGTGGAACTGAATGCACTTGCTATGAGGCGTGGGGAGCTAGCTGTCTATCGACCAATCGAGTCGAAGCCTCTTGCTCCGGCCCCGCCTTATTGCATCCAGACGTACAATTTCCGTGGCGGTTACTTCAACCACAGGTGGGAACAAGAAACATTTTAATGTTATTTATGCTGATATGCTATTTCCAACTTTGGTTGAAACTTGCAAACTGGCGTGAGAAAGCCGGCATGAAGGTGACAGGAAACCACTTTCCTCAAGAGTCTGTTGAAGAACAAGTTGAATACAGGACAACTGTATAGCACCCTTCATGAGAACTCGCGCTCAGAATGGCATGTGTTAACGAGGGATCATATAGTTTTACCTGCAAACCACACGCTTATCCGCGAATGGAATGAGCTGTCCTGTTTTTACTTCCCAGCCGCAGCACATCACCACAATTTGGCCAGTATTCATTTCCCCTCCCACAGGGGTTAGGAGGCTGAGTTGGCCTGTTGATGGATCACGAAAGGACGAGGCCAGTGGTCGATTTTTGGCTGCTGTTTGTTGGGTGACTGAGAGGACATCCTGCCTGTAAAATACCTTGTTGTTTATCTTCATACATGCTATTTCAGAACAGATAGAGGCAGAAAATCTAGGGGGCACCCGGCTAATTCGTGTTTACTTCTCAGAAAGGTGTGCGTATATGTTGGATGATGAATGGTGGATCCATTTCCAGCAGTCTGTTTGGAACCTCACCTTCTCTGTAGCAGCCCACTGAATAGTTGACTATTGATTGCCTGGTTATCGAGTGTACATTCTACTGTATTACAGCTAATGATAATCGGTTAGGTAGTTCTTGAGGATACAGCGTGTGGAAATGCTTTCAACATTTAAATTTTTTCCAGTGCAGTGGCAGCATGCTAGATCGAACAGTAGCCCTCCCTGTAGAATGTTAAAATGATGAAAACATTGCATGAACTAAACAGGAATGGAACGGTTGCCTTGTTAACTTATTACTGATCACTTTTGGTGGTCCATTCAGATCATTTGGACCAGCGGGTGTGTTGTGTCTGCATGTCCAGACAATAACTTTGAACAGAATGATTATTGATCTCCGTATTTGGCATACTGATTCACCTTCAGTGTACGTGTTCACTTTGACACTGTCTAAGTTTGAAGGTTGAGATCATAGATTGTAGTTCATGATTGTAGTAGGGAAACACTGGTAAAGTGGTTGCTGCAACCTCGAATAGGTTCTTCTAGCATATGTCATGTGTATCGTGTTTGACAGGTTTCGGTACCCAAAGCCGATGTATATTTATCGCGTATCGCTGAAGGTCGGCGAACGAGAGTTTTTCGGGGAAGGTGAAACAATGCAGGCTGCGAGACACTGCGCAGCTAGCATGGCGCTTAAAGTTCTCGGCTCTCTTCCTCTGCCAACCAGGGAACGTCCCGTTGACTCAGAAACCACCGAAGCTGATGGTGAAACTGCCTCCGGAAAAGGTTGCTGTCATGTTCTGTAACGTTGAGTAAATTTACTTATGAAACTAAAGCATCATTCCATACGCTGTAAACTATTGCCTGTGAGTAGTCTGATTTCCGTTGTCCATTCATTTATATAAAATTTATTCAAACCAAATTTTGCACATGGGCTCCCTGGGTGGATATAGTGATACATTTGAAAAGACATCCAAGTTGTTTGAATATTTCAGGAGGGGTGGGTCCTTATACTTTCTTCCTTACTTATTTATTTTCTTACTCAGTTACTTCCCGACTTATCTACTTGTTCCAGAACAGGTCCTATCTCTTTCTAGGCCAGAGATCGTTGGGGGTGACCAAACCTGGCTTTAGTTTCTCATGTTAATTTTTTTTGTTGTAGTATATTTTGTTATGGATGCATGTTTGCTTTTGATGTGTTTGATTTATTTTTTTAGTACTAGGCCAAGAGATTGGCTGGGAAGAACATCTCCAAAATTACCATATTGTGTTGGGTGAGATGTAAAACCTTAATCAGTCAATCAATCAATCAATCATCAGGAGGGGTGGGGGTGTGAAATTTCATCACTAACGTTAACTTTACATTTGCTTTTAACACTGCATATTGCACCACTGCGCATATGCAGAGCTTGAATAAAAGCAAGTCTTTTTTGTGTTCAACAGAAATAATTTCACAGTAAACAGTTTTTGTAGGCTGAGCTATAAGTAATTGATACAAGTAGTTTTATTGGCATGCCGGTAAAGAAGCTGATTGGCACTACTGATGTACTGTATGATCATTAACATTTACAGCTCAGGTTTTTGATAGTAATTCTCTTTCACTGTTACGTTCTTGCATGTTCTGTTGCAGTGAACGATTCACTCAAGTCTGACATCAGCCTTGTGCACGAGATTGCGCTGAAACGTAAATTTTCTGTCGAGTTTGTGGTACGTACAGTCGATGGTTTTTTGTTTGCAAGTCGTAATTTGCTGTTTCATGCGTAATTTGATTGTCAGCAGAGTAAACAGGTGACTGCATGCACTGCAGTTGATACAGGATGGCCACACGGCCTTTAAAGTCCTTGAAAAGGTATCCATTTTCCAGGACCTGGAAAGTCCTTGAGAACAGAATAGGGCCTTGAAAGTTTTGGAATTTGATGTAATAAGGTCCTCGAAAGTCCTTGAATTGCAGTACTTCATAATCATCGTTACCACGATGTGAAAAAATATATCCAGCTCTATGGACTGGAAAATATGCAATAGTTTACAAAGTACCAGAGATTCTACTGAAGCAACGCCTGTTGTGTAAATGCGGTTAGTAATGCTACATTTGTGCTATTAGTGGTTTTTATATAATGCCATAAACACTTCCTAACATGGTAAAACATTGCTGGAATAGGTCTGGAAAAAGATAGTTGAAAGTCCTCTAATATCCATTAATTAACCCCCCCCCCAAAAAAAAAAATATTATGGCCACTCAGTGCTAACCGTTTAAAGCTGTGTTTAAAGAATGGTTCCAGGAGCGTCATGTTTACTGTTGGATGTGTCTTCAAATCATTGTCTATATGCTTAATGATGGCTTACAGATCACTAATGACTCACCTTTTGTTCGTCCTCTTCCTTCATTTTCCACGTGAACCTGGGTTTTCTTATTTTGCCTTCTTCCTGGAAAGAACATTTACCCAGCCGTCAGTGTCAGAGCAGTGAAGGAAACTGAAACAAGTGGTCCATTTGCACTGATGCCGATACTGCCTCCAACACAATCCTTCTCTCCTTTATTGGCACTTTTCCTCATTCCACATTTCTGTTGCCTTGGATTACATCAACACTTACTGCATTCCGTCGACAGAAATATTTTTGTCTTACGTTGTGACTTTGCAAAGATACACGTAGCAACGAAATGTTGTCGACTTTGACGACCCGGGTGTTGCTGATTTTTGTCGTACCGTGGTATGTGAAACAGCTTGTCAAAGAGTCGGGTCCGGCACACATGCGAACATACGTGACGCAGTGCCGATGTGGTCACTTGACGGCCGACGGAGATGGAAGCAGTAAGAAGCTGTCTAAGAAACGTGCTGCAGAGAAGATGATCATTGAGCTCAAGAAACTTCCTGCGCTGTCACCACCGCCACCAACCGCCAAACCTAAGAAGATAATTGCAAAGTCAAAGCAGACCAAGAACTTGATTAAGGCAGTGCCAGCTCATATTCATATTTTGTTTGCAATATCGGTTGCTGCTAGTAACAATTTTGTCAATTAAAAATAATGGGGGAAAAGCAGCAGTATTAGTATTGATGGTATTTCCAGTAGTTTCTTCTTGGTTTGAATTTCCCTTTCTGCATCTAGGCCGTATTTACTTTGCCAGCGTCGAGGGTATTGTAATGAGCATGTCTGTCTGTCTGTCTGTCTGTCTGTTTGCGAGCATATCTTCTGAACCACAAGCTCGATCTTTACCATTTTTTGTGCATATTGCTTATCGCCATGGCTCAATCCTCCTCCGGCAGGGTGACAAAATCCAAAGGGGAAGCAGCAGTTTTGGGGGTTTTTCTATCCCATTGACAAGGCATTGTACAGCATAGCATATTGGACTCATAGGAAAACGACTGAACCGATCGAGATGTCGTTTGAGTTAATGTCTCAGGCGGGCCTTAGTTACCATGTGTTAGGTGGGGACCCAATCCCTTAAGGAGAAGAAAACGAAGTGGCCCATTGTAATTTAATGGGACACTCTATGGTGCGCTGTGCACAAATGGCTAAACTGATCGACATGCCGTTTTTGGTGAACACTTGGATGGGCCGACAGAACCATGTATTAAATGTGGATCGAGATCCCCTAAGGCGAAGGGGCAATTTTGGGGGTTGTCCGGGCATTCAAAAGCATTGGCAATTGTTGCTGCAATGGTCGCTGCAAAAGGGATCATTCAATCGCCAGTAATGTCATGCAGCAGAAGGGATCGTTCAGTATGCCAGGCAAGCGCAAATAACATTCTGAAAATTTCTGGGCGCAGGCAATGCGGCCTGTCTGCTGCTAACGGGATGGTGGGATTGCACAGTGCGGGCAAAGTCTGGTTGCTACAATTGCCTTGTTTGTTGTTTTGTTTGTTTTTGTTTTCATTTAGTGTTTGGACACCGTTGGTTGGGTGATTGACAGGTAGAACATCTGGCATGTAAAATATGCTTTAATTAGTTATGCTTCCAGCTGTTCATACCACATCACCAGTGTTCAATGTTTACCTCTTGGGTCTTCTCACTAGCTGGGCTGATGGCCTGGAACTTGCCAGTGGACGGTCTTCTTTATCTGATGCTTTTATTTGACAGTTTCCAGCCTGATTTTACATTTCTTATCTCCATCAACTAGCATGCACAGTGCTCTAGAATCTTTGTGCTGGGTAAATTTGTGATTTATGTGGACATCAGTGTTGAGAAAGGTTCAGTTTTAGTGGACATGGCCAGCGTGGAAAAGTGATAACTAGCGTGTATCTTTTTCTTTGGCACAGTCGTCATACAAATGTCGTACTGTTTATAGCCACGTATCCCATGTGAGTTATGAGCATTATTGGTTGGTATGTAGAACGTGACGTCAGCCTGTGCAGTTGGTGTGAACCCAATAAGTCGACTCATTCAGATACAGCACGCCAAGAAGGAAAAGGAGCCACTGTTCTCTCTCGTGTCTGAGAACGGAGTCGCACGGTCCAGAGAATTTGTGTTCCAGGTTCGTCACTTCGGTTCCATGCTGGTAGTAAAATACTCTTCAAATTCTAACATAGACTAGTAGATACGATGAAACTAAAGATGTGTTTTCAGGAAGCTAATACTGAATGTGGATTATGCTTGATTTTTGCCGCCTGTGTAACAAGTTTTTTTTGCTTATACATTGTATACTTATTTTAATATATGCTTAGTTTCAATCACAGCTTTTACAGTTTACAGAAGTAACCAATAATTATGTAATTCTGTCTTTGTTTATGAATTTGGTGGTTGTCTGTGTTGGTGTGTATGCAGGTGACGGTTGGTGACAGCGTGTGCACTGGCATTGGTTCAAACAAGAAGCTGGCGAAGCGTGAAGCCGCTGAGCAGATGCTGTTGATGCTGGGATACAGTCTGACTCCACCTCCACCAGCCAGGCCTGCACTAAAGACCTCGACTGACGCTGCTGGTGGTACGGCTGCTGCAGTGGCTAGTGTACCGGCAGCCGGCGGCGATAAACACGTTACATTTGCCGAACGGGATATGAACACAAGTAGGCAGCAGTGACAGAGAACTGTTTTGTGTAGTAAGTAAAGTAAAGTAAATGAATGTCGATTTGTATAGCGCACTACGTGAAACACCTAGTGTGCTCAGGAATGGCACGTGTTGACGAGGGATCACACAGTTTTACCTGCCACCCACATGTTTGAATGGAATGAGCCATCCTGCCTTTACTCCATAAGCACTCACCAGATGGTGCCACCTGAGCGAGATAGCACACATTTGATTACACTACTCATTTATCGACCTCGAAAGGATGAAAGGCTGAGTTGGCCTAGTTGGCTAGCCTTTTCGCGGACCATTTACTCATGTAATTGGTTACATGTCAGCTGCAGGTCGAGCGTAGGACATAGTAAGTTCGCCGGTCACAGACCATCGTCCTGCCATGCAACCAACCACTACTAGGTTTTCCTGGGTTATTCCGTGTTGTTCCAGGTCCCAGAAAAGAGAACATTTCGGTGTTATTGAAACAGAAATGGTTTTTACAGTTTGGATACCATTGCTGTCACGTACGCTTGGTGAAACTGTAAAGCTTGGAGGCTGCTTGTTAGCAGAATGTATCACAACGAGGCATCCCTTTTATGTGGAAATGTCCTACTTTGTATCATATTCATTTACTTGTTTACAGCTGTGTATGTTAGAGCATGGATATTTTGTTCAGAATTTGGATTTATTTTAATTTTTCAACAACTGGCACTTCAATGGGACGATGGTAGATGTGTGCTGTTAATGTAACAGATAACAGAAGGTTCACGTATAATGTGTTAAGAGAGAGACTGAACAAGTGACACATTGCTGCATCCTAATGCAGTGAGATGATGAGCGCATGTTTGAAAAAAATGATGAGAATGTTGAAAAATGCATGGATTATTAGGTGGAGGGTATGACACCTAGATGTAGGCCAAAGAAAACTGTACAGAGGTTGTGGAAAAAGGCTGTCGGATACAACAACTAAATGAGGATACTGTTGTCTGTAGTAAAGAGAAAAAGTTAATTAAAGATATTGCATCCACAAAGATACGATGTGATTGTAGTAATGTTTCTCACCTGGTCAGCATGAATAAATGGCCATTAAATGGATTGTTTGATTTGTTTTTTTTAATGTTTTCTATCATTTAATTAACTTAAAAATAATATTTGTTAATTGATGCAGCAAATGTCATGCAGATGGCTGTGGATTTGTGGCACTGTCTGTCTCTCGCGTTAGTGTCATTTGTATTGTAACTGGGGGGGGGGTGGCTGTGAGCTAGTTTTCATATAAATATTCTAAAACATTGTGAAAATTGTATTTCTAGCCAAGACAATTGATGACATCTTTTATACTTGTCACAGTTACGAAATTCCAGACTTTTGTTATGTGGTTCGTTAGTGCTGTATTTGTTTGTAGCTGGCGGAGTTGTTGACATTATGAGCTGTCTGTCTGTCTGTCTGTCTGTCTGTTTGGTTGTGATAGTTGCTAGTGTGCTGTGTGCTGTGTGACAGTGCGTCCTGGATTGATCGCCATTACTCCAGCTATACAAAGCAGCCTGGTGTCATCAACGTCGGCCCACGTGAATGGCACTGGTGAATACATCAGTCTCGGCTTTGTACTGTAGAAGAAGATTTCACATAGTATACGTAAATTTGATCCAGTTGAATTTTTGATATTCTGTATAGTTCTTGTGTCACACGACTTTGAAGTTGGCACAAATGTCAGTTGTGAAGAGTTGACCGTCAATCCCCGTACCGGGCTAATTTTTGTTAATAACTTTCGCAAATGTAGGCCGATTTTTGAAGTTCATTCACTGACATAGCACATTACGTGGAAATTTTGTACATCAATAGGATTCTCGACCTCACCTTAAATATTTTTCTGCACTAATTTGTGAAACTTAAAATTTACACATTTCAGTGCCACATTGCATGTGAAACCTAAGAATTCATCTTGCAAGATATGAGGCCACCTTAATAGCTGGTTTCTGAATCTTATGGCTATAAAATCTGAAAAACATTGCAGCAGTGCTTAGAACAGGATCCAATTGAGTCAGTGGATGATTGACATGTAACAATCATGATGAAGCTCACACCAGTGAATGGTGTAAACGTCTGCGAGCTTGTGTTTATATCAGAGATATTCATTGTTTTCATCACGTGCTTAAACTTTTTGACAGTTTATCAGGTAGGCGGGCTGCAGTGGGTAGTTACAAACACTGCTGTCACCTTCTGACAATGGTGAAGTCATTTGTGGCGTAAACTTCATGGCGTTTGTCGTCAAGTCATAGTTCTAATGTTATCTGCATTTTGTGCTTCTTATATTGCACAAAATTAAGTAAATCATCTGTGACATTTTTTGTAGCATTTGTCATCTAGATATTGTAAAGTTATGTTAAGTTTCAAGTGAAACCAATTAATTTTGATGCTATGAGTAAGTTCAGCCATTATTTTAGATTTTTGAATTTCACAAGGTAGTGTAGCAACATAGTGAAGGTGAGGTGGAAAACCCCATAATAGTTATATGGAGAGTTTCTTGGGAATCTGTCAATGAAAGAATTTTGAAAATCTGTTTATATTTGCCAAAGTTATTAACAAAATCCGAGGTTTTTATTTTTGAAACACGGTGTAGATGTATTATAGCAGTAACTGTATCAGTTAATACTTTTAACTGTGGTTTATTGTCCTGGAATTTTTAATAAAAAGTTTTGAAATTTGCTGCTGTTTCTGTTGTTAGTGGCTATGACGGGTTCTGCCAATGCTGCTGTTGGCAACACAAGCGGTCGTCACGTTACTTCCTCATTGCCATTTGCCACGTGCCATGTGCGTCCTCTGGACCAGCTTAAGTACCTGGCAAAAGTGATAGGCTTTGAGGTCCAAGTTACCAATATTCCCAAGGTTTGTTTGTCTGGCGTCCACTCTCTTTTACTACATTCATCTGTAAACATCAGGCATTCACTGGCTGGTTTCTAGGCAGACAGCTTAGACTGTTTGCTGGGTAGTGTGCTGTATTCCATGTCTGGCTCCAGTAATTACTAAGAATATACCCAGTCTGTTTCCAATCTATAAATAGCGCAAGGCTGCCAGACTTGGCTTTAACCTTTTAATGTTTATGTTGTGTTATGTTAATGTGTTACGTTATACTTGGGTTTGGGTTTACTAATGCATGTCTGCTTTTGTTGTGTTTGGTTTAGTTTCTTCAAGTGTTTGACTACGAAGAACGCGCCCAGTACGGGCTCCGGAGCAGTAATGCGCCATGATTCATGTGCTAATTTTGGTGCTATATAAATTGTTTGTTTTTGTGTTTACTTAACTTCCTTTCTTCCTTCTTTACTTTCTTCTTTCCTTATGCTTTATTTCTTACTTATTTATTTTCTTACTTGTTTACTTCCTGACTTACCTATCTACTTTTCCAGAATAGACTTGTTTCGTTTCCAGGCCGGAGGTCGTAGGAGGCGACCAAACCTGGCTTTAGATTTTTTTGTTCATGTTATGTTGTAGTATATTTTGTTATGGATGCATGTTTGCTTCTGTTGTGTTTGTTTTAGTTATTCAGTACTAAGCCACGAGATTGGCTGAGAAGAACGTCTTTGAAATGACCTGTTTTGTGTCGGGTGGGATGTAAAACTTTAACTAATCAATCAATCAATATAAGAATGTCTCTGGGTGTCTTGTTTTTTGTTGAATGGAACGTAAAACTTTAACTCGGTCAAACTATGCTGTGTGCATGGAAACGTGGTGTCTGGTTGTGCAGAACAACAGTAAGACAGAGTACGTCTCGATGGTGACACTATGCACCAATCCTCCACAGTTCTACAACGGCATTGGTCCGACACCCAACGAGGCCGGTGACACGGCTGCCGTCGACGCTCTGCAGAAACTTTCTGAGGTCGGACTCGAAGGTCTTTGTGGCCAGGGCCTAGCTGGGTTGCCTGGGACTGAATCTTCAGCAAGGTCGGTGGCGGGCCGTAGTCTACGCTGTTTATTCTGTTTGCAGACTAGGCTACTAAATAAACAGTGTGGGAGTCGTTTTGCTTTGGCTGTTTCATATTTGTCTTGCAGAAAAACATAAGGCATGCAGCATGACACCATCTTGTATCTTTAGACTTGACATGTACAGGAGAATAAAAAAGTAGAGCTAATGGTGGTAATATGGTGAAAAGAGAGGCTGAAGATAGAATAGTGAGCTCATGAATAGAAGAAATGGTCAATAGCCTGCTGGCAATGGCAGAAGACCATAAGAAGAGAACCTGATTACTAACTTTTCTGTCAAATGAACTAATCAGCAGACGAAATGTTTTTTAATCACCTTACAGTTTTGTTACTTTTTGCATTTTGTCGTTGCCAGTTGGGGGACGTCCGGCCTGTGCAGAATTCAGATATGACTGTCTTTAATGGTTTCCTTGGAGAAATAGCAGGTCAATGTGAAGATGGCCGTTTAAAGCGGCAATGTCGAGAGTTTGTCATGTACACAGAGCACATGAGAACGCCAGTTAAACCTGATCAACCTGTTGCCCCTTAACCTACTTTCTCTACTTGTTGCACACCTGTGCTTTCTGCCAGGACTACCCAAAATTCTCGTATCCCCTCACACAGTCCCACCACAGTCTCAGTCGCACGGTCCCTTAGCGTCCATTGTAGTATGTTTGATCCAGTTGATATCGGTTTCACATTCAGCACCTCCAGACCGTCCACATCTACATTTCGTAATCATCTGTCTCACTGGTTCCAATCCCAGCATCCCTCAGAGATGTGCATTTCTTTATTAGCTAATCTGGCATCGCGATGCTGAATGGCTTATATTTTACAGCTGTGGTTTTTTTCTAGCTTTCTTCTTTTCTCGATGCCTTATCTCTGGTGTCACTGAACGGATCTCAACCAAACTTTGGACACATATTCACTTATGACTGCTATTTGAAAAATTTGGTCCGAAGTCCCCCGGTCATTTACCCCCGATGGACAGGGAGGCAAAAAAGCGCTGTTTTGGGACCGACTTTGAACTTTGACTGAAAATGTTTGCAACGGAACATGAAGTCAGCACTCAGAAAGAAATTCGTCGATTTACCGGGAATCCCCTACATGCTCCCCAAATTTGATGAACTTTGGTCCACAAACGACTGATAAC
>Ga0066187_1000657_pt1 | contig 11249 bp, 8 predicted proteins | sample WorMetexBAHAMAS1_FD_58706 | JGI IMG/M metagenome (GOLD analysis project Ga0066187, IMG submission 58706) | Marine gutless worms symbiont microbial communities from Max Planck institute for Marine Microbiology, Germany - Inanidrilus exumae... | ecosystem: Host-associated > Annelida > Digestive...
CCTCCAAAGCAAGTGTCAGGATTCTAAACCGACTTGCGTGTTTTCACACAGCCACTCCCTTATGAGAACAACAAAATTTTCTCCGGCCTGTCTGATGGAAACTCGGATGTCCCCGTCCGGCTTATTGTCATAAGCATGCCGGATCACGTTCTGCAAGGCTTCGTCGACGGCGATCACCACGTCGTGGGTCATTTCTTCATTGCATTCGCACATTTGCGCCGCTTGGCTGATCGCATTGCGCACGAGTTTCAATCGGTCCGGCTGAGACGGAATTCTGACCGAAATGAGTTCCTCTCCCCCTTCGACATCACCCGTCGTGCCGTGCTCCGGCTGGGAGCGTTGCTCCGTGGCCGGTCTTCGTGTTTGGTCTTCGATCGCCAGCAACGTGATATCGTCCCGCAGCTTCGCGCCGGCGCGGTAGACACTGTCGACGACCAAGGACAATTGATCCCGGATGGCGGACAGCTGGTTGCCGACCAGGATTTCCTTCAGGCCCTCGACTTCCAGTTCGCTTCCGTCCTCACGGTAGCCCTCGGTCACACCGTCCGTGAATACGAAAAACCGACCGCCATCGAGTCGCAGTTCCTCCTCCGGATAATGGTCGCCATCTAAAAGGAAAGGTGAAATCCCGAGCGGAGGCGCATCGGCTGGAAAACTGGAGAACGCCCCCTTGTCATCGAGGAACAAAGGAGGTTCATGCCCGGCGTTGGCAAACCGCACGATGCCCGTGCGCGGATCGAAAATACCGCCCAACATGGTGACGAACATGCCGCGCGTCGCCGTTTCGCAGATCTCGGCATTGATCCGCGCCATCAGACGCCCGGGTTGGTGGATCGTCTTGCCCAGGCAACGGAACAGACTGGCCGTCTTCGCCATGAGGAGCGCCGCATTCATGCCCTTGCCCGAAACGTCGCCGAGATTGAAGCCGATGCGGCCATCTTCGAGTTCGAAGAAATCGAAAAAATCGCCTGACACCGTTCGTGCCGGCACGTTAATGCCGAAAAGCGGAAAATCATCTTCCCCCTGATCCGGCAGCAAGGAACGCTGAATTTCGGCGGCCAGTTCAAGCTCACGGGCCAGACGTTCCTGTTCGACGAGAGCCTCGGCCATACGCGCGTTGAGAATGGCCAGCCCGGCAGACGCACTCATGGTCGCCAGCAAATGGAGGTCCTGGTCCTCGAAAAGACCGTCGCCGCCCCGTTTGTTGATCAACTCAATGGCTCCGATGCGCTCGTCCTTGACCGTCATCGGCGCGCATAAAATGGAGCGCGTGGTATACCCGGTCTGCTCGTCGACCTTACCGTAGAAGTTGGGGTCGTTCTGCACGTCGCGGACGATTTCCGCCGTATTGGTCTGGACGCAGCGACCGACGATCCCCTGATCGCTCGGCAATGTCAGGCCGGTAATTTCAGTGGCGCCGACGCAGGCGTGGCAGCGCAATACGGTATCGTCGTCGTCGAGCAGGAAGAGCGCGCCGCCCTCGGCTTCAACATAATCGGTGATGTGGGCGACGGCGCGTTCCAAAGAGGCCTGGAGATCCATCGACGACGCAAAATCCTGACCCATTTGGGAGAGCAGTTCGAGCTGATCGTAGACCTCGCCGTTGTCGAGATTAGGGTCGCGCTCGTTGGTGGGATAGGCTGGCTTTTGGTGTGACGTCTCGTTCATCGACAAGCCCGATCAATCGCCCAAACGAACTTTCACGTAGGATCCCGGCGCATCCTCGATCGGTTTCAAATCGCCGTCACCCGGGCGGCGGCTGTCGACCCGGGATCCACCGTGTTTCCTGACCCACTTCTGCCAGTCGCTCCACCACGATCCGTCATACGGTTTTGCCGACTCGAACCAAGCGTCCGGATCCTTGGGCTTCTTCGCGTTGGTCCAGTAGCAGTACTTGTTGGCGGCGGGCGGGTTGATGACGCCAGCGATGTGACCGGACGCCGAAAGAACGAACCGGATCGGTCCCTTGAAAAGTCCCGTTGCCCGGTAGGTCGACTTCCACGGCGCAATGTGGTCCTCCTTCGTGGCGACCATATATGCCGGGACCTTAACCTTGCTGAGATCGATGGGCATCCCATCGAGTTCGATCCCGCCCGGTTTTATCAGGTCGTTTTCCAGGTACATCTTCCGCAGGTACATGTTGTGCATCATCGCCGGCATGCGGGTCGAATCGGAGTTCCAATAAAGCAGGTCGAAGGCCAGAGGCTCGCGGCCCATCAGGTAGTTGTTGACGACGAACGACCAGATCAGATCATTGTCGCGCATCATGTTGAACACCTGCGACATATGGGCACCGTCCAGGTACCCTTTTTTGTTCATGTGGTCTTCCAGGCGGTCGAGCTGTTCTTCATCGACAAAGACGCCGAGCTCACCCGGTTCCTCGAAATCGAGCATGGTGGTGAAAAAGGTGGCCGAGCTGATCCGCTCCTCACCCTTCGCCGCCAGGTAAGCCAGCGTGCAGGCGGTCAGTGTGCCACCGATGCAGTATCCGATGACGTTGACCGTCTCCTCGCCGGTCGCTTTCTCGATGGCGTCGAGCGCCGCGATAGGCCCGTCCAACAGGTAGTCGTCGAACCGTTTGTGGGACAGGGTCTCATCCGGGTTGACCCAGGAAATAACGAACACCGTGTGGCCCTGATCGACGGCCCACTTGATGAACGAGTTTTTCGGTTGCAGGTCGAGGATGTAGTATTTGTTGATCCAGGGCGGCACGATCAGCAGGGGGCGTTTGAAGGCCTTCTCCGTCGCCGGCTGATATTGCAGTAGCTGCATCAGGTCGTTCTGATAAACGACTTTCCCCGGTGTCGTCGCCACGTTCTCGCCCAATGTGAAGGCGTCCGTCTTGGTCATCGAGATGCGGAGCTGGCCCTCGCCATTCTCGAGATCCGTCAACAGGTGGTCCAAGCCCTTGATCAGATTGTCGCCACCGGTCTTCATCGTCTGGTCGAGGACTTTCGGATTGGTCGTCGCGAAGTTGGTGGGTGACAGAGCATCGACGAACTGGCGCGTATAGAAATCGACCTTCTTCGCCGTGTCGGGATTAACACCGTCGAAGCGATGGACCGTGCTCTGCATCCAATTGGAGGTCAACAGATAGGACTGCTTGATGGTGTCGAACAGGGCATCGGAGGTCCAGGCCTCGTCCTTGAACCGGCGGTCGTCCTTGGCCGGTTCGACGACAGGTTCGACCTCTTCGCCCTGCAACCGTTTCGCCGTGTTCTGCCAAAGGAGCGCGTAGTTCTGCCACAGTTCGGCCTGCGCTTCCGCCACCTTGGCCGGGTCGGACATCATTTTTTGGGTCAAATCCATGAACGCCTTGCCGATGATCATGGGATCCGGGATCTGAAAACCGTCATCTTTGGCGTGGCGCTCGAGGAAGGCCTGCACGATTTTCTGGCTGCGGTCGGCGAAGTCCTTGAACGCCTCCGCGTATTTCTCGGTATCGATTGGTACGCGATTTTGCGGGCCCGTGTCGGCCATTTTCTTCTCCTCCTGCCCCCAACCCAACACCCGGTAAGCGCCGCCAAGGATAGACTGGATATCCGGGGATTACCAAGCCATCCTGTCGCTACCCCTACCGCGGTTTCTCGATTTTCGAGTCCCTCCCGGATTTTCCTATTGGTCAAAAATACACGGGCCGCCCAGGTCAGATCCGCACTGACCCAACCGCCGATTCAGCCTGGCGGTGAAAAGACCCGTTGTGAATAACCTCACGCGCCCGTCGTTTTATCCAAAAACCCCGCTGGCCGCAGACCGAAATTCGTTGCTACCATCAATCACCGGTCCACTGGGACCGGACCTGGAAACACGGTAGTCAAGGCGCGGGCATGTCCGATCAATTGTTCAAACGCGAAAACGATATTGTCGCGGAAGTTGAGAATCTACTGAACGACGATACCGCCGACGCACCACAGTACCGCACCGAACTGACCCGGTTCCTCTCCGAATATCGGAAACTCTTAAGGGAGTCGCGCCGCCTCGTGCGCATCAGCGACCGCAACGAGGAAGACCTGCGCCAGGCCCGCATGCAGGCTGAGGCGGCGACGCGGGCAAAGGCTGCCTTTCTCGCCACCATGAGCCACGAAATCCGCACACCGATGAACGGCGTCATAGGGATGATCGACCTCTTGTGGCAAACGGAACTGGCCGAAAGCCAGCGGGAAATGCTGTCGACAGTGCGCGATTCCGCTTTTTCCTTGTTGACCATCATCAACGACATCCTCGATTCATCGAAAATCGAAGCGGGCCGCCTCGACCTTGAGGCCATACCGTTCAGTCTGCGCGACATTATCGAGGGTGTGGCCGAGAGCATGGCGCCGAACGCCGGCAAGAAGGGGTTGGAGATGGCCGCATATACGGCTCCGGAGATCCCCGGTTCCCTGATCGGTGATCCCGTTCGCATTCGCCAAATCGTGCTCAATCTTGGCAGCAACGCCGTGAAATTCACCGCCAGTTCATCCGATGGAACCGACGAGGACCGCAACCGGATCATTATTCGGGCCGATATGGAATCCGCTCTGAACCAATCGGAAAACACAATCGGCATCAAGATCGACGTCATCGACCGAGGCATCGGGATGTCCGAGGACGTTCTCGGCCAATTGTTCACGCCGTTCACGCAGGCCGACAGCTCGACCACCCGGCGCTTCGGTGGCACCGGCCTCGGGCTCTCCATCTGCAAGAACCTGGCGGAAATGATGGGAGGCACCATATCGGCGGCAAGCGAGGAAGGCGCCGGCTCGACATTCTCGGTGATGATCCCGCTCGGCATCGACCCCGAGATCGATCCTACCGACCATGCGCATCCTTTCGAAGGGCACCATGTTCTCGTGATTGCCCCTGACGCGTTCACGCGCTCATCCGTCGGCCGCTACCTTGAAGCGCGAGGTGCGGCAACGGAAGAGACCGACAATTTTCCGGACGCCGAGTTCCAAATGCTCTCCGAGGGAATCGGTGGCGAACCGTTCGATGTCTTGGTTCTTGGCGACGGTTGGCCGGACGATGCGCAAAAAGCTTTTTTTGACCGGCTGGGCTCCCAGGCCGATTACCCTTTACCGAAAGCCGTAATCCTATCCTCATCACCCGGTCATACGTTCACCCATGCATCGACGGAGGTTCGAACCATCCGAGCCGCGCCGGTCAAGCGGGCTGGAGTCCTCAACGCCGTCGCCGAGCTTCTCGGGCTCGAACCGGTCGAACGTCAGGTTCTCGCCGAGGTCGAGATCGTGCCGACCACCGACTTGCCGACGATCGAGGTGGCGGAAGCGGAGGGGCGCCTCGTGCTGGTTGCCGAGGACAACGCGACGAACCGCGATATCATCAGCCGCCAGTTGACCCTGTTGGGCATCGCCTGCGTTATCGTCGATGATGGCGCCGAGGCCCTCGAGGCGCTCGGCGAGAGAGTTTTCGGCATGGTTCTGACCGATTGCCACATGCCCAATGTCGACGGCTACGAGCTGACCCGACGCATCCGCAAGAACGAAAAGGACGGTGTCGGACGTATGCCGGTCGTCGCCATCACCGCGAGCGCGTTGGAAAGCGACGCCGAACTGTGCCGTCAGGCCGGCATGGACGGCTACCTGACCAAACCGCTGGAACTTCCAAAACTGAAAGCGGTTCTGGACGAGTGGCTACCGCCGGCGCCGGACGATGGTATTTCTCCGGATCCCGAACCGGCGCTGGACCGGATTGGCGCCTCGGTAAACCCGTCGGCGGAAGTGGCGGCAAGCCCCATCGATCCCAGCGCATTGACCAGTCTGGTCGGCGATGACCCTGAGATGCACCGGGAAATCCTCAAGGATTTCATCGCCCCGGCCTCCGAGATCGTCACCGAGGTGAATCATGGGTTCGATGAGCGAAACGCGGAGACCATCGCCAAGGCCGCACACAAGCTGAAATCAGCGGCCCGCAGCATTGGCGCGAACGTTTTGGCCGATCATTGTCTGGCGCTGGAAAGCGCCGGGAAGAACCGCGATTGGCCGACCATCGAGGCGACCATGCCCGAATTAAATGCCGAAAGCGCAGTGGTGCTCGACTATATTACGGCCCTATAACGGCTTTTGGTTGAGGGATGAACGGATATAATCAACGGGCATCCGAGGGAGACACTCTTGAGCGATCACATTGACTTGTCCCGGATTACCGTTCTCGTCGTCGATGACGAGGCCTTCATGCGCGATCTCATCGTCCGCGTTTTGCGGGAAGTCGGCGTCGTCAACGTAGAGACGGCGCGCGACGGAGCCAACGCCCTGGCCACCGTCACGCGCCCCGGCACCAGCATCGACATCATCCTCTGCGATCTCGAAATGCCGAACATGAATGGGCTCGAGTTCGTCCGTCAGCTTCGCTCCTCGCATCTGGCGCCCAACCCGAGAGTCCCGGTTTTGATCGTCACCGGTCATAGCGACGAGGGCAACGTCCGCGAGGCGGTCCAATTGGGCATCAACGGCTTCCTCGTCAAACCGATCTCGAAGAAAGCTCTCGAGCAGCGGATCAAGAAGGCCCTCGGCTCACAGGCCATTGACCCCGGCAAGTTGGATTGAGACGGCGGCTCTCTGTCGCAGCGCCGAGCTTGATCAGTCGAACAGCGCGTCGATGTCGTCCTGCGCCATGCCGCCGCCCTCACCCTGCGGGCCGTGCAGCATGTCCTTGTCCTCGCGTTTGTCGTCCTTGGCGAAGGTGACGTCGCGAACATCGGCCGTACCGGTTTCGATTCGCCAGATCTCGATCATTTTGGCCAACCGTTCCTCGATGTAGTTCAAGGCATTGACGACTTTGGTGATGCGCTGGCCGGTGAGGTCTTGGAACCCGCAGGCGGTAAGGATCTCCATGCTGTGTTCGGCGAGCCGTTCGACCTCCGGTTCGATGGTGTCCGGATCGCCTTCCGGGATCTTGTCGCGGATATTGTTGGCGATCTCGTCGACGGCTTCGGCGCTTTCGAGGATCGAGTTGGTCGCCTCCTCGGTGGCCTTGACCACCTCGCCAAGCTCCTCGGTGGCTACCGTGATCGTCGTATTGGCGTCGTCGACCGGCTTCAAGGCGGCGATTTCCTGTTTGGTTATCGAGATGTGTTCGTTCATGGCGTGGATCTCGGCCATGATCTCGGTCACCGAAGTGCTTTTTTCGTCCTCAACGACGACGTCGAGCTTTTCGCACAGACGGTCGAAGTGGTCCTGGAAATCGCGTTGCAGGTCGCCTTTCAAGTCATCGATAGCGGTGATCGCATCACTGATCGATGCGTTTTCATTTTTGCCGGCGTGCCGGCGCCGCTCGGCTGAGAATACCTTTTTGCCGTTTGTCTGCATGGGGAGGACCAATCCTCCTTCCGTTACCTGTTTGACCGAGACGCCGGCCGGTCCATCGAGAGGATGTCCGTCCCGCCGGACACCCGTTTTCCGTCACATCGGTAATGATTGGGTTGCGACGGTTTCAACCAAGATTAGTCGAGCCTATCACAATCCCCGATTTCGGTTCCACATGGCACGTACTTCAATATGTTAACGAATATTTCGGTGATATTTCCTAGCCGTCGTCCTTGTCCGTTGTGCCCTCACGGGCCTCATCGCCGGAAGCCCGACCCGGGCTTGTGAACTTACGCACCGCGTCAGCCAGTTCGCGCAGGCGGTCCTGAACCCGGCGGTTGACCGACCCTTCCGGAAAACTGCCGTTTTCATCGGCCGCACCGGCATCGACGCCGGTGAGAATTTCGATCCCCTCATCGATGGTCTCGACGGCATGAATATGGAAATTTCCGGCCGCGACGGTCTCGACGACATCGTCGCGCAGCATCAGATGTTTGATGTTGGAAGCCGGTATGACCACGCCCTGCTCGCCGCTCAAACCCCGCTCCCGGCAAATGTCGAAGAAGCCCTCGATCTTCTCGTTGACCCCGCCGATGGCCTGGACCTGGCCCAGCTGGTTGACGGACCCGGTGACCGCCAGGCTTTGGCGGATGGGCACGCCGGACAGCGCCGACAGCAGGGCGTAGAGTTCGGCCGAGGACGCACTGTCGCCGTCGACGCCGCCGTAGGACTGTTCGAACACCAGGGTTGCGCGCAGCGACAGCGGCCGGTCGGCAGCGAAGCGCCCACCGAGGAAACCGGTGAGGATCAAAACGCCTTTCGAATGCAGCGGCCCGCCGAGGTCGACTTCACGCTCGATGTCGACGACATCACCCTTGCCGAGGCGACAGCGCGCTGTGATCCGCGACGGCTTGCCGAAGGAAAAGCCGCCAAGTTGCAGGACCGAGAGGCCGTTGACCTGGCCGACCTCCGTCCCTTCCGTGTCGACCAGGAGCGTGCCGCGCAGGATCGCATCATGGGATTGGTCGCGCATGCGGTCGGCGCGGCGGATTTGATGGGTAATGGCTTTTTGGACGTGCTCGCCGGAAACCACGGTGCTGCCGGCATCGGCGGCCCAGTAGTCGGCCTCGGCCAGCAGGTCGGCGACCACCTCGTTGATGCAGGTGAGTTTCTCGGCATCGTCGGCGAGACGGGCGCTCTGGTCCTCGACACGGGCGACGGCGCCGCGGTCGAGCGGGCGCAATCCCTCCGAACGGGCCAGTTCACCCAGGAAACGCGCGTATTCCTCGGAGGCATCCGCCGTCCGGTCCATGTCGTCCTCGAAGTCGACGGCAACCTTGAAGAGCTCGGTGAATTCCGGATCGTAGGCGCTGAGCAGGTAGTAGAGCAGGCGCTCGCCGATCAGGATGACCTTGACGTCGAGCGGAATCGCTTCCGGTTTCAGGGTCGCCGTGCTGGTCAGGCTCAGGGCCTGGGCCAGGCTTTCGATGCGGATCTCCCGGGATTTGATGGTCCGCTTCAACTCCTCCCAGGCAAAGGTCTGCGACAGCACCTTGACCGCGTCGAGGATCAGATAGCCGCCGTTGGCCCGGTGCAGCGCACCCGGCTTGATCAGGGAGAAGTCGGTGACCAGGGTCCCGAAATCGGCGAGGCTCTCGATGCGGCCGATCAGGTTGCCGTGGTTGGGCAGGCTCTCGTAAACGACGGGCGCGCCGTCCTCGTCGCCGTGTTCGACGATGACGTTGACCCGGTAGACATGGAACGGGTCGTGGTCGAATTCAGATCCGGATGATTTGGCGCCGAGAGCCGGTAGGCCCTCCTGTTTTTCGCCACCGAGAAACCGGTCGGCGTGTTCGACCATGTGCTCCTGGGCATCGTCGAGATAGGCCAGAACGGCTTCGAATTCGGCGTAGCGATCGGTAACGTCGGTGATCAGTTGTTCGACGGTGAAACGCGCCGTCTCCCGGTTGAGGTCGCGCTGGCGCTGGCCCTGTTCCTTGGCGATCAGCGGCATGGAGCGCATGGTCGCCTGCAACTTGGCCTGCATGTCCTCAAGGCCCTGCTTGCGCCGCTCCTGCTCGTCCTTGGGCAGCGCCTTGAAGTCGTCCGTGCTGATCACGTCGCCATCCTTGATCGGCGCCACGGCGAGGCCCATGGGCGTTCGAATCAAGGCCATGTCGCCGGCTTCCGCCTCTTCCTGCAATTCGGCCACGGCCCTCTCACGGCGCTCCTGCATTTCGGTTTCGATGGCCTCGTTGCGGGCCTGGTAGTCGTCGCTCTCGAAAGCCGCCGGCAGGGCCACCTTGAGCTCGTCGACCAGTTGCCTCATGTCGGCCTCGAAGGCGCGGCCCGTCCCCGCCGGCAGGTGCAGGGCCGTCGGCTGGTGCGGGTCGTCGAAGTTGTAGACGTAGCACCAGTCGTCCGGCACCGGGTCCGACTTGGCCTGGGTCTCCAGGTACTCGCGGGCGAAGCGGTGCTTGCCGGCGCCGGGCCGGCCGAGCACGTACATGCAATATCCCGGGCGCTTCATGGCGATGCCGAACTCGATGGCCTCGACGGCCCGCTCCTGGCCCAGGTGGTTGGCCGGCGCCGGCAGGTCGGCCGTCGTCTCGAACGAAAAGGTTTCGGGGTCGGTGCGTCGACAGAGCTGGTCCGGCGTGAGCTTGGTCTTGGTCATCTCAGGTGCTTCTTATGTGCCTGTTTTTCCTTGGTGGTGTTCTTCGGAAAAGGTTCCGCCAATCCGTTGAGCGAGTCAAATCCCGCCTGGCGAATTTCGTTGCCCGGCGGGGTAGAATTCCCCATCTTCGGGTCACTCGACCCCCTCGGACCCGCGCCTGACATGCCCGAAAACAGCGACCCGGCCGACGACCCCCGCCTGGCATCCCCCTTCCGGGCCGGGCTGCGCGATTGCCTGGGACTGCCGGCGCTGGGCCTATTCGCCGCTTGCTGCGGCTTCGGCGTCCTCGCCCGCGATACCGGTCTCGACCTCGCCGTTACCCTGGTCCTGGTCGGCACCGTCTGGGCCATGCCGCCCCTGATGGCCTTCGTCGAGGTCTTCGCCGCCGGCGGCGGACCGTGGCTGATCTTCGCGACGCTGGCCATCATCAATCTCCGCACCCTGCCGATGGTCGTCTCGACCATCCCGCTGATCCGCACCGGCCACGGGTTCCGCTGGAGCCATGTCGCCTGGGCGCAGCTGGTGTCGCCGACCTCCTGGGTTCAGATCAATGTCGTCGGCCCGGCCATGCCGGTGGCCCGGCGCACGCCCTATTTCGCAGGCTTCGGCCTGTTGCTGCTGATCGGCGGGCTGGCCGGCACCTGGATCGGCCACGCGGCGAGCGGCGGCCTGCCGCCGGCGCTGGGTTTCGGGCTCCTCTTCCTGACGCCGCTGTTCGTGCTGCTGACCATGGCGACAGCGCCCAAGTTCTCGAGCCAGGCCTCGCTCATCCTCGGCTGCCTGGCCTTGCCGCCCCTGATGGCCTGGGACCCGCAGGCCGGCATGGTTATCGGCGGCGTCGGCGGCGGCACCGCAGGTTTTCTCCTGGGCCGCGTCAAGTCCGCGAAACATCAAGCCGGACCTCCACCGTGACCGAGCCCATCTCCCTCTGGGCCCTCGTCGCCGTCGCCTTCCTCGCCACCTTCCTGTGGCGGGCCTTGGGCGTCGTGGTGTCGGGCCGGGTCAAGGTCGACACACCGCTGTTCGACTGGTTCGTCTGCATCACCCAGGCCCTGGTCGGCGGCCTCATGGTGCGCGCGCTGTTGTTCCCGTCGACGGCGCTCGCCGCCGTGCCGCTCGTCGACCGATCCATCGCCGCCGCCGTCGGTGTTGCCGTCTTCGTCGCGCTGCGGCGCAACGTGCTCGTCGGCGTCCTGGCCGGTGTCGGCACCGTCATTGAGGTGGTCCCACTTGTTTGGACGGTCTGACGGCTTTTCTAAGGTGTATTCCGG